>Ga0302243_1000554_pt1 | contig 32677 bp, 34 predicted proteins | sample AAG_UR_Met_MG_FD_193514 | JGI IMG/M metagenome (GOLD analysis project Ga0302243, IMG submission 193514) | Enriched activated sludge microbial communities from anaerobic digester in WTTP, New Holstein, Wisconsin, United States - AAG_UR_Met | ecosystem: Engineered > Bioreactor > Anaerobic >... | reverse complement strand
ACTATCATAGGCCACATGAATCATTGGGAGATTTAAGCCCTATACAATTTTTGGAACGGCATAATCAAAGCAAGAAATTATCAGCTTAGTGCTGGTCTACTTATTGGGGAGGGGTACAAATTATATCAAATATATTTGTTTGTATCTAAAATACAACAAATTGAAATATCTGAAAAAAAATTTAGATACAATATCCATATGAAACAGCAACTACTATTAACCAAGATCATCGATAAACTTCGAGAGCAGCAGCAAACCATCTCTTTTGCCGAGAGCTGCACGGGTGGGAGGATCGCAGCGACATTTACGAGCGTGAGCGGGGCTTCAAAGGTATTTAACGGCTCAGTTGTATCATATGCCAATGAGATCAAGCACGAATGGCTCGGGGTTTCAGATAAAATACTCCAAAATTTTGGTGCTGTTAGTAGCGAATGTGTAACGCAAATGCTGAATGGTATCGTCAAAATGGCGCATGCTGATTACGCCATAGCTATTTCGGGCATTGCAGGGCCGACTGGGGGGACGGAGTATAAACCGGTAGGCACTATATATATAGGATTGCTTTCGCCTGCTGGCAGTCTTGTCCATCACTGCTTTTTTGAAGGCGACAGAGAAGCTGTACAAAATGCTTCAGTGGATTATGCAATTAATTTATTGGCAAAAGAGTTAAAAATTATCTCTTAAATAGGTTTTTTAGCTTGACAATCCAGGTTAAATAAGCTATAATGCCGGTCTCATAAACGATGTCTCGTTAGCTCAGTTGGTAGAGCAATTCACTTTTAATGAATGGGCCCTAGGTTCGAATCCTAGACGGGACACCACCAAAGTTGACTTCAAAAGGTTAGCTTAAAAAATTTATGAGTTTATTTTAAAAGAATAAACTAATAATTAAACTAAAGTTTGCTATAATTTTAGCCTTTGGTCTCTTAGCTCAGTTGGTAGAGCGCTACCCTTACAAGGTAGATGTCGCAAGTTCGAGTCTTGCAGGGACCACCATAAAGTGACATTAATAGTTTTAAAATAGATTTTCGGTGCGGCGGTAGATCAGCTGGTTAGATTACCTGCCTGTCACGCAGGGGGTCGCGGGTTCGAGCCCCGTCCGCCGCGCCACTTTATGTCTCGTTAGCTCAGTTGGTAGAGCAATTCACTTTTAATGAATGGGCCCTAGGTTCGAATCCTAGACGGGACACCACTTGACTATTTTAAATAGTTTTTTTACGACTGTTTGGATCTAGATGACCCTTTCATCTAGTGGCCAAGGATGTTGCGTTTTCAACGCAGACACAGAGGTTCAAATCCTCTAAGGGTCGCCAAAAAGTCCATGGTCTCTTAGCTCAGTTGGTAGAGCGCTACCCTTACAAGGTAGATGTCGCAAGTTCGAGTCTTGCAGGGACCACCATCAAATATTTTTGAGTCCATATTGGATTCTGAAACAAGTTCATACTGACAAACATTGTTGACATGTATTTATTTCAGGATCTATTCAAAAATAAACTCCTAGACAATGCGGCGGTAGATCAGCTGGTTAGATTACCTGCCTGTCACGCAGGGGGTCGCGGGTTCGAGCCCCGTCCGCCGCGCCACTCCTTATTTTTTTGACAATCCATGCTTTTTGTGATATGATTTGTTATCTCAGCACCAAGGATAAGTCATGTCAAAAGTTGCAAAAGTCATAGAAGTTTTAGCTCAGTCAGACAAAAGTTGGGAAGATGCTGCACAAAATGCTATCAATGAAGCATCTAAATCCATTAGAAATATCAAATCAATCTATATCAAAGATAAAAGTGCAAAAGTAGTCGATAATAAGATAGTACAGTATAGAATTACTGCAAAAATATCTTTTCGTATCGATGAAGAAAAAAAGAAATAAACAGATTTAAAACAAAATCTGCTTATTTGCCAAGTCTCATACGCACACTTGCTTCATGTGCAGTTAAACCTTCCGTATGAGCTATCAGGGCACATGCTTCTCCAAGCTCGTTGATCCCTTGTTTGCTCATGGAGATAATAGAAGATTTTTTCAAAAAGTGTTCAACGCTTAGAGGCGAATAAAACTTCGCAGTTCCGCCAGTAGGCAGAGTGTGGTTTGGGCCTGCTATGTAATCTCCGATTGGTTCTGGTGTATTTTCGCCTAAGAATATGGCTCCTGCATGGCGTATGCTATCCAGCAAACTCATAGGATCACTTGTCATAACCTCTAAATGTTCAGGGGCTATCTCATTCATAAGTTCGACTGCTTCATTCATTGATGTTGTGACGATGATCGCACCTCTTTCCTCTATTGATTTACGTGCTATTGTCTCCCTGCTGAGGGTATTTAAGAACTCTTCTACTTTATTACTTACACTATTAGCCAATTCCATGCTTGTAGTTATCAAAATAGAGCTTGCCATCTCGTCATGTTCTGCTTGAGAAAGAAGATCCATAGCTATATAATCTGCTCTTGCGCCCTCATCTGCAAGTATTCCTATCTCACTTGGCCCTGCTATCATATCTATATTTACTTCGCCGTATACAAGTTTTTTAGCTGTTGCTACAAAAATATTGCCAGGACCCGTGATAACATCTACTTTTGGTATCGTTTGCGTACCGTATGCCATAGCACCGATCGCAGAAGCTCCGCCTACTTTAAACACTTTGGTCACTTTACATAAATGACAAGCAGCAAGCAATAGTTCATTTATCTCATTATCAGGAGCCGGCGTACATACGACTATCTCTTTGACGCCTGCTACGATTGCCGGAACCGCGTTCATAAGCAATGAACTTGGATATGCCGCCTTGCCACCCGGGATATAAAGCCCTGCTCTATCAACAGCTGTGACCTTTTGACCAAGGATTATACCGTTTGACTCCTCATCCATCCATGTTTTAGGCATAAGCTTTTGGTGATATGCTTCTATTCGGTCATATGCCAGCTGCATAGCTTCTCTAAGTTCATCACTAATATTGTCATACGCTTTTTTCATATCATCAATTGATATATTTAAATCTTCATCACCAACAGGAGTCCATCTGTCAAATTTGGCAATCTGCTCTTTGACTGCTCGGTTGCCGTTATTTTTTATCTCTTTTAGCAGACTTAAGACGATGGCAGAAACTCCATCTATATCCATTTTTCCTCGCTGTAAAAGTTCAGCGAACTCTGCTTCAAACTTTACATCATTGCTCTGAATTATCTTCATCCCATTTCCTTGTATTTTCTTTGATATCTTGGCAGCATGCTTTCATTACCCAAGACTCCCCCTTGATGAATATACATGATCTCTCCATCAAATATGTCCATATTTGCTAAAAGCACTTGCCAACCTACCGGGTCATAGAGCATATCAAACTCTACGCCTGTTTGTTGATGTAATTTTAGCCAAATTTTATAATGTTCACTATAAAGTTTGCTAAAATGCCACTTTTTTTCCGGCTCTAAGATCGTTGGATGAAATCTCTCTTCACTTTCTAGCATATAAAACTGCTTTTTAAGATACTCTAAATCTCCTACACAAGGGGTGGTATATACCTTAGAGTAAAGGGTGAAGGGTGAAGGGTGAAGGGATGATAGATGTTTTTGCAAAAAAAGAGCCGTGGTTCCCGTGCCGGAAGGTAAAAAGATATTTAATTTTTGGATGCTGTTTGATATCTGCCAATCAATTATCTCTTTTGCCATGATTTCGAGCCCAAAGCTGGCCTCGGCTTGTCTTCCGCCCTCTTCTATGAATAAGACACCTTCTCCCTTCTCCCTTCTCCCTTCTCCCTTCTCTATTATTTTCATCCCCTTTTCAAGTGCTTTAGCGTAATTGCCATGAGGATTATCTCTCAAAAAATCTGCTATATGATCAACAAAATATTCAAATTCCCAGCCCCTCATACGAGCTAATACGGACAATGAATACATCGCATTTGATTGGGCTGAGCCATAAGATATTATTTTTGAAATATTTGGAAAATCATGAGTTAAAAAGTAGTGAAGTTTGCGCGCTTTATTTCCTGAAAAATCAGGATGGATAAAATCGTCTCGTTTGAGATAAAAGCTGCGTCCGTCTATAGAGATATTCTCTATAGGAGTAGGCAGTAAAAGTTTTAGATTTGACAATAAGATTAATTTCTGCCGATGCAGTTTAGATCTTCATATGCTTGAAGAAGTCTTGCTGCCATAGATTCTTCGCCGGCTCTTAGAAATTTTCTTGGGTCATAATAATTTTTATTTGGTTTGTCTTCGCCGTCAGGATTGCCGATCTGTCCTTGCAAATAATTATGATACTTGGCCTCATAACCTCTTACGCCATCCCAGAAAGCCCATTGCGTATCAGTATCGATATTCATTTTGACCACACCATAAGAGATAGCTTCTTTGATATCACTAAGTTCTGAGCCAGAACCGCCATGAAATACAAAACTTACCGGTTTTTCTGATGTGCCGAATTCTTTTTGAATATACTTTTGGGAATTATCCAGTATTGATGGAGTCAAAACCACATTGCCGGGTTTATAAACGCCATGTACATTGCCAAAAGATGCTGCAATGGTAAAACGATGGCTGATCTGGCTTAACTCTTTATAAGCATATGCCACTTCTTCGGGTTGAGTATAAAGTAAAGCATTATCAACATTACTGTTGTCCACGCCATCCTCTTCACCGCCGGTAACGCCGAGTTCAATTTCCAGCGTCATGCCTATCTTGTCCATTCTGGCTAGATATTTTTTGCATATTGCGATATTTTCTTCCAACGGCTCTTCTGAGAGGTCAAGCATGTGAGATGAAAAAAGCGGTTTGCCATGCGTAGCAAAATGATTTTCACTGGCATCGAGCAATGCATCTATCCAAGGAAGCAGTTTTTTGGCCGCATGATCGGTGTGAAGCACTACGGGAATCCCGTATGCTTGTGCAAGCACATGCACGTGCAAGGCTCCTGCGATCGCTCCAAGGATGGCAGATTTGTCTGATGACAAGCCTTTACCGCCCCAAAATGCAGCACCGCCGTTTGAAAATTGTATAATAATAGGAGATTTTGCTTTTGCAGCTGCTTCAAGAGCCGCATTTATAGAATCTGTTCCTACTACATTTACAGCAGGAATTGCAAAACCCTCATCTTTTGCTGTAGTAAATAAAGTTTGTAAATCATCGCCGGTAACGACACCGGCTTTAATTTTGCTAAGCAACGACATTAAAACTCCCTCTATTACTTAGCTACTATTTTCGCACCGCTCATTAGCGATTTGATCACCTTATCTTGTTTGATTTGCATTTTGATAGTTTCTTTTACTTTATCAAAAGCAGGTATTTTGCTTTGATCTTTGCTGGCTGCTTTTATTTTGTCATATGTAGTTTTTGCTTCGCTGTCAGATACATTCACTGCAGCCATCTTTTTTTGCATCCACATTGCTGAGATCGCAGCATTTTTCTCTTTTTCGTTAAGCTCTTTTTTGGCTGCTTTTTCTACAAGTTTACTTGGAGCCATCAAAGTTACAAGTTGTTTTTTTTCTTCAGGTTTTAATTTGTCGTATGTTGTTTTTCCCTTGGTGAGAACTTTCACGGCATTTTCAGCTTCTGATTTATAAATAGGCATACCATCAACTGTTCCTATAACGCTATCTGCAAAAATAGATGTAGCCAATAATGCACTAATACTTGTTACTAATAAAATTTTTTTCATTTATTCCTCTTTTAAAAAATATGATGCAATTATACACTATCTTGGTAAATCAATCATTAATATAAAAAAACATTATTTATCTTGAATTGTTTTCCCTGGTATGGTGATTTTTGCCGTTCTTTTAAACTCTTTAGCTAATTGTGTCAAATAGAGATTGAATTGTTTTTGCTTCAAAGAAGCGATAATGTCTTTTTTTGCTTTTTCGTAAGGAATTGTCCGCGGTTTTAATTTTTGTTCTACAAAAATAACATGATAACCTACAGGCGTTTGGATAGGCCGCATAGATATAGTACCAGCGTCAAGATCCCATGCTATTTGCGCAACATCCGGGCCTAATTGTTCTTTGGACAACTCGCCTAGATCGCCTCCTCTGTCACGGCTAACATCAATGGAATTATTTGAAGCTATAGCTGCAAAAGTACGCTTGAGCATATCGCCGCTAAGATGCTTTAACGCAGCTATGATACTATTTGCCTCTTCTTTGGTGCGGACAACTATGTGTCTTATTTTTATACGAGAAGGTTCTATAAACTTGGCTTTATTATTATTGTAAATTTCTCTAGCTTCTCCGTCGCTGACAATCATAGAATCAACTTGCGTTTTGATCCACAAATTGATCATCAATTCTTTTTTTAGCTTTTCCAATTCTCTTGTAAACTGCGGTGTTTGTTCGATCTTTGCTTTTGCTGCTGCTTCGGCAAAAAGTTCTCTTTCTATCAATCTTTCAATAACGGCAAATTTTTGCTCTTCAGTTAGAGAAGAGTATTTTAAATTTGTATTTGTTGATTCCAAAAACTGTTTGGCATCTTCTGAAGTGATAGACTTTCCGTTCACGGTTGCAATTATATCATTTGCATTAAGATGGGCAAAAATACATATAAAAACTATTGCTTGTTTAAATAAACTATGCATATACCATTTTCCTTTTTATCATTTATGTTATATTACCTTATCATTGTAAATCGTTCATTAATAATACCGATTGTAGAATGATATATTATTTTATATGAAAGATCATCATGCCAAAAAAAGCAACAAAACTAGAAATAGAAGCTATAAAAGAACTTTTTTTAGAAAATTATCCCAATAGTGTAGCCGAACTTCATTATACTAATGCTTATGAGCTACTCATCGCCGTGATGCTTTCAGCACAATGCACAGACAAAAGGGTCAACCTCATAACACCTGCGCTTTTTGCTGCCTATCCTACGGTTTATGATCTGGCAAAAGCGAATTTGGATGATATAAAAACATTGATCGGTACATGTTCTTTTTTTAACAATAAAGCTAAAAATTTAATAACTATGGCAAATCAGATTGCAGATAACTATGACGGCAAAATACCGCTTACGCAAAAAGAATTGGTAAAACTGGCCGGTGTAGGACAAAAAACAGCCAATGTTGTAATGCTGGAATATACCGGCGCTAATTTGATGGCGGTTGATACGCATGTATTCCGAGTTGCTCACAGGCTTGGGCTGAGCAATGCCAAGACTGCAAAAAAGACAGAAGAGGAACTAAGCAAAAAGTTTAAAACAGACTTACATAGACTTCATCAAGCCATGGTACTTTTTGGAAGATATCGCTGTAAGGCTATTAATCCTCTATGCGAAGATTGTTTTTTGAAATCGTACTGCAAAAGCAAAGGACGATTTAAGGTATGATCTCTTGAATTATTTTTTTCAATACTTCAAAAGTTTGTTCAACTGATCTTAGATTTACTGCTTCTCTGGTTGAGTGAGGATACACAATAGTAGGCCCTATAGATGCAAACAGCATATGCGGATATTTTTGCTTCAAGACTCCGCACTCAAGCCCTGCATGGATAGCTTTGTATGTGCTTTTGCCAAAAATCTCACCTGTTTTTTGAGTTACCATGGTCGTAAATTCATTTTTTTCAGGACTCCATGCCGGATATTTATCTCTTTTATCCACTTCAAATCCCGCATCTCTAAAATAATCTGCCGTGGCTTTGGCTTGAATGTCGAGCTCATCCATGCTCATTGCCCGCACGCTTACTTCTATCGTTAAAATATCTTCATCGCTATCTATAATAGCTAGATTTTGACTGATCTGCGGTATGCCAAGATCATCGTTAAACTTCAATACTCCGTGCTGGAAAGCTGCTATATGAGAAATTACGGATTCTTCAAATCTGTATGGTATGTTTTCTATTTGCGTGATCGTAACATTATCATTTTTAAAAAGCTCTATATTATTGCCGGAAATGACAGCTTTTGCATTTGCCGGTATCGAATTTATCCTTTCTCCTCCGCTTATTGAGACCAAGTTTATATCGTGTTCGTCCAAAAAACCGGCTAATTGCATGATGGCATTTGAAATATCTTTATCTATATCCACTCCTGAATGTCCTCCAGGCAGATCTGATATGCTTACTTCATAACAATCAAGATCATTTGAGATCGTTTTGATACCCTTTGTAGCTTTGATATCTATACCGCCTGCGCATCCTATATAAATTTCACCTTCTGATTCGCTATCAAGGTTGAGCATATATTTGCTCTTGAGATCAAACTCAACACTATTTGCTCCTATAAGTCCTATCTCTTCATCCGAGGTAAGTAAAAATTCAAGCTCATATCCATCTTCTATAAGTACCATCATCATGGCTATAGCCATTGCATTATCGGCTCCCAAAGAAGAGTTCTTTGCTTTTAGCCAACCATTTTCTTCGTAAATCTCGATATTTGGTGCGTCACCCATGCATACCATATCATAATGAGCTTGCAATGCAAGGTTTGGCTCTCCTTTATATATGAGGATATTATCTGCATCGTCTAACTCTACATTATATTCGTGCTGTTTGCCAAAATCTATTAAAAAATCTCTCAAAGCATGAGCTTGTCCGCTGCAATGTGGGATCTTGGCAATGGTTTTAAAGTGTTCTATAATTCTAGACATAATAACTCTTTTTTTAACGCATTATAATATAATTCGCAAAAAGGAATCCATGTGTGTCTGATAATTACAGTTATTATGCTGGCACTTGGCATAAGCAATATTCAAGAACATAATTGGCTGCCAGCAGGAGTTCAGTTATCTATTGCTTTTGGATTTATGATTTTAATTATCAATAATATCAAAAAAGTAAGATGCGAAAAAGACAACAAATGCAATAGCAATTGTTCTTTGATATCATGGATAAGTAAAAAATTTAACAAAACGGACAAAATATGATACAGCTAACCAATATAACAAAAAGCTTTGGCGGCCAAATTTTATTTAACGGATTGAACCTGCAAATGTCAAAAGGACAAAAGATAGGGCTCATAGGCCGAAACGGTACGGGTAAATCTACACTTTTTAAAATAATTTTGGGCGAAGAAAGCTACGACGAAGGCGAAGTAAGCATTCCAAAAAATTACCGCATAGGCACTTTACGCCAGCATTTGAAATTCACCAAACCTACTGTACGCGAAGAGTGTGCACAAGTTCTTAGCGAAGATGAACAGTATAATTTTTATAAGATAGAAAAGATCTTATTTGGGCTTGGGTTTAGCGCTGAAGATTTGGAAAAAGATCCGTTGAGCTTTTCGGGCGGTTATCAGATACGAATCAATCTCGCAAAGCTTCTGGCAACTGAGCCTAATATGCTGCTGCTTGATGAGCCTACAAACTACCTAGATATCCTTTCATTGCGCTGGCTCAAGCAATTTATCCGCGAATTTGACGGCGAAGTGATACTAATCACGCATGATCGCGATTTCATGGACAGCGTTACTACCCATACCATGGGTATCCAGCGCAAAGGGCTTTATATAGTGCAAGGTGATACCAAAAAATATTATGAGACATTGGCGCTGCAAGATGAGACATATGAAAAAACCCGTCTAAACCAAGAGAAAAAACGCAAAGAACTTGAAGAGTTCATAGCCAGAAACAAGGCTCGTGCTTCAACAGCGGCTCTGGCTCAATCAAAGGTCAAAGCGTTGGAAAAAATGGAAGAGATGGAAAGCTTAGAAAATGAAAACTCACTTTCTTTTAATTTTAATTATAAAGAAACACCGGCAAAAGTTGTGCTTCGCGCCGAAGATCTGGGATTTGGATATGATCCTGATACCCCGCTTTTTAAACACCTAACTTTTGCTCTGGAAAACGGCAAATGTCTAGCCATCATCGGAAAAAACGGCAAAGGCAAATCAACATTGCTTAACTATATCGCAGGAGAACTTCCAAAACAGAAAGGTGAGATCACCTTTCATCCTTCAACGGCTATAGCACACTTTGGACAAACCAATATAGAACGCCTGGACATCCAAAATACTATCATAGACGAGATAAGCTCGGTAGATAAAAAACTGGGTATTGCTCAAGTAAGGGCAATTTGCGGAACAATGATGTTTAGCGGCGATCTGGCAGAAAAAAAGATCGAGGTTCTTTCAGGAGGAGAAAAAAGCCGTGTCATGCTAGGCAAGATCATAGCAACTCCGGCGAACTTGCTACTGCTGGACGAACCTACCAACCACCTCGATATGCAATCGATCGACGCCTTATGTGATGCTGTAGAATCTTTTGAAGGAGCAGTGATCATGGTCACCCACTCTGAGATGCTTTTAAGACGTTTGGCTGATGCGCTTATTATTTTTCACGAAGGAAGAGCTGAGTATTTTGAAGGTACGTATGACGAATTTCTCGAAAAAATAGGCTGGGAAGAGGAAGAAGGGATAAACAAACCGCAAAAATCTAAGCCAAAGATAGATAAAAAAGAACGAAAATTGCTTAGGGCCAATCTGGTTCAAGCCAAAAGCAAAGAGTGCACTCCGTATAAAAAAGATATAGAGCTGCATGAAACAAAGATCATCAAACTGGAAAAACAGCTAGAAGAGCACAATCAAGCCCTCCTTCAAGCAACAAATAACGGCGATAATTCACAGATCATAGAAGTTTCTCAGATCATCTCAAAAATAAATAATGAGATAGAAGAGCATTTTGTAAAATTAGAAATAGCCTCTGAAAAATTTGAAGAGATCAGCGCGGGGTATGATGCACGATTGGCCGAGCTCGACTAAGAACAATATATCAAATATTATTCTAAATAATTATTTTAAATGATTTTTTTACATTAAATATCATTAATAAAAGAATTTGTATAATAACATTATCTCTAAATATAAGGATTTAACATGAAACAGTGGTCGTTAAACTTTAGGCTATGGCACTGGATAAATGCCGTAGTGATACTTGGCCTGCTTGGTACCGTTTTTTTGCGTAAAACATTTCTAAGCTACAGAACTAATAGTGAAATTATCATCGAGAAGCTTGGTGATATAAATATCTCTATAGCCAAAGATCAAGCAGTTTCTATTGCTAGGGCTATCAGATCGCCTATGTGGGATTGGCATATATGGCTTGGATACGCTTTGGCAGCATTGGTAGTTTGGAGAATTGTATTGTTTTTTACAGACAGCGGAAAACAAAATTACCAAAATTGTTCCGAAAAAACAACTCATGATAAAATTGTTAGTTCGATATACGTGATCTTTTATGCCTTAATGTTTCTTATAGCTGCAACCGGACTCCTGCTGCACTTTCATGATTTTTTTAATATTAGCAAAGATCTAGGACATAGTATTAAAGAATTTCATGAGCTGCTTTATAATGGTATTTTATATTTTGTAGTTATTCATATCGCAGGAGTGATCATGGCAGAAAACAAAGATGAAAAAGGCATAGTCTCGAGCATGATAGGAAAATAAGAAAATACCATATGGTATCATTTTCATCACAGCCTCTGATCGAGATAACCAAAGAGCTGGAAACATCACTTCAAACTTCAAACATTGTAAGTTTTGAAGTGATAAATCCGGATATTTCAGATGATTTATATAGTGGAGAGCCTATTTGGGTTGATGGAAAAAAATATCTATATCGCGGATACAAAGCATGGGTGAATTTAGCCGAACTTCTTGGCTGCAAGATGCAAACACCTACCAAATACCAAGAACATACCATCGTTATAACGTTTCAAAAACTAAACACAAACGACTCCTTTCATACAGCTCCTATAGATACAAAAGAAGAGAAATACGGAGTAGATTCTGCATTTTTTAGTATAAACAAAAATGAAGAGCCGACTTTTTTGCATGCTTATGACTCAGCTTTAAAAGCGGTAAAAATCGAAAATAGACAAAACATACTTGATCTTGGCATAAACAAAGCAGATGAATTTGAACTCATTGCCTCCATGATGGAGCCTGAAACATTTGCCAATATAAATTTGACAGGCATAGACCACTCAAGTTCAGCCATAAAATTTGCAAAAAATAGATTTCCGAATGCAAAATTTTATGCACATGATATAAATAAACTGGGCGAACTTTCGCTTGGGCGGTTTGACCTCATCATTTCTATAGGAACTTTACAAAGTCCTGACATTAATTATAAACCGTTTTTGATGGATCTGGTGCAAAACTACCTAACTGACAATGGAGCATTGATCTTGGGGTTTCCAAACTCACGCTGGATAGGTCATGAACTTATATATGGGGCAAAAGCACCAAATTATAATTATTCTGAAATGTCGCTTCTTTTCAATGATGTCATATTTGCCAAAAAATATCTGCAACAAAAAAAGTTTCGTGTCACCATTACCGGGCGTGAATATATATTTATCACTGCCACAAAGATAGGAACACTCTAGTTTGTTATTCCCTTTAATCCTTCTGCATCAATTATATATAATTTTTTAGACCTCACTTCAACCAGCCCTGCTTTCTTGAAACGTTTTATAATTCTTGATAACCCTTCTGGTGTAAGCATAATATTTGAAGCGATTTGGCGTTGAGTAAGCTGTGACAATTGATATTCATGATCTATCAAAAAAGTTGCCGTACGCACTGAGGCATTTGAAATAGTGGCATATTTTAGGACACCCTCTAAATGTTGTATCTTTTTAGTTAATGAATTTATCAATACCTGCGATAATGGGGATGTTTTGGATACATATGCCTGAATACTTTCCAAGTCTATCTCATATATCTCTACACTGCTTTTGCACCTAGCAGTAGCAGGATAAGGAATGCCCTTTAGTGTCGCCATTTCAGCAACAAGCGAAGGAGCAGCAAATTGACCGAGCACAATTTCATTTCCTTTTTCATCATGTTTATAAACTTCTACTTCGCCGCTAGCTAACATCAAAAATTTTTGTGGCTCTTCGCCTGCGTAAAAAAGTATTTTACCGGCTTGAAATTCTCTTTTTTTGGCTATTGTTTCCAAGTAACTATACGTTGCATCATCCAATAAAGCAAAAAGTGCAATCTCTTTTAAATTCATATTATCTTAACCTTAATCAATATCTTTACTTAAACTATAGTATATACTTCCTAAAAAATAAGGACAAGATTATGATAGATCACTCTAATATACCTAAAGTAGCATTTGATGAAATGAACATGGTGCATAATGAAGAAGCGACATTGCTCAATACACTTGAAGAATTACTAAAAAACTCCCCAAATGATCATGAAGCTATAGCAAATTGCCTGCATGAGATCATAGAACATACCAGAGGACATTTTGGAAATGAAGAGAGACTAATGAGAGAAGTAGGCTTCCCGGCTTTGGTTATGCATGAAGGCGAGCATATCCGAGTCTTTAACGAGATGCAGCGTATTATATCAGGCTGGCTAAGTACTAAAAATAATGAGTTGCTGCATGAGTACTTTTTGGGATCCATGCAAGAATGGTTATATACTCATATAACAACTATGGACACCATTACCGCACAATTTATATGCATGCGCAAAGGCTGCTAGATGACAAAAGTAGCTTTTTTTGAAAATCTTAATTTTGATATTACACCACAGATAACAAAGATGCTAGAAACTCCTAACAGCAAAGAGGTTCGCATCTGTATGGCAAAGGGTAATATCATGAAAGAACATACGGCTCCTGGAGCGATAACTATTATGGTTCTTAGGGGAACAGTGAATATAGGCTATGAAGACAAAAATATCACATTGCAAGATGGTGAAATGATTTATTTTGATGCCAAAGTCCCTCATTCTCTTGAAGCCAAAGAAGAAAGCATCATAAGGCTAACGCTATCTAAAAACGATACCGTACAAAGAGTTAAAAATCTTATAAGATTATAAAAAATCGTAAAACACATCGGCAAAATTAACTATTTTGCCGTTTTTTACCGCAATTCCTTCTTTCTCCAATAATTCTATCTTTTTATCTACGCCAAATGCGTAATTGCCGATTCCGGCATTGCTCTTCACTACTCTATGACATGGTACCTTAACGGGGTTTGGATTTTTAGCCATTGCAGTACCTACTGCTCTATATGCCTTGCCACCCAATGCATGAGCGATTGCTTGGTATGTTGTTACCTTTCCTTTTGGGACTTGACGTAAAAGTACATAGCACTTATCACTAAAATTCATATACGCCTCCTCTTTTTTGTTAATCTTTGGCGGTTGGTATAACCGGATCTATTGTTATGCTATCATATTGTCGCAAAATATAAGGCAATGTCAGGAATATACATACAGTATGGTTTGGCAATAAATTTATTTTGTATGATATAATCACACTATTCTTCAATGACCAACTTCAAGTTTAATTAATTGGCACTGTAAATATCGCATAAATATAATACAAAGGTAGTATCAAATGCCATTTGACACTTTAAATATTCAATTACAAAACAATATAGCCTCTTTGGGATACACAGATCCAACCCCTATCCAAACTAAAGCGATACCATTAATACTGCAAGGACGTGATATTTTGGGTGCGGCTCAAACTGGCACAGGAAAAACCGCTGCATACTCATTGCCTATTTTGCAAATGCTAAACAAAACAGCCTCTAATGAACCTGCTCGTGTTCAAGCTTTGGTTATCGTTCCTACAAGAGAGCTCTGTGATCAGACAACATTAGCCATGAGAAGCTTTGCTATAGATACAGGAGCTAGGATCATTAATATTTCCGGCGGTGTAAATATAACAAAACAAATTGCATCCCTTGATAAAGGTGCAGATGTTATCGTTGCTACTCCTGGGCGTTTTATAGAACTGAACCGCCAAGGGCATATCCCACTTTCAAAAGTTCGAATTTTGGTACTTGATGAAGCCGATACGATATTGGACATGGGGTTTATACGAGAAGTAGAGCATATCATAGATCTATTGCCTCCAAAGCGTCAAACTATTTTGTTTTCTGCAACGATGACCGGTGCAGTTAAAAGACTTAGCCAAAAGATACTAAAAAAACCTCTTTTAGTCGAGGTAGATAACCTCTCTCCTGCCGATCTAACGATACGCCAGATTGTCCATCCTATAGAAAAAGAGAAAAAAAATGAGCTTCTTTCTTTTATCATTGGCTCCAACAATTATCCACAAGTACTTGTTTTTACTCGCACCAAGATTATTGCGGACGAAGTGAGCCAATATCTAAAAGAGAGCGGCTTACCGTGTGCTACCATACATGGAGACAAAAAGCATGGAGCCAGAGAGCGGGCTTTGAAAGATTTCCGTCTGGGGGAAACTAAGATCTTGGTAGCAACAGATATAGCAGCGCGCGGATTGGATATTGAGAATTTGGGTGTTGTTATCAATTATGATATTCCCCATATCCCAACTGACTACATACACCGCATAGGCAGAACCGGCCGTGCAGGCAAAGATGGAATATCGATTACTCTTTTATCTACAGCAGAACAAATATCTTGGAAAAAAATAGAAACTCTGCTTAACAAAAAACCTGAACGCATTACAGTAAAAGGCTTTGAGACAACAATACCAACACAGGCCGCCAAGACACGCGGGAAAAGCCTTACCAAAGAGGAAGAAAAACCCAAAAAAGCAGCCGGTGCATTTGGAAATAAAAAGAAAAAAGGGCTAGCCCAGCCAAAATATGCTACAAAAAGAGGTCCAAAAATAGCCAAAGCAGAATCTGCAGGCAAAAAACGATCAAGCAGGTCCAATAAAAAATTAAGATAAAAATAATCCAATTTATAAATTATTTTTGTGTTATAATATAATCATATCTTACAAAAGGGGAAATTATGAATAAAAAAGGTTTTTTAATAGCTGCATTAACGGTAGCAGCAACTCTAGCATCGGCTGCTCCGATGAAATGTAATATGGGCGGCGGCAAAATGATGGGCTGCGGCCAAGGAGGCATGGTAGGTGCATGCGGTTGCGAGGGGCCAATGCCTGCAATTATGAGTCTTGAGCTAACAAATGATCAACGTATTGAAATGCAAAAGATCATGAAACAATGGCACATGGACAGAATGGAGATGATGTCAGGCAAAGGCAAGCCAATGTTAAGTGCATTTCATGACGGCAAGTTCGATAGACAAGCTTTCATAGCAAAACATAACGATATGGCAGCTAATATGGCAAACAAAAAAGCCGATGTTATCGAAAAAATGTACAGCTTGCTAACTAACGATCAGAAAAAAGCATTGGAAGCAAACACAAAATAGCTCGAAGCAGGATCGATTCTATGCGATCTTGCAAAGCCAAAGGAGCAGTTGGCTCCTTGGAAATTACCTACTCCTCTTCTTCTATCTCTTCAAGCTCTTCTTTTAATTGTTTTATTTTTTCTTGAGCCTCTTTTTTTTCTTTGGGAGTGATCTTATCCTGCTGCAATGAACTTTCCAAAAAATCTATCCATTCAATAATCTCTGATTTTTCCATGAATGCTCCTATTTTGATTGATTATTTTTAATATTATTACTTTTCTAGTCTTGTACTAAAATAAGTTCCGCCTTCGCCATCAGGAGTAAATGTTACTAAATATGGAATGTTTTTATTGCAAAGGCTTACACTCCATCGCTCGTCGACACTCCCATACTTTTTTGATGCTGCAGACTTACCTGTTCCAATTGGGTTTATTTTTATAATCTGTGTACTGATAGAATCTACTTTATTACATTTTGCTTGAATTTTGGCCATTAGAGAAACTTGTCTAGTAGTGTCTGACTTCGAAAGAGGCCCGGCACTAGATTCACCACTAATTAATACCTTACTTGTGCAGCCAAAAAATGTACTTATTGCCATTATCGCGAATGTGCTTCTTTTTATTTTTTGAATGTTACACATATATCCCCTTTTGTTTTAAAAAATTTCCATCCTCATACGGCATAATAACTCGCCTCTTTGTGGTGAACGATCAATGCTGTGGTACTCTGCTCCGGGTGAATCTGGAATGTTTCGCTTAGAGTGATGCCAAACTCTTCGGGGCGAAGCAGGTCGAAAATTATCCGGCTGGGTTCTAGATCAGGACATGCAGGATAACCAAAGCTGTATCTAGCTCCTTGATATCTGTTCATCCTCACATCGCGGAGACTAAAGCCCTCATCCAGACTGGCAATATTTAGATCAAGCCTTATTTGCTTATGCACAACTTCAGCCAAAGCTTCGGCAAGTTCTACGCCAAAACCGTGCACCATATTATACTCCAAATATTCACCGCGCTCATAAAGCTCTTTTTCATAAGCGCTAAATTTATCTCCTGCACTGACACAGCTAATAGCTATAACATCATCTCTACTATGAGAGAAGAAATCACTCAAAGCCCTATGAGGTGCTCTGCGCTGCCTCGGGAAAGTAAATTGGTATTTGGCCCTGCCGATGATCTCGTTGAGCGGTTCTCTGTTGGCATCGGCGTCACTGCTCCACCCTTCACTCTCATCAAAAAGCAATAACTCCCTATCATTGCTTCTGCATGGATAATATCCGTATATAATAGTAAGATCAAATAATCCGCGAGCTGCTATCTCGTTCTTGATGCGCTCATATGCCGGATATACTTTGGATTCCAATATCTGCTTATATGCTTCTTTGCTCATGCCGCGGCTTGTATATCCCCAGTGCATTTTAAAAAGACTTCGTTTATTGATCCACTGCATAACCATATCAAAATCGAGTTGCTCTTTTCTAAGTACCCTTCTGCCCCAAAAAGGAGGGGTTGGTATATCAACTTTGCTAGGCATTTTAAGATCTTCAAATGGAGGGATCACCACTTCTTTGATCTCTTTACTTTCTCTCTGTGTCATATCGCCTGCTAAGCGATCATCAAGACCGATGCTTGGCTCTTCGATAAATTTTTCTATCCTGCTCATTGCAATAACACCGTCAAAAGCATCACGACAATAAAATATAGGCCCCTTATATATTGGCCTGCAAAAATCATCGACAAAACTTCTAGTAAGCGCTGCTCCGCCTAATAGCACAGGTATGGTGATGCCTTCTTTTGCCATCATCTCAAGGTTGTCTTTCATTACCGCGGTTGATTTGACGAGCAATCCGCTCATACCTACTGCGTGAACCTCTTCGTTTTTAAGCACTTCCAGATACTCTTCAAGCTCTGTTTTGATACCTATATTAAAGACTTTAAAACCGTTATTTGTGAGTATTATATCCACCAGGTTTTTTCCTACATCGTGCACGTCGCCTTTGACAGTGCCTATAACAAGAGCTGTTTTGGTATTTTTTTCTTGTTTGGTTAGATAAGGATTGAGAAAATCAACAGTTGTTTTCATAGTTTCAGCTGATTGCAATACAAAAGGAAGCTGCATTTTGCCGCTTCCAAAAAGCTCACCAACCTCTTTCATGGCATCTATAAGTATCTCGTTGACTATCTTGTCAGCAGGAATATGATCTTTTGCTGCGGTAACGAGCGGTATCATTCGTTCTTTGTCCCCATCTATAAGCAGTTTGGCAATTTTTTCCTCATCGCTCAAAGCATTATATGCTTCATCATTATCGGTACTTTCAATAGTTTTGTCACTAAAATGATTTATGAATTTAAATAGTGATTGGTCATCCGGAGTAAAAAGCAGCTCTTCGCAAATCGCCCTATCTTCATCGCTCATTTTTGATATAGGAATTATATGTTTGACATTGATAATGACGCTTGTCATGCCGGCTTCGACACAATGGTGCAAAAATACAGAATTTAGAAACACGCGGGCATTTGCGCTCAAACCAAAAGAGATATTTGAAAGCCCCAAAGTAGAACCGACATCAGGGTATTTTGCATGAAGCTGTTTGATTGCTCCGATTGTTTGGATGGCAGCATCACGATATTCCACATCACCGCTTCCAACCGTAAATGTCAGCATATCAAAGATCAGGTTTGATGGATCTATGCCATGACGATTGACGCACAGATCATATATGCGATCAGCTATCCTCATTTTGTCTTCTATTGTTTTTGCCATGCCCTTTTCATCTATAACTAGACATACAAGCGCCGTACCGAACTTTTTGGCTAAATGACAGATAGCGTCAAGCTTCTCCTCTCCGTCTTCAAGGTTAACTGAATTAATGATAGGCTTTCCGCCTATGGCTTTTAGGGCCTCTTCTATAGTATTGACCCTGGTTGCATCTGGCATAAGCGGTATTGAGATCTTTTGGTTATAGAGCTTCATAACCGCACTCATATCTACTGCACCATCGCGCCCGGCAAACTCAACGTTCACATCCAAACAATGCGCTCCGTCTCTGACCTGTGCCTGTCCGACACTGAGCGTACCTTCATAATCTCCTGCAATGATAAGTTCTCTAAAAGCCTTAGAGCCTGTTGCATTACTGCGTTCACCTATGAGCAGCGGAGCTGGGGTTTGAATAAGCTCCACACTATTAAACAGTGAAGCTACAGAAGGCTGGATGCTCCCAGTGGGCAATTTTGGTTTTTGGCCTTCTAATGCTTTTGAGAGTGCCAAAATATGTTGTGGTGTCGTACCGCAGCATCCGCCCAAAAACGAAACTCCATCAAATGATGTGAACTCTTTTTGTTTTGATGCAAACTCATCAGGACCCATTGGATAATAGGTATACCCTCCTCTATTTTGAGGAAGCCCGGCATTGGCATGTATAGAAAGCGGGAATTTGGATATTTCACTTAAAAGCTTAAGATGTTTTTTGACTTGATCAGGCCCTGTTCCGCAGTTAAATCCGAGTGAAAGTATATCAAAAGGCTCCAATATGGTCATGAGAGTGGTCGCATCCGTACCTATTAACATCGTACCGCTTAGCTCGATTGTAGCACTTACCATGATAGGCAGCTTCACGCTTCGCTGTTTGTTTGCTTCTTCACACGCATGAAGAGCTGCTTTTATCTGCAACGGATCTTGGCATGTTTCAAGTAAAAATATATCGCATCCGCCGTCTATAAGCCCAAGTGCAACTTCCAAAAATCCTTCATACATTTCATCATATTCAATATGTCCCAAAGAAGGCAATTTCGTCCCAGGCCCTATTGATCCAAGTACAAACCGCGGGTTATGGCTGCTTTGATACTCATCACATACGCTTTTAACTAACTGAGCTCCCTTGAGCGACAATTCATAAGCTCTAGAGCTCATACCGTACTCATCAAGAACCCAAGGCATTGTCCCAAAAGTATTGGTTGAGATGAGATTGGCTCCGGCCATTGCATAGCGTTTGTGTATCTGTTTTATAAGATCTGGTGCTGTATCGTTAAGCAGTTCGTTGCAGCCCTCTTGAGAGTTTCCATGTTTATCTATCCAAGCCTCTGCAGGGATCTTGAGGTCTTGGATCTGTGTTCCCATTGCCCCGTCTATGATTAGAAATTGATGATTTAAGATGTCTAGTATCTGTTCTTTTGTAGCCAAAAAGTTATCCCTTGAAAATGATTTCGAATCATATCAAATTTTTTATTTTATTAAATAGCTTCAAATTCAAAAAACGCTCTTGTTGAATTCATTTTGATATATTTTATCAATATTTATATAATATAACTTGAAATTACAGATAAAATAAGCTATAATCTTGCAAAATACAACTATTAAGGAGAGAAAATGAAATTTTCGATGATTACCGTACCATTTGCCAAAGCTGCTACTTCTCTCCTGCTGCTCCCATTTTCTCTATAATAAATAACGATTTTTATTCTATTTTTTCTACCCTTTTTGGGTACAATTAAACAATTTTACACCGACTAGAGGTGTTTTATACAAACAAAGGTAAATACAAAATGCAAACAGAAATGATAAAGATATTTGATACAACATTAAGAGATGGAGAGCAAAGCCCAGGGGCTTCCATGAATACTGAAGAAAAGATACAAATAGCTTCTCAATTAGAAAGACTTGGTGTTGATATCATAGAAGCAGGTTTTGCTGCAGCAAGTCCCGGAGATTTTGATGCGATCAGCTTGATAGCACAAAAGATCACCCGATCAACTGTGTGTTCATTGGCTAGAGCAACAGATAATGATGTAAAAGCTGCCGGAGATGCTATAGCTAAAGCACCATTCAAAAGAATACATACTTTTATAGCTACCAGTCCGATTCATATGGAATACAAGCTTAAAATGTCGCCTGATGAAGTCATAAAAAGAGCTGTAAGAGCAGTAAGCTATGCCAAAACCTTTGTAGACGATGTAGAGTTTAGCTGCGAAGATGCAGGACGAAGCGATATAGGATTTCTAAAAGAAATAACTGATGCTGTCATAGAGGCAGGAGCAAGCACTATTAATTTGCCAGACACCGTAGGTTTTCGTTTGCCTTTTGAGATAGGTGCAATGGTAAAAGAGATGAGCGAATACACTAAAGGCAGAGCCATCATATCAGTACACAATCATAACGATTTGGGCCTTGGTGTGGCAAATTCACTTGAAAGCGTATTGAATGGTGCTAGACAGATAGAATGTACCATAAACGGCCTTGGCGAGAGAGCAGGAAATGCAGCTCTTGAAGAGATAGTCATGGCGATAAAAACTCGTCAGGATGTATTTAAAGGAGTTGATACCCGTATCAATACAAAAGAGATCTATCCTACAAGCCGATTAATAGCCAACATTACAGGAATCGAGCCGCAGCCAAACAAAGCAATAGTCGGTAAAAATGCTTTTGCACACGAAAGCGGCATACACCAAGACGGTATGTTGAAAAACAAATCCACATACGAGATCATTCGTCCCGAGGACATAGGCCTTGATATGGAAAATACACTTGTTCTTGGCAAGCATTCAGGCAGAGCTGCATTCAAAGATAAACTTGCCAAGCTTGGCTTTGAGCTTGATGATGAAAATTTGAATAGCACTTTTGAAAGATTCAAAGAACTTGCAGACAAGAAAAAAGATATCTATGATGACGATATCAGAGCATTGGTCACCAGCGAGATGACCAATGTAGAAAAAGCTTATGAACTTGTAGCTATGCAGCTAATGGATTCCACAGGCGGGGTGCCAAGTGCAGCAGTAACCATCCGGCACAATGGCCAAGAGATCACAGATGCAGGAATAGGCGGCGGTACGATCGACGCTGTATTTAAAACAATAGACAGGATCACAGGCTATCAAGGGACATTGCTTGATTATAAAGTTACATCAGTATCCAAAGGGAAAGATGCCTTGGCCAATGTAACAGTAAAAGTAATGTTTAATGACTATGAGCCGGCTATTATAGGCCACGGACTAAGTCTTGACACAATGCTAGCGAGTGCTAGAGCTTATATAGGTGCACTCAACAGCTATCTTAGCATGGAAGGCAAGCTTGCGCTTAGAAGTTCTTGCCATGATAAAGAGGGCATATAAATGAGTAAAAAAAACACCGTGATGGCCGGCTTTGTTGATAAAGTCATCAAAGGACTCTTTGGCATACTTCCGGCTGCGCTGGTTCTTATGGTGCTTTTTTGGATATATGGCAAGATCGAATCTTTTGTAAACTCTTATGTATTTACTATGATAGGTTTTACTCCAAAACAAAATGAGCCGCTTTGGATAGCTCTTTTTATGATCGTTCTAGTGATAGTACTTTTTGTGCTTGGCTTTTTGATAGAGACTAGGCTTGCCAAGCTTTTTGGCAAACTTATTGCCACAATACCAGGCTACAAAACCGTAAAGGATATGATCGAAATTTTTAACTCCTCAAAAAAAGGAGACACAAAAGTCTTAGTAGTTGCTATTTCTGGATTTGGGAGCAAAGATAGCTACAACATAGGGCTTATGTATTCCCAAAAAGAAAGTATCATAAAAGACCATTATACAGTTTCGCTTTCAATGTCGCCTATACCAAACGGAGGATTTATGTTTGAGGTGCACAAAAAGGAGATTTTTATCATACAAGAAGCTTCTTTTGATCATAACTTACAATATCTTCTATCAATGGGCGTCAAAAGTTTAGCCGAGATATTAAAAACACAGCCGCGAGAGATCGATGCACTAATGCCTTTTGAAAAATGGCTGGAGACAAAGCATAATCATGCGAACAATATACTTTAACAACAACCCAATCACTCCTTCAAAAGTAGTATGCATAGGACGCAATTATGTCGAACATATCTATGAACTCGGCAATGAAATACCTGAGAATATGGTACTTTTCAATAAACCAAATTCCGCTATTACTGATGAGCTGAAATTCTATCAAAGCGACTGTAGATTTGAAGGTGAGATCTGTTTTTTGGTGATTGACAACAAACTTCAAGGCATAGGCTTTGGACTGGATCTGACAAAAGCAAATATTCAAAACCACCTAAAGGCCAAGGGGTTGCCTTGGGAGCGGGCAAAAGGATTTGACGGTTCTTGCGTACTTGGTAAATTCATCCCTCTAAATGGAAATTTGGAAACTCTTGAGATGAAGCTGTACATAAATGATCATCTGCAGCAGCATGCAACTTACGAGCTTATGATCTATAAACCGCTCGAGATTTTAGAAGAGATACAGACTTTTATGAGCCTGGAAGACGGGGATATCATCATGAGCGGCACCCCAAAGGGCGTGGCTGCATATGCAAAAGGTGATATTTTTAGAGCTGAGATATATATCGATGGAGAGATGATAATCCAAGAGATTTTTGAAGTTTTGTGATATTGTGATCTTACGCCTCTTCTCTTATGATACAATAACAAAAATTCTATATACTTGAAAAAGTTTTTCAGTAGCGAAAAGGCACCGCGTCCGTACGATTGTTTTATAAGGAGTTAATAAATGAGTTTGACCGCTAAAGTATTATTAGGAATGGCACTGGGGATTTTGCTCGGAACGGCGATCAATATAGGCGGATTAAATACTCAAGGCAGTTGGATAAATATCTATTTAATAGAAGGTATTTTTGATGCTCTAGGCAAGATGTTTATTGCCGCGCTCAAGATGCTAGTGGTCCCTTTGGTCTTTTTTTCACTGATCAGTGGGGTAGTAGGCATAGGAGATATCAATAAACTTGGCAAGATAGGTATCAAATCTTTTTTACTCTATGTTTTTACGACAGCTTTGGCAGTTGCGAGCGCTATAGGTATTGCCGTTATATTTTCTCCTGGTACAAAAAATAGCTTGACTACCAATAGTTCTTTTACTCCCAGCCAGGCACCTTCACTTATAGATGTATTTATAAATATCATCCCAGAAAATATTGTTCAGGCTTTTGCTTCCGGGAACATGCTGCAAATCATCTTTTTTTCGATTCTATTTGGTGTTTCTTTATTAATGGTGGGCAAAAAAGCAGAGCCTATCGTAGAAGGAATTAAAATAATAAATGAAGCTATGCTGCAAATGGTCATTATGATCATGCATATTGCACCTTTTGCGGTTTTAGCACTACTGGCCAAAGCTGTTAGCCAATTGGGGTTTGACCTATTGGCAAGCCTAGCAGAGTATGTCGCAGTATTGGTTGCTATATTGGCATTTCATATGTTTGGTACTTTAATGTTGATATTGAAGTTTTTTGCCAAACTCAGTCCCAAAATTTTCTTGCGAAAGATTCGAGATGTTCAGCTTTTTGCATTTTCTACTTCTAGTTCAAATGCTACTATTCCCATTACTCTTCAAACCGTGACACAACGTATGGGTGTAGACAATTCTGTTGCTTCTTTTACGGTACCGTTTGGTGCAACGATAAACATGAATGGTACTGCGATCATGCAAGGAGTGGCTACTGTATTTATTGCCAACGTTTATGGTGTAGATCTTGGGATAAGCGGTTATTTAACAGTGGTCTTAATGTCTGTGCTTGCTTCTATAGGTACGGCTGGAGTGCCTGGAGTAGGACTTATAATGCTGTCGATGGTCTTTACGCAAGTAGGACTTCCTATTGAAGGTATTGGGCTTATTTTGGGTGTGGACAGGCTATTGGATATGATACGCACAGTCGTTAATGTGGTAGGGGATGCGGTAGTAACCTGCATAGTCGCTAAAAATGAAGGTGTTTTAAATGAGCAAGTTTTTATGGATAAACAAGCAGGATTATAAAACCGATATCCAATCTTTATATTGTGTAGCCATTTGACAAAATTTTCTTCAAATTGCGTTTATTATCTTTTAAATGTAAATTTTTTGTAAAAAAGTATATTTTTGTAATTTACAATCCTTGATTATGATGTCAATATCAAACCAAAGGAGTCATTATGAAAAAATACACTTTAGCTATATTGCTGTGTGGAGTGATTGCAAATGCAGGAAACTTTTCTCCATCTATGCAGGGCTATATTGAAACTCTCAAAAGCGAAGCTAAGCAAGCCGATAGCAGTTTCGTCGACTTCAATGCCAAAAGAGGGGAAAAGATATTCACCACTAAACATATAGGGAAAAGTGACGATTCTATTTCTTGCACTAGTTGTCACGGTAGTAATTTAACCAAAAATGGACAAAATCCAACTACCAATAAAATTATCAAGCCGTTAGGGCCAAGCGTCAATAAAAGTAGATTGACCGATATTAAAGAAGTACAAAAATGGCTCAGACGAAACTTTAAAGATGTTTATAATAGAGAAGGCACTGCGCTTGAAAAAGGTGATGTTCTTTATTATATTCAATCTAAATAAGGAATTTTGAAATGTATAAAAAAATTATAATACCACTAATCTTGATAAGTGGAGTTTACGCGGATGATGATAGATGGGGCAACAGGAATGATGTAGCACCCGTGAAAAATGCAATATATATCAAAGAGTGCGGAAGTTGTCATTTCGCATATCAGCCAGGATTATTACCGCAAAGATCATGGACAAAAATGATGGGTAATTTGGAAAACCATTTTGACAGCGATGCTTCGCTTGATGATGCTACGACTAAATATTTAGCTAATTATCTAAAAGCAAATAGTGCAGAAAAAGGCATAGAGTATAAAAGAAGTAGAAAAATATTACAGTCAATTAGGCCAAACGAAGTACCTCTTAGAATTACACAAACCAGATATTTTATAAATAAGCATGACGAAATACCAAAAAAAATGATTATACAAAAAGAGGTCGGCTCTTTAGCTAATTGTACGGTATGTCACACTACTGCTAATAAAGGAAACTACAGCGAAAGGGCTATAAAAATACCAAATTATGGAGCGTGGAAAGATGATTAAGAGTTATGTTTGGCCACTTGGCAATAGGATCTCACATATTTTGATGATAGTTTTTTTTGCTGCAGCATATTTGTTGGGTGATGCAGATGAACTTCTAAAATATCATGTCATATTAGGATTGGCTTTTGGAATATTGGTCGTATTTAGGATCTTTTGGGGATTTATAGGTCCTAAATATTCAAAATTTAAAGATTTTGACCTAAACATCAATTCATTAAAAAAATATATAGGTTCTGTTTTTTCAAAAGGTGATAAGCATATAGGACATAATCCGGCATCCAGTTTTGCTATAATCACTATGTTTATAGTAGCTATTCTAACAACTCTTAGCGGTATGCTAGCATATGGCATTGAAGAAAACCATGGTATTTTTGCATTTTTACATCAAGCAAATTATCATGAGATGGAAATATTTGAAGAGTTGCATGAGTTGTTAGCAAATATCTTTTTGGGTGTAGTGTTTGTACATATAGCCGGCAGTCTTATGGATAAGTTTATCAAAAAAGGAGATGCGGTCGACTCAATGATAGATGGATATAAAACAACATATGAACCAGCAGGCATATCTACTTCATGGTGGCAAAAAATATTTCAAATTGTCTGGATCGCAGTTTCGATATGGTTTTTATATTATTTATTTGCTGTCAAAGAAAATGTATTTGTATCCAATTTCAACAAACCGGTCTCTTATGCTGTTTTGCATCCTGAGTTCGAAGCAGAATGCGGCAGTTGTCACATCACATATCCTCCATTTCTATTGCCACAAAAATCATGGACAGCCATGATGGGGAATTTGGAGAACCACTTTGGAGAAGATGCTAGTCTTGATGAAGTCACAAGGATTTCTATACTCAAATTTTTGGAAAAAAACAGTGCCGAAAATTCTACGCATCAAGCTGCTTTGAAAATAACAAAAAGTCTCGATGATACAAATAAAACAATTATAGCAATCACTAAAACTCCATATTGGAAAGCAAAACATAAGGAGATAGATAGTAGAGTATTTTTATCAAATAAAGTAAAAAGCAAAGCTAATTGCCAGGCATGCCATCAAGATATTGAAAAAGGGATGCTAGAAAATGATTTGATACAATTACCAAAAGGCTTAAAAACGTGAAAATTATTTTTTCGTTTATTTTCTTAATAAGCATAGTATTCGCAGGTGATCATGATGATGACCATCATTTTTACAAAAAAGATCTTACTTTCTTGTCACTAAATCAATCTCAACAAAGTATTGTTAAAAAAATACTTCAAGATTATCGTATCAAAATGAAAAATTTACAACACACACAAAAAGTGTTTGCGGAACAAAAACAAAATTTATTTTTACAAAATAAATTTGATAGTATCAAAATGCAACAACAAAACAGACAATTAAGCGATAAAGCAAGTGCGATAGAAATAGAATTTTTAAAACAAATGCATGCGGTTCTTACTTTAGAGCAAAAAAAGAAATTTATTCACCATATGGATGAATGGGAGATAGATTGAAGATTTATCTAATAGAAGACGATTTGGAGATGCAAGAACTGCTGACAGACTATCTGCAAAACCACGATTATACAGTATTTGCATTTGATGATCCTGTGATAGCTTTAGAAGCTTTAAGTAGTAGAAACGATTGTGATCTGGTCATACTTGATTTGATGCTGCCCAAACTTGACGGATTCGATGTTTGCAAAAAGATCCGTTTAATTAGCAATGTGCCTATAATAATATCAAGTGCCAGAGGAAATTTAGGCGATAAAGTAGCAGCATTTGAGTATGGTGCGGATGATTATCTGGCCAAACCATATGAGCCAAAAGAACTTTTGATCAGGATGGATGCTATTTTTAGGCGCATAAAAGGATTGGTTGGCGTGCAACAAATTGGGGAATTTCAAATAGATGAACGCAAAATGGAGATACTTCAAGACGGGTATCCGCTTGAACTTACCAGGATAGAATATGAGATATTTATACTTTTATTACACCATCCAAACCAAGTGCTTTCTAGAGAATATATATCTGGGCATTTAAAAGGTGAGAATTATAATCTAAAAGACAGAGCCATAGATATGCATATATCAAATCTCAGAAGCAAGCTGTTTGATGATTTCAAATCCCCCAAATATATCAAATCAATTTGGGGTGTAGGTTACAAGTTTATAGGTTAACTATGTCAATATTATCAAAAATCACAATACTATTTTTTATAAGTATTTTGCTTATGGGGTATATCTCTTTTAAGACCAATGATATATCACAAAAAAACTTTGAGACGTCCATTAGAGATAAATATATACAAGCATCAAAAAATCTTTTTGATATCTTAATGAAAGGAGATAATGATGCTCTTGTGCTTCAAGCAAAAGCGGTTAATTTTAGGATTATAGACCCTGGCAAATACGGATTTCAAAAAGCTCAAAAAATATCATATTCTCCAGTATCATTTGGCTATACGGAAGTACTTAAAAATAATGACGGTTATTTTTTACACTTACACTACTTGGATGAAGATGTATTCTTTTTTGACAATACTCAAGTAGAAGAAATAGGACAAAAAAAGATTTTAAATCTTCTTATCTTAGCAGATGTATTGATACTGATAGTAATGTTTTTTGTTATCACTAAAATGCTCATGCCGCTTCGAAGGCTTCCTTCGGAAATAGAGAAATTTGGCAAAGGAGATTACACTCATCGCATCAAAGAGCAGCATAACTCAGATGAAATAGCAAAAGTTATTTTTCAGTTTAATACAATGGCACAGAATATTGCTACATTAATAAAATCAAGAATGCAATTTTTAACAGATATAAGTCATGAATTACGCACTCCCATATCAAAAGCCAAACTTTCTTTGGAAATGATAGAAACTTCTAAGTACAAAGATATCTTAAAAAAATCGATCGATCATATAGACACCCTTACTAATGAACTTTTGGAAGTAGAAAAATTAAGTTCAAATAATCTAAATTTATCTTTTTCTACTTATAACATAGAGACATTATTGGCAAAGTCACTTGCCAAAATGCTCGTAGATAATGAAAAGGAATTGCATATAGAGGTTCAAATTCCATTTCATCTACATGGGGATATAGAATATCTCTCCATAGCCATCAAAAACATGCTAGATAATGCACTTAAATACAAAACTGGTGGTATTGTTCGTGCAATAGCAACTGATAATATTTTAGAAATTAGAAATCTTGCTGATCCTCTTACTAAGCCGCTATCGTTTTACACGGATGCTTTTACCCAAGAAGATAGCACCAGAATGAATAAAGGATATGGATTAGGACTAAATATTGTTAAGCGAATTTTAGAACTTCATAATTTTACTTTAGATTATTATTACGACAATGGAGAAGTGGTGTTTGTTGTAGATTTTAACAAACAGATGTAGAAAGTTACATATATTTTATATTTTTACTTATAGGTGAGTCGTAATAAGTTGTTTGATAACCAAAACAGAAGGTGCTTTGAATTAACAAGTTTTTTATCCAAACAAGCAGGATTATAAAACCGATATCAGAAAAAAGAAAACTTTATGATCGGGGCAATTAGAGGTTATTTATAATAGATATTAGAAATATATAGATAATTTATACCCCTTGAAAAAGGGGTATAAAAAGTTGGCAGATTAATACATTCCGCCCATGCCACCCATATCAGGCATTGCAGGAGCCGGTTTGTTTTCTTTGATCTCACCGATAGTTGCTTCGGTAGTAAGAAGCAAACTAGCTACACTAGTAGCATTTTGCAGAGCTACACGTTCAACTTTGAACGGATCTATGATGCCTGCTTCAAACATATCTACATACTCTCCACTTGCAGCATTGAAACCGAAATTGGCATCTTTGCTATTAAGTACTTTATCTGCTACAACGCCGGCATCGTATCCGGCATTTTCAGCGATCTGTTTCATAGGAGCTTGGATAGCTCTAAGTATAATGTTAGCGCCTACTAACTCATCATCGCAGAGTTCAAGTTTTACATTTGCCGCAGCTTTAACAAGTGCCGCGCCACCGCCTATGACGATACCTTCTTCGACTGCTGCTTTTGTAGCAGACAGAGCATCATCAACTCTATCTTTTTTCTCTTTCATCTCAGTCTCTGTCGCTGCTCCTACTTTGATAACAGCCACACCGCCGGCAAGCTTAGCAAGTCTTTCTTGAAGTTTTTCTTTATCATATTCGCTTGTAGTTTTAACTATTTGCGATTTTATCTCACCAACTCTAGCTTCAACTCCGCTTTTATCGCCTTTGCCGTCTACTATTACAGTATTGTCTTTGTCAATAACAACTCTTGAAGCTTGTCCAAGTTCTGCGATTGTAGCTTTATCTAAGCTCAACCCTAACTCTTCTGTGATCACGGTTGCACCCGTAAGTGTTGCTATATCTTTTAGCATCTCTTTTTTACGGTCGCCAAATCCAGGAGCCTTGACTGCTGCGATATTTAACACTCCTTTTAGACGGTTAAGTACCAAAGTTGCCAATGCTTCACCTTCTACATCATCAGAGATGATCAAAAGCGGTTTGCCTGTTTTTTGAATTTGTTCAAGCACAGGAATAAGATCTTTGAGCGATGTGATCTTTGAATCGGTCACCAAGATCATAGGGTGCTCTAATTCGCATGTCATTTTTTCGGCATTGGTCACAAAGTACGGAGATAGATAACCTCTGTCAAACTGCATACCTTCAACTACTTCAAGATCATCATTGATCCCTTTTGCCTCTTCAACGGTTATAACACCGTCTTTACCAACCTTTTCCATAGCTTCGGCTATCAAATCACCGATAGCATGATCGGAATTTGCTGAAATTGTAGCAACTTGAGCGATCTCTTTTTTGTCTTTTACTTGTTTTGAGATCTTTTTAAGTTCTTCGATTATAGCTGCACTTGCTTTATCCATACCTCTTTTTACTTCGATAGGGTTTGCACCTGCTGTAATATTTCTCAAGCCCTCTTTAAATATAGAGTGAGCCAAAATTGTAGCTGTGGTAGTACCGTCACCTGCTTCATCGGCAGTTTTGCTGGCCACTTCTCTTACAAGTGAAGCGCCCATATTTTCCAAGCTGTCAGGAAGTTCGATCTCTCTTGCTACACTTACACCGTCTTTTGTTATATGCGGAGCACCGTAACTCTTTTGGATAAGCACATTACGGCCTCTTGGCCCCATAGTTACTTTAACCGCGTCAGAGAGTTTTTTAACACCCTCATATAGCCCATTTCTTGCTGTATCTGAAAAAAATATTTCTTTTGCCATTCTTGATCCTTTAAATATATTTTATATTATTTTATGAAAGCAGACCTAATATGTCGTCGCTTGTTAAGATTAGATACTCTTGACCATCGATTGTAATTTCTGTACCGGTATATTTACCGAAAACTACAGTATCGCCTACCTTGATACCCTCAGCATCAGGTCCTACTGCGATGGCTTTGCCTTGAAGTGGTTTTTCCTTAGCATTATCTGGAATAATAATACCGCTTGCGGTGGTGTTTGATTCCTCTTTTCGTTCAACAAGCACTCTATTTGCCAATGGTGTAAATCCCATAATTGCTCCTTTATTTTCATTAAATTTAAAAATATTTTTTGAGAAATTATTATATCTAATTAAAAACTGGGTGTCAAGATATCATTAATAATTTTATTCAATATTTATGAGTCTACTAGACTCAAGTTATTGCATTAAAAAAAGATCCTATTTAAAAAATAAGATAATTATTAATATAAAACGCGTAAAAGTATTGACAAATTAGCTAACTTTGGATAGAATGCCGTCTCTTAAAACTTTTTTACGTGGCAAGGTAGCTCAGCTGGTTAGAGCGCTGGTCTCATAAGCCGGAGGTCGGGGATTCGAGTTCCCCTCTTGCTACCACTAATCTTTCAAGAATTCTATCTCCTTTAACGTATCACACTAAACAATTTTACAATACAGCATATATGCAATTTTAATTGGGTTTGATACTGATATATATTGTTTGAATTGGCAAAAGCTATTAGCCTCCAGAAGTATCAAATGATCGTTAAACACACTTTGGATATAATGTTGCAATTTTTTAATCCAAGGCTAATAATGATAGATCTAAAATATATACAAAATAACTTTGAAGAAGCATCTATAAAATTATCCAAAAAAGGTGTCAGCCAAGATGTCTTAAATGAACTAAACGATCTATTTCAATTGCTAAAAGCCGCTAACTCAAAATATGAAAGCATGAAAGCAGAGCAAAACAAGCTCTCAAAGCTTTTTGGAGAATATAAACAAAAAGGCTTAGATACAAATGAATTAAAAGACGGTATAGACAAACTCAAAGTACAACTGCCATCCCTGCTTGAAGAGGCAAGGATAGCAGATGAGAAATTGCAAAATCTAGCTCTTGTGATACCGAATTTTCCTGATAATGAAGTGCCGGAAGGCAAAGACGAAGATGATAATATAGAGCTCAAAAAGGTTTTAGAGCCTAGAGTATTTGATTTTCAACCAAAAGAGCATTGGGATCTTGGAGAAAAAAATGGCTGGATTGATTTTGAAAGAGGTGTAAAGCTTGCAAAAAGCCGTTTTTCAGTTCTTAAAGGTACAGGTGCAAAGCTCGAACGCGCTTTGATAAACTTCTTTTTGGACACAAACGCCAAAGCCGGATTTGAAGAATTTAATGTTCCTGTCATAAATAATGCAAATATGCTTCTAGGAACCGGTCAACTGCCAAAATTTGAAGATGATCTATTTAAAATAGACGGT
>Ga0302243_1000552_pt1 | contig 32731 bp, 35 predicted proteins | sample AAG_UR_Met_MG_FD_193514 | JGI IMG/M metagenome (GOLD analysis project Ga0302243, IMG submission 193514) | Enriched activated sludge microbial communities from anaerobic digester in WTTP, New Holstein, Wisconsin, United States - AAG_UR_Met | ecosystem: Engineered > Bioreactor > Anaerobic >... | reverse complement strand
TTCTTCCAAGTCTGCTATCTCTTTTTCTATTTCATCGATTCTTTTTTTGTTTTTGTCACTCTCTTCCATTTTAAGAGCTTCTTTTTCTACCTGCAAAGTGGAGAGCTCTCGTTTGGTTTTTGCAAGCTCGTTCGGTTCGCTTTCTATTTGCATTTTAAGCTCAGCTGCTGCTTCATCTATAAGGTCGATAGCCTTATCCGGCAAAAATCTATCTGTAATGTATCTATCGCTCAGCTTTGCAGCTGCTACAAGTGCCCCGTCAGTTATATTTACGTTATGGTGGGCTTCTAATCTCTCTTTAATGCCTCTAAGTATCTGCAATGCTTCATTGATGGATGGTTCATCTACTTTAACAGGCTGAAAACGTCGTTGCAAAGCCATATCTTTTTCAAAATATTTGCGATACTCTTTGAGCGTTGTTGCCCCTATTGTATGAAGCTCACCGCGTGCAAGGGCTGGTTTGAGTATATTAGCTGCGTCCATGCTTCCTTCGCTGGCACCTGCACCTACGATCGTATGGATCTCATCGATAAACAGTATAATATTGCCTGCTTTTTTAACTTCATCAACTACGGCCTTTAGCCTATCTTCAAACTCTCCGCGATATTTTGCACCGGCTATTAATCTGCTCATATCAAGGCTGATCACTCTCATTTTTTGCAAACTCAAAGGAACTTCTTTGTTTACTATACGTTGAGCCAATCCTTCAACAATTGCGGTTTTACCGGTTCCTGGCTCTCCCAATAAAATAGGGTTATTTTTTGTTTTACGTATCAGTATCTGCATGGTTCTTTGGATCTCTTCATCTCTGCCAATGACTGGATCGAGTTTGCCGTCAATCGCTTTTTGATTGAGATCATCTCCGTATTGAGCTAATGCTTCAAGAGTCTCGTCTCCGCTTTGGCTGTCTATGCTTTTGCCGCCCCTGATCGATTCCAGAGTTTTTTTGAACTCCATCATATCTACATATTTACCGATACTTTCTTTCATAAACTGTTCGCCGATATTTGCAAGCAAATAAGTATCCACTGCAAGAAACTTATCTCCGCTTGCATTCATCATGCCTTCTGCAAGTTCCAATGAAGATACAAGGGCTCTGGATAATCTGATACTTTCTTTGGTAACCGTAGAAACCGCTGGAAGTTTGCCCGCACTGCTTTTGACTTCAAGTTCAAGTGCCGACTTGTCTATATTCATTTTATTTAATGCTTGGAGCAATATAGATCCGCTATTAGTCAGCAAAGCCCACAAAAGATGAATAGGCATAACTTCTTGGTTTTTATTGTGTAATGCTAAAGATACGGATGACTCTATGGTTGAGGTCATTTGATTGGTAAGTTTTTCTAATATACTCATAAAAATCCTTTTGGTTTAAGTCTAAAAATATTATATAACATTTAGTCACTTGTTGTCAAGTTTCTTTATAAAAATTATATAACCTTGCAAAAATAACCATATATGATATAATACTATAAAAAAAGAGAAACATTGCAACATTTTAAAGACCTAAATATCTCACAAGAAGCCAAAAAAACATTATCTATTTTAGGTTTTGAGACACTGACTCCTATACAAGATGGGGTAATTCCTGCCATATTGGAAGGGCGTGATCTAATAGCCCAAGCTCAAACCGGTTCTGGCAAAACATTGGCATTTGCCCTGCCCCTTATAGAAAAAATCACCCCGCAACAACAGCTCCCCCAAGCTCTCATCATTGCTCCGACAAGAGAGCTTTGTGAACAGATAGCAAGTGTCATAAAAAGCATCTCTATCCACAAAGCTAACCTAAAGGTGGTTACCCTATATGGAGGAGTGCCTTTAAGAGGACAGAGCGCTTCGCTTGAAAAAGGGGCAGATATCATTATAGGAACAGCCGGCAGGCTGAATGACCATTTATTTCGCAAAACCCTTATTTTAGACAATATCAAAACATTGATACTTGATGAAGCAGACAGGATGCTGGATATGGGATTTTATGATGACATTATCAAGATCACTTCTTCTTTAACGAAAAAACCGCAGAGTTTGCTATTTTCTGCAACATATCCTGAAAATATTGATAAACTTGCCCGTGCTATTTTAAAAGATCCATTAACAGTTCAAACAGAAACCAAGCACAAAGCAAAAATAGATGAATTTGCCTATGAAGTTAAAAATAAAGACGAGGCAGTTTTAACAATATTGCAATCATACAAACCTAGTTCAGTTGTTATCTTTTGCAACACTAAAGTGCAAACCGATGAATTATCGGACTTTTTATTGGATAATGATTTTGATGTGGCAACGCTTCATGGGGATTTTGATCAAAGGGACCGCAATGAATCATTGCTGCAATTCAGTAACGGTTCATTTCCTGTACTTGTGGCTACAGATGTGGCTTCTAGAGGACTTGATATCGATAATATAGAGATGATCATAAATTACGATATACCTCACAAAAAAGAAACCTATACCCACCGTATAGGACGGACAGCAAGAGCAGGAAAAGACGGTATAGCCGTATCTTTATTTGCAAGACGATCAAAAGAGATAATAGAAGAGATCATGCCAAATGCTTCTATCGGCTCTCTTGACTCACTCAAAGCTGATAAAAACTTTGCTATACAAGGCAAATTTAGGACTATTCATATAGACGGCGGCAAAAGAGACAAGCTAAGAAAAGGCGATATACTCGGCACATTGTGCAAAGAATTAGGGATGGACCCAAATGACATTGGGCAGATAGTTGTGACAGACAAAGCTTCATATGCTGCCATCAGAAAACACACCGCCAAAAATACTCTTAAAGCCCTGCAAAAAACGACAATTAAGAAGCGAAAATTCAGAGTTTGGATGCTAGGTTGAATAGCTATACCATCTCATCAGCATTTTATAAAGGCTTTTTAAATAAAATAGTGTTTTTATATTCTCTTCCAATTAAAGGTAGCAACCATTATGATAAACAAAAGCAAACCATTTATTGTCTCTAGCATAGCTATTGCACTTATTAGCTTTTATATCGGTGCTGAAGCTCAAGCCGAAAGCAACTTGCAGCAAACAACCCAACAACAAATATCAAAAGACAAACTTGAAGCCTATATCAAATTTACAAAAATTTTGAATCTTATAGAACAAGAGTATGTTGATGAAACAAACACTACTACCTTAGTAGACAAAGCCCTCAAAGGATTGGTCGGCAATCTTGATGCACACTCATCATACATGGATAAAAAAGAATATAAAGATCTCAATATCCAAACAAAAGGCGAATTTGGAGGCCTTGGAATCTCTGTAGGCATGAGAGACAATCTGCTCACAGTCATTGCTCCCATCCAAGATACCCCTGCTTACAAAGCGGGAGTAAAAGCCGGTGATGTTATTGTAAAATTGGATGATAAAGCCACAATGGGAATGAGCATTGACGAATCCGTTGCCATAATGCGCGGCAAGCCTGGAAGCACTATCAAGCTTACAATTGTAAGAAAAGACAATCCTAAGCCTTTAGAGATCAAAGTTACTAGGGCTATCATAAAAGTTCAATCTGTTTTTGCCAAACAAATCGGAGGCGATATTTTATATATTCAAGTAACATCTTTTGATCAAAAAGTTGTAAATGATGTCAAAAAAGTATTAAAAATGAATCCAAAAGCAAAAGGGATCATTTTGGATCTGCGTAATAATCCTGGCGGACTTCTAGATCAAGCCGTAGGCTTAACTGATCTGTTTGTAGACAAAGGCATAATAGTATCCCAAAAAGGACGACATAGCGCAGAGAACATTACATACAGAGCAAAAGCAGATGCCAGTGATACAAAAATACCTATGGTTGTTTTGGTTGACGGCGGAAGCGCAAGTGCCAGCGAGATAGTCAGCGGTGCATTGCAAGATCTAGATCGTGCAGTAGTAATAGGCGAAAAAACATTTGGAAAAGGAAGTGTGCAAGTAATTGTTCCTTTGGGCAAAGAAGAAGGACTCAGACTAACAGTGGCTAGATACTATCTTCCTAGCGGCAGATCTATCCAGGCAAAAGGCGTAGAGCCTGATATCATAGTCCATTCCGGCGCTATTACAAATCAAACAGGCAATGGCGGATTGATCAAAGAGAGTGAATTAAGCAAGCATCTAACAAACACAGACTCAAATGCTTCAAAGAAAGTCATACAAAACGGTTTAAGCAATAGCAAAGAGAATATTATTACTGAAACAGAGATCAACAAAGATGCACAATTAAAAAGCGCGATCGATATATTAAAAGCATTAATAATTACATCAAATAGGAAATAATTTATGACAAAACAACAACTGATTTACGAAGGTAAAGCAAAAAAAATTTGGAGTACGCAAGATGATGCTCTATATATATCCGAATTTAAAGATGAACTAACTGCTTTTAATGGTGAAAAAAAAGCTGTAGAAGAAGGCAAAGGGGCATTGAATAATAAAATTTCAACCCAACTGTTCAGCTATCTTGATTCAAAAGGAATCGCAACCCATTTTGTCAAAATGATAGATGATAACAATATGCTTCACAAAAAAGCAGAAGTCATAAAGATCGAAGTTATAGTAAGAAATATTGCTACAGGCAGTCTCAGCCGCAATCTTGGTATCACGGATGGCACTATCTTGCCTTTCACGCTTGTAGAATTCGATTACAAAAACGATGCATTAGGGGATCCGAAGCTTAATGATCAGCATTGCTTGATCTTGAACCTCGTAAGAGATGAATCAGAACTTGAATACATCAGATATATGGCGCGCAAAATAAATGTATTGCTTAAAGAATTCTATGCGAAATTAAACCTTACATTGGTTGACTTCAAATTAGAATTTGGAAGGGATATAAACGATAATATAATACTTATAGACGAACTTAGTCCGGATAATTTCAGATTATGGGATAGCAGTACCGGCGAAAAAATGGACAAAGATAGATTTAGACAAGGACTTGGCGGACTCAAGGTAGCATATGAGGAAGTATTGAATAGAATTTTAGGGAGTAATAAATGAAAGCAATTGTAAACGTATATCTTAAACAAGGTGTGCTTGATCCGCAAGGTAAAGCTGCTCACCACGCATTGGAATCACTAGGATTTCATGGCATAGAAGATGTAAGAATAGGAAAACAAATAGTTATCAAACTTGGCAACATGAGCAAAGAAGAAGCAATAACAAAGGTAAAAGAGATGAGTGAAACTCTTTTGGCCAATACTGTTATAGAAGATTATGATATAGAGATCGTGCAATGAAGGTAGCTGTTTTACGCTTTCCGGGAACAAATTGTGAGTTCGATACCGAGTATGCATTTAAAAAATTAGGCCATGACGTCTCAATAGTATGGCACAATGACACTTCACTGCCTGACGGGATAGATCTAGTTGTTGTTCCGGGAGGATTTTCTTACGGTGATTATCTTCGTTCCGGCTCTATAGCCAGATTTGCTCCTGTTATGAAATCTGTCAGCCAATACGCCTCCAAAGGCGGAAAAGTACTTGGCATATGCAATGGGTTTCAAATACTTACAGAAGCAGGCCTATTGCCTGGAGCTTTAAAAAGAAACACCAATTTACATTTCATATCCAAATATCAACATCTTAAAGTCATCAACACTGATAATGCTTTTTTAAATAAATTTAAATCAGGCGATATGCTTTATGTCCCAATAGCTCATGCAGACGGCAACTATTATATTGACGATGCAGGCCTTGAAGAGCTAAAGGCAAATGGACAAATTTTACTTCAATACGTTGATAGCGATGGTAATATTGATTCTATCAACGGCTCAATTGAAGCAATTGCCGGTATTTGCAACAAAGAAAAAAATGTTTTTGGCCTCATGCCTCACCCGGAACGTGCGATAGAAGATATACTTGGTTCGGATGACGGAATAAATATGCTGCAAGGATTTGCATCTTAATGAATATTATTGCGAAGATCAAATTTTATTACAGCGCTTTTATAATCTTTGTTATCGTCGCATTTTTTATGATCCCGTTAATTGCTATTTTTAGAGACAAAAAATGTATCATCATTCATAGATTAAATCGTCTTATACTATTGCTTATCGGCGGTAAGTTATCACAAGTCGGCACCATAGATCCGGATGCTGATATATTTATCATGAATCATCAAGGCATAGTAGATATCATCGGGCTTGAAGCGTTGCAAACAAATCATTTTAGATGGATCGCTAAAAAAGAACTTTTTGAAATACCGTATATTGGCTACCTTCTTCGTTTGGGAGAAATGATACCGCTGGATAGGGGTGACAAAAGAAGCTTGCCGGGACTAATGAAAGAGATCAGATATTCTATCGATACGTTAAATAGACAAGTTGCTATTTTTCCTGAAGGTACAAGAGCAAAAAACCAAAAACTTCTCAATTTCAAAGCCGGAACAAAAATAATTGCAGAAAAATTAAATCTGAAGGTTCAGCCTATAGTCATTACCGGCAGTAAAATGCTATTTGACGAAGGCAAAAAAACGGCACACTCAAGCACTGTCGTATATAATTTTTTACCTACTATCGACGCAGCAAATGCTTCTGAAGATTGGTACGAAATGGTTGCAAACCAAATGCAGGACATTATAGATGATGAATTTAACTACAATCATCGCAGTCGGTAGCGGTGGGGCATTCGGTGCCATTGCTAGACTTTTTATCAATGGAATTTCTTCAAAATATTTTGGTCATTTTCTACCCTACGGTACAATAATCGTCAATCTATCTGGAAGTTTTGCTATCGGTATGTTGTTTGCATATTTTCACCATCACGCCACCTTTTCACCACATATTAAAAGTTTTTTAGTGACCGGATTTTTAGGTGCTTTAACAACCTATTCTACCTTCGCCATAGAGAGTTTTTTTTTGCTTGAGTCTAGTAGATACATGCAAGGATTTTTAAATATTATTATCAACGTATTTGGCACTATTGCTATGGCTGCAATCGGATATATAGTGACCATTCAATTATCAAAATAAAGGATTTATTTGCCATTACAACAATATATTATCTCTGTAATTACACATCCAAGAGTTCCGTTTAAAGATGAAGTGTCATTAAAAGAAGTATTAAAAAGACGATTAACAAAAAAAGAGTACAAAATACTTGATGCTTTAGCATATGGCAAAAATACCAAAGAGGTTTGTTCTAAATTAAAACTTGATGACAATAGATATAACGAAATAGTATCGGTATTGACAAGAAAACTAAATCAAGAGAAAATAAAACAAGAACTTGCTCTTTAAATTATTCCTGCATATTCTCTAGGTTGGCTATTTTTAAAAAGATCAGCTCTTTTTGCCCAAGATAACCCAGAGATACTTTAAGTATCATTTTGTTGGCATCATCTTGTAAAAACGATGCCATATAGTATCTGCTCCATTGATTTTTTAGCGGAATACCTTGTAGTCTTGGATCATTGCTCTCAAGTTTTGTTATATTTATAGAACCTTTTCCGTTTAGCATCGCAGTAGGTGCTATATCATCATCACTATAAATTCCTATTATAAATTTTTCATATTTACCTGATACCAAAGGGTCGCTTTTTTTATATAAATATAATGCACTAACAAGAGCAGTTACTCTGTCATTTTGTACAATAGTGGCCTGCTGTGTATATTGCATCTGTTTGAAACTATGCTTTTGTCGGTCAAAATCGCTCATTAGCATTTCTTCTTCTTTAGAAACGCACCCCAAGAACAATCCGGCAATTAGAATAGCAAATATAGGTTTAAATGACATTAAGTCGCTCCTTGTTTATATAATTTTAACATAGTTTCAATGAACTTTTAAGTATAATTTCCAATATTATCTAAAGGTAACAAATTGGCAGTTGCAATAGCATTTACAGGAATGTCCAATAGCGGCAAAACGACTCTGATAGAAAAAATAGCTACGATTCTTGTTCCAAAGTACCGTGTAGCTATCATTAAAAATGATCCAAAAGACAAGGCCGTGTTTGATACTGAAGGCAAGGATAGTTACAAATTTTCTGCTACAGGCGCAGAGGTAGCTGTTGCATCCCCTACCCGCACTACTTACTTTTCTCAAAAACCAAAGAGTTTTGAAGAAACAGTGGCAATGTTCGGTAATGTAGATATCGTTCTTGTAGAAGGACTAAAAACATTGCCATTACCTCGTATCTGTATAGCTAGAGGTGAGCTTAACAGGAACTATTTGGATTTTTGCGAAGCTGTTGCTATTGATGAGAGCCTAGATGCTTCAAAACTTGATTTGCCAAAAAATATAGACATATTACCGCTCAATGAGCCTACGAAAATAATCGAATGGATATGGAAAAACGCTAAGGAGATTTAATGAATACTATTATAGAAACCATAAAAGAGATAGCCCTGCAAATTGATAATGCAATTAAAAATGCAGATCTAGGATATTCTCAAAGTGCAAACTCTTCTGGTGAAGAGCAGCTCAAACTTGATGTACAAAGCGATCTGATAATAGAAAAGATGCTAGGTAAATTGACTATAGTTAAATCTATCGTGAGCGAAGAAAAAGAAGGTGTTTTGTCTTTGCATGAAGATGGCCGCTATACTGTGTGCTATGATCCATTGGACGGCTCTAGCCTTGTTGATGTAAATCTGTCAGTTGGCTCTATCTTTGGTATTTATGACGAAATTTTGGGTGGAAAAGGATTAGTTGCAGCCGTATACGTAGTTTACGGTCCTCGCATCGAAATAGTAGTTACACACAAAGGAGAGGCTCCTACTCATTATAGATTTATGGACCGTCAATTTGTAGAGATCGGCAAAATAGCACTAAAATCCAAAGGCAAGCTGTGTGCTCCCGGCGGCACTCAACAGCATTGGGCACCGCATCATAAAGCTTTTATAGACTCTCTTTTTAGCGAAGGTTATCGTTTGAGATATTCAGGGGGAATGGTGCCTGATCTGCATCAAATACTTATCAAAGGCGGCGGACTTTTTAGCTATCCGGGAACTACAGACAAACCAAACGGCAAACTTAGACAACTTTTTGAAGTATTGCCATTTGCTCTCACATATGAAGCAGCCGGCGGAGAAGCCATCAACGACAAAGGAGAGAGGCTTCTAACACTTACTCCTGCGCATCTGCATGATACAAGCCCATGCTTTTTTGGATCAAGCGAAGAGATAAAAGCTCTTAAAAATGCATATAAAGTCTATTAATGTCCGATAAAGTTTTGGATAAGTGGGAAGAAGCACTGCAAGAAGCATTGGCTTTATTGCAAGAGTGTCAAAAATCATGCGATCTTGTAAGTTGTTATGAGTGCGGCAAGCTTTTGGAATGTGAGATCAGAAACAATTATGTTAAAGCAGTTTATGAGAGCATGAACAAAGGCGAGACCGGCGGTTTTGAGTTCTAATTAGTACGCTATTTATTTTTATAATTCCTTTTATCATAGCGGGCAAAACGCCGCTATCCTTCTGTGGATTCTTGCGCCACTTCGTGGCTCCCAACGACATAGGCAAACTGAAAGTGCCCTAAACTCTCTTTAAAAGTTTTTCTAGAATAGAAAGTTTATCTTTTAAGTCCTGCGTTTTCTCATCGTTTGAAGCTAACAATATCTCTTCTTTGGTCTGCCATATCTTTTTCAAAAGTTTCTCTTCTAGCTTTTTCTGCTTTTTTTATCATTTGGCTTGCCAAAAAAAAGTTTGTCTATCCCCTTTAATACCTTACTGATCTTCATTTTATGCTCCTAGTGTTCTGATATCTGCATCTTTTATCCACAAAATCGTAGCAACCTGTATCAATTTTTGTGCAACATCGTTTGCAAATGAGCTGTCATTTATAAGTGATGTAGCCATTTTTGAATCAATCTTATTTTCTCTAATAAGCATATCGATCCTGCTGTTTTTTATACTGCCTAGGGCTTTAATTTTTTCTTTTAAGAGCTCAAGCGTTGATATGGTATCCAAATCATCACCATCCTCTTTTAATCTTTCTATGGTGTCTATAGTTTTTGCTATTTGGATTCTTAGGTTATTATATTCGTCTTTTATATAACTATTTTTTGATTTTGAGTAGTAAAAGATATTTTTTTGCAATTCTCTTACGTTTTTAATGGCTTCCACTATCTCACGTGCAGCAAGCTTTAAGTCATAAACCATATTTTTGTTTTTTTCATCCATATCTTCTTGAGCAAGGGTTGCATAATGGATTATCTCTCCATAGAGTGATTTTATCTTGTTTGTATAAAACTCATTCACATCCGTGCTTATGTCTATCACCGAATTTTTTACTATACTGTCAATATCTCTATTTTTTATAAATTCATGACGATGCAAAAATATAGAGTGTGCGATAACTTCTACTGCGATATCATAGAGGCGGATCGTCTCTTTTCTTATAGACTCAATGGCTGCGCCAGGCACATTAATGACCACATTGTCAAGATAAAGCGGTTTTTGTGCATAAACATCTACTTCCACAAAAAGCGTCTCCAGATATTTTTCAAGTCTATATGTAAATGGAACAATCATCATGACTCCAAATACATTGAACACAGTATGGAAAAGTGCAAGTTTCATAGCATAATCATTGTCGGCAATACCTATTTTAGAGGCTAAAAATGTTGTCAAATCGCTTAACTGGTAAAGAAAGACTATAGCTACAATACCAGTAATAAAGTTAAAAATAAAATGAGCAGCCGCTGCCCTTTTCCCATTTGAGTTTGAAGATATAGAGCCAAGAATGGCCGTAACTGTCGTACCTATGTTTGAGCCTATCGCCAATTCAATAGCATTTATATAGACAATTTGATTTGCTGCAAGGGCAGTTATTATTATAGCCATCGCAGCACTGCTAGATTGTATCAAAACAGTTATTGCAATCCCAAGAGATATATAAACCAATGCACCTAGATATCCCTCAAGCTGAAATTTTGATAGATCAAGAGTATTTTGCATAACTTCAAATCCATCTTTCATATAATCAATACCAAGAAAAAAAAATCCGATTCCTAGAAGTATATTCCCTATTCCCTGATAACTTTTGATATATGAAAATTTAAACACTACGCCAAAGATTATCATAGGCATTGCATAGGTAGCAATATCTATTTTCACGCCAATTGAAGATATTACCCATGCTGTTGCAGTTGTTCCTATGTTTGAACCAAAAATTACTCCGATAGCACCGCTAAGCGTTATAAATTCAGCGCTTAAAAAAGAGATAACAATAACGGTAACAAGGGTTGAGCTCTGCATGATAAGTGTTGCGACAAACCCCGTTCCTATAGCCTTTGGCAGTGTATCGGTACTAACATAAAGGACTTTTTCCAGTACTCCTCCGCCAAGAAGTTTAAACCCGTCTCCTAGAAAAATCATACCAACCAAAAATATGGCGATACCGGCGATTATAGTTTTATAGTCATTGCTATAAAAAATGATAAAAGTTAAAACTAGTAAAAAAAACTGGAAATAGTATTTTTTAAACATCAATAACCTTTGATAATGATTTGCTATTATAATTAGTATTATTATAGCTGTTTTTTTATGATATTTTTGTATCAAATAGAAAAATGGCGCTCTTTTATCATTCATAGTTTTAACACATGGTTTGCTCTCTTTATAAATTGCTTTTTACGTAAAGCAGCAAATTGCTATCTAGCAAAACCACAGCATCTTTAGGATACAATCATACCCATATTTTACACGTATATTTTGTAAAATCCTTCTTGAAAAGCTATGCGCTTTGCGAAGTAGAAAACTCATTTGTTAAGGAAACTTCATGTCTTGTCACAAACCCGTTTATATCACAACTCCAATATATTATGTCAATGATGTTGCACATATCGGCCATGCTTATACTACTATTATAGCTGATACGATAGCTAGATACTCTCGCATGATCGGTCATGATACATATTTTCTTACCGGCACCGATGAGCACGGTCAAAAAATAGAAGAGGCAGCCAAAGTCAGAAATGAGACCACACAAGCGTATGCCGATAAAATATCAGCTGCTTTTAGAAATCTTTGGGATGACTTCGAGATCAGCTATGACGGTTTTATACGCACCACCGATGAAGCTCACAAAAAAGGTGTTCAATATGCATTTAGCAAGATGTTCGATAAAGGTGATATCTATAAAGATGTCTATAAGGGACATTATTGCATCTCATGCGAGACATTTTTTCCAAAAACCCAACTTGTAGACGATGAGTTTTGTCCTGAATGCGGCAAGGCTACTACTATCGTAGAAGAAGAGAGCTACTTCTTTAAACTATCAGCCTATCAAGACAAGCTTCTAGCGTGGTACAATGAAAATCCTGAATGTATATTGCCAAAAAGCAAACGAAATGAAGTCATTAGATTTGTTGAGAGCGGTCTTGATGACCTGTCTATCACTCGTACCAGTTTTGATTGGGGAGTTAAACTGCCAGAAAAATTCAATGATCCAAAACATGTAATGTATGTATGGCTTGATGCTCTTATGAATTATCTAACTGCTCTTGGATACGGCAATGACGAAAGCAAAATGAAATATTGGCCGGCTCGTGTACATCTCATAGGCAAAGATATCTTGCGCTTCCATGCGATATATTGGCCGGCATTTTTAATGAGTTTGGATATGCCGTTGCCAAAACATGTTGCAGCTCATGGATGGTGGACAAGAGATGGTGAAAAGATGAGCAAATCCAAAGGAAACGTCATCAATCCAAAAGAGGTAGCAGATGCTTACGGCCTTGATAATTTCCGTTATTTCATGCTTCGCGAAGTACCATTTGGAGGGGACGGCGATTTTAGCCAAAAAGCACTCATAGACAGGATCAATAACGACTTAGGCAATGATCTTGGCAATCTTCTTAACCGTCTTATCGGCATGAGTGAAAAATATTTTGAAGGCCGTATAGATTCAGCCAATGTGTCTAAATATTTTTCTGCGGAGTTAAACGAAGTCATGGAGTCACTTGACAAGCTTGAACCTTTCTTGTTTGAGATGCAGATACATCGCTATCTAGAAGAGCTTTGGAGGCCGCTTAGCGTAGCAAATAGAGCAATCGATAAATATCAGCCGTGGGTACTGATGAAGGAAGGCAAAGAAGATGAAGCTATGGCATTGGTGGCATTGATAGCCAACATATTAGCCCGCGTTTCTATTATGCTCTATCCTGTCATGCCAAGCATCACCAAAAAGATCGCAACTTCACTTGATTTTAATATAGACAACGATTCATGGCAGCGTTTTATTAAAGGCAATGAGCTATTGAATACTTTTGTGATATCAAAAATCCCTCCGCTCTTCCCTCGCATAGAAGAACCTCTCTTGGCTGCAGCAGAACCTGCACCGGCTCCGCAAAAGCCAAAAGAGACCAAAACTGAAGAGAAAAAAGAAGAAGGAATCGCTTTGATCAGCATAGATCAATTCTTTCTGACTTCACTAAAGATCGGAACTATTATTGAAGCAAACGAGGTTCCAAAAAGTGATAGATTATTGATATTGCAAGTCGACCTAGGTGAAGAAAAACCAAGACAAATAGTTGCCGGTATCAAAGAGTTTTATTCTCCTGAACAACTTGTAAATACACAAGTGTGCGTAGTAGCAAACCTTAAACCGGCAAAATTAATGGGCAACCATAGCGAAGGTATGCTTCTAGCAGCCAAAGACGAAAATGGTTTGCATCTGCTTAGACCAGAAGCACCAAAAAAAGCAGGGACACCGGTAAAATAATGAATATAAGCGATATTGTAAACATAACAGATGGGTTACTCATTGGTGCTCCCAAGGTACAAGCCGTTGAAAGCGCCAGCGTTTATCCGTCAAAGATAGAACACGGTGATCTCTTCTTTTCTTCATCACAAGACGAAATAGACAGTGCTATAAATAATGGTGCGTATGCTATAGTATATGACAATGAAGAAATAGTCAAAAACGATAACGAGATCGCATGGATCAAAGTAAGCGATATTAGACTAGCAGCGATGAAGTTAGTACGATATGTATTGCTAAAAAAAGAGGCTGATTTTTATCTATTAGATCCTCATGAGCTTAGTTTCTTAAAAATGCTTGCTGCGGACAAACGAAATATCACTATAATATCGAGTGATTGGAAAAAAGCTTTTGAACAGATAGTAAACTCATCCGATCATCTTTTTGTCGGTGATGATATCGAGCTATTAACTACCATCAAGCCCGATGTTTTAAAACTTGAAGAGAAAAAAGAGATTCAATTAATATCTGAAACGATGTTTAGATGTTCGCTAAAAATCGATGGATATGTTTATCAAAATTACGAAATAGCTCCATTTCACATAGCATATCTAAGCAAAGTATTGCATTTTTTGGATAAACATAATATCAGATATGACATAGAAAAACTCAAATACACAAAACACTTTTTGCCTGTCTTTATAGACAACCAATTACAAGCTCTGCCTTCCGGGAAAAGTGATAAGGTTGTGATATTTGCTGACAATTTAAAGGATATCTACTCTGCAAAAGAATATATCAAATATCGGATAAGATGGATCAGAAGTATCATTTTGACGCCTAGAAAAACCAAATTGGATCTGGATGAAAACCCTATTTGGTTCGATGATATCGACGATGTTCACAATAGCCTAAAAAAACTTATCTATAATTATGCTTTTGTATATTCTTTGGACAAAAGCATATTGCCTGAGTTACAGCAAAAGTATAATCTTTTTAATATGCATTGACTTTTGATATAATAAATCATACAAAGGGTAATTATGAAATTAAAATATCTAACAGCCGTCATATTAGCAGCAGCTGCTTTTATAATAACATCTTGCAGCGATACTGCCAAAGAAACTAAAACCTCAGCAGTATCAGAAAACACATCATCTCAAGAGATAAAAACCGTATCCGGTAAAATCAACATGATATTTGTTACTCAAAACGGTTGCGGTGCATGCGAAAAACTAAAAGCCGTTATGCAAAGAGAGTCGATCAAGTCTATATTGGCAAGTAAATTTAATGTAATATTTATTGATATTAGCAAAATTGGGCAATTGCCAAAAGGCCTAGAGGAGCCGTTTGGAACGCCGACTGTGTATTTTATTGACAGCAATAATGAACAACTTATTGATACAATGATAGGCGGAAAAAATGAGGCTAATTTCAAAGAAGTGTTAGAAGAAGCTATAAGCGCTTATGATGCCAAATATCCGGCTGAAAAGAAATAATGAAAATACTCTCCGTTAATAGAAAAGTAAAATTTGATGGACTGGATATAACATCGGTAAATTTCAAGGATCTGCAAACTTTATCAAATATAGAGCAATACAATTACATCATCGTTCATGGCGGAGACGGTGCTATCAGAAGAGTTGTGCAGTTTTTTTACTATAATCAGCACAATCCAAATTTTATCATTGATACCGCCGGATCATTTAACGTAATTTCCAAGATCAATAAAATTCCAAAGATGAAAGATCTACTGCACAAATTATCAAACAACCAAAAGGTCAAAAAAATATCTCAACCGATCTATAGGCTAAATGACGAGATTTTTTTATTTTCCGCGGGGAATATGGGTGATTTGAGACATATTCTGCTTTCAGAAACCCTTCGCTTTGGTATCATAAAAAACGGTATGATCAAGTATCTTATATCTTTGATATATCTATTGCCTTTACATATTGCAATGACACCTTTTGAATTGCTGTCTAAGCATCGTTTTTTTATTTTTACACCTTTAAAAATAATAAAAAAATTTGGTAATTTTTATGGAAGGGTAATACCGTTTAGAAAAAAATTGGAAAGTAACCACAACCTTATAGAGCTTGATGGGGATATAGTAGTATTATATAGCTCTATTATCAAAGTTGATCTAGCAGGAAGCGTCACACTGATATCATGATCAGATCATAGAATTATAATACTCTTTTACACGGCCATCTACATTGATAATGCGATTTGCATATGCTTCAAAATTGCCACGATTAAAATCAATTTTCAAATATTTTGGATCAGTAGCGCGAGAGATAGCCACATAAAATTGGCTTGGAGCAAAAATATTATCTACGTTGCAAACCAAATGTTCTATGCTCATGCCTTGAGATTTATGTATGGTTATGGCATATGCCAGTCTCAAGGGAAATTGAGCCATTGTAGCAAGTGTGACTGATTGCAGCTTTCCATCCTTGCTCGGATGGACTTCATTTAATTCAAACACATGAGGCTCAACTTTTACAAGCCCGTCATCTTTTTCTACGATTATAAAGTCACTGCAAATTTCTTTAACAATACCTCTTTCTCCATTTGCAAATTTTCCCCATTTATTGACACAAAACAATACCGGAGCTCCGACCTTTAGGGTAAGCATATTGGATACCGGCAGTACTTTTTGCCAAGTCTCTAGTCTTTTTTCATGTACTTTTTCCAGATTTTTATGCTCAGCTACCAGCATCACCTCTTTGGATGATAACTCTTGAAGCTTTTGGTGATTCATATGTTCAACTTCATTGTTTCTGCCAAATAAATAAGTGGCTTTAGGATTGATATCATTTATTTGAAGTGATTTTAGATATTCCAATACCTCATTGTCACAGATGCCTTGTCTTATTTTGGATAATATCTGAGTAAAATAGACATCATTTGTACGATGCATTTGTGTCAACTCTACTAAAACAGGATCAAAACTTTCCCATGCACTGCTTTCAAATGCATATAAAAGTTCTTCAAAAAGCCCTATTCTTGGTGCATATTTTACGACAGGGGGAAGCTGAAAAAAATCTCCAACAAACAGTATCTTTCCGCAGTAACCCATGCTCTCTAGCCTATATGCTATCATATCAAGCAAAGATGTACTGACCATTGATATCTCATCTATTATTATCAGATCGGTTATAGCAATTATTTTTTTCAGTTCATTTAATCTATGCTTTGCTTTTTTGTCGTTTATCTCAAGCTCTTCAAAGCTATTGGATATGCCAAAGATGAAAAAACTATGCACTGTAACGCCGCCTATAGCTACAGCACTGACTCCTGTTGAACCAAGTATGACCACATTTTTATCTTGCTCTTTATAATACTCTATGATCTGGGAGGTCATATAACTCTTGCCTACTCCTGCTCCGCCTGTGAGAAATACATTTCTGTTTTTTAGCAGTTTGCAGATAGAATCTAAACTTTTCATTACCAACCTGCCTTGTCTATAATACCCGCATGGCAAGATGATCTGATCTTGGTACCTTTTTTTAATGCATTAGACAAATAGATACCATCTGTTCCTCCTATGCTTAACCTGATTTCAGTCATTAAGCCTCCGCTGCATACCATTTCGATTTTCTCGCTGCTTCCTGCACCAAAAGATCTATCGGCTATTGTTTTTATATCTTTTAATATTACTCTCTTTCCTCTATTTGCATTAATGTATGCTGCTAATGCTGAGCTATTAAATTGCTTTGTATAATTGACTGATCTGGTAAAATATTCATCCATGCTCATGCCGCTGCAAGTGCCGTGTTTGATCCATTCATGTTTTGCCAATCCTGAGACAACAGCTGGCATCACATCATATAATCCCTGTTTTGTTTTTTGGGATAGATTGAGTTCTGGCAATCTGTCCCATTGTCCATTCTTGTCCGCACCTACCGTCTTTTTATCTACACCGCAATAAGTTCTGCTTTTTGGCTGCGGCCAAAGTCCGTGGAGCACGAAACCGTGATCTTTGTTGCCAAATATATTTCGTTTACACTCTTTTTTGTTCCTATGTGTCTGGCAAAAAGCATCATGCCAACTGAGCGATAAAATAAATTGTGAGGCAACTTTGTTTTTTGTTGCAATATGCTTTGTCTGTTTTGCAGATATTCTATAGTTGTCAAAACAGCTTTTGTCCACCCATCTGGCATTTGGCGAAGCGTAAGGAATTTGTATATACACACTGTTTTGTTTTTCGTCCAATACTCTATATCTTTGTGAGATTGCCGTAGAGATATTGCCTGAGTTTTTAGTAGCTTTTAGATTGTTCGTAGCTTGGCAAACTTTGTTTGCAATGACAAAATTATCAGCATATACTATCTGAAAAAGCAATAGAAGCGTGATGATAATTCTCATATGTTTTGTCCCGGTTTTTAAAATTGTTGTATTATACTATCAATACCATTTTAGCTAGATTGAAAGAGAATCAATGATATTTGACGATTTGAGTATATTCGAAAACAAAAGCATAGAAGAAAAAAAGAAACTATTTGGAAATGACAAAAAAATAGCTCCTAATAACAAACTCCATCGCTCAAATATGATGCTAAATCCGCTCAATTTAAAACACTTAAATACTCTTGATGAAAATATTGCCGACGTAGTTACGCTCAATTTGGAAGATGCCATAGCACCGTCAAGAAAAAAAGAGGCACTTTGCAACATAGCACTATTTTTATCTTATCTAAAAAACTCAAAAAGCTTTATCGTTATCAGGACGAACCCTTTTTATGAAGGCGGCAAAGAAGAGATAGAATTTTTAAATGATTTCGGTTTTGATGCGATCAGGCTTGCTAAAGTTAAAAGTCCAAATGAGCTTGAATCGGCTTTAAAGATCTTAAGCAATGATCACGAACTTCATTTCTCACTAGAAACCAAAGAAGCGTTTGCTGATATAAGAGCACTCAAAGTAAATGATCGCATAACTACGGCAAACCTGGGAATACTCGACTTGCTGGCATCTCTTGATCTTCCTCAATCGCTTGTTAAAATATCCAATCCTACTATAGATTATATTCTGTCAAAATTTCTAATAGACTGCAAAACAGTAAATATCCACCCGGTTTCATTTATGTATCAAGACTACAATAATACAGATGAGTTTCAAAAATGGTGCAAATATGAAAAATCACTTGGATTTACAAGCAAAGCCTGCATGGGTCCAAAACAAGCCATTATCGCAAATGAAGTTTTTGGCCTAGATGATGAGCAAATCAAAAGAGCCAAATACATAAAAGAAGTTTTCGAACTCAATTCATCAAAAGGCATACACGGCTTCATGGATGATAGATACGGATTTATAGATGAGCCGATATATAGGGATGCGCTGAATATTTTAAAAAATTATAATATTTAAAAATGGATACCCGCGTCAAGCGCGAGTATGACAGGCTCCGTCATTCCTGCGAAGGCAGGAATCCAGAAAAAATTCTTAATTAGGGATTCTGTTTGGCTGCTTCAATCCATAAACGCTAAAAGCGAAGCGGTTACTGCGACATTAAGAGACTCTACGCCTCTGCGCATAGGTATAGATATATTCTCATCACTCAATCGTTCTATCTCTTTGCATACCCCATTTGTCTCATTGCCTAATATAAATATTCTCTTAGAGGCATAATCTATCTCTTTGTAACTCTTTTTGGCATGAGAAGAGAGAGTATATAGCTTGGCATTACTATCTTGAAATTTTTTGAGAGTATTAGTTAGAGAATTAGTGTTTATTATGGGCATCTTAAACAATGTCCCAACGCTTGCTTTGATGACAAGCGGCGTAATAGAGGATGCGCCCTTTTTCGGCAGTATAATCGCATCGATATTCCCCGCAGCTGCAGAGCGTATGACCATTCCTAGATTTTGGGGATTTGATATGCCGTCTAAAGCTATAATAGTATAATTAATATTATTTGCTATAAATTCATCTTCGTCTATAAAGCTATCCATTTTGATATCAAGAGCCACTCCTTGATCTTGCTTTGCATTTTTGGAGATACGAGAAAGAGAGAGTTTGTCGTGAAAACATATCTCAACCCCACGTTTTTGTGCAATTTCTTGCATTTGCTCAAGGACTTGTGCTTTTTGATTGGAAGTAGAAAGATGTAGTTTAAATGGAACTATACTGTCTTCTAGTAGCGCTTCTAGTACGGCATTGCGGCCGTACAAAGTCAACATCTTGGCAAATGTTGCTTTTTTGTTTTTATAATTTTGAGAATCTTCCAATGATTAGTTCTCACCGTTCCATGCTATGTGCGGTTTTCCGTTTTCATCAAACTCAACAGCAGGCATTCCCATGATATTAAATCCTGCATCAACATAATGTATCTCGCCGGTCACTCCGCTGCTAAGGTCGGAGAGTAGATACATACCGCTGTTTCCTACTTGCTCTATTGTTACATTTTGTTTTAGTGGAGAGTGTGCCGCATTCCATTTGAGCATAAAACCAAAGTCGCCTATCCCCGCAGCAGCAAGAGTTTTAATAGGGCCGGCACTGATAGCATTGACTCTGATACCGTCTTTGCCTAGATCTTCAGCTAAATATTTTGTAGTCATCTCAAGTGCAGCTTTTGCTACACCCATAAGATTATAGTTTGGAATATATTTTACGCCGCCGTAATAGCTAAGTGTAAGTATAGAACATTTATTACTCATAACAGGCTTTAATTCTCTTGCTAATTCGATAAGTGAATAGACTGATATATCCATAGCTATATCAAAAGCCTCTTTTGAAATATCCACAAAACGGCCGCTCAATCCTTCTTTTGGAGCAAAAGCGATAGAGTGTACTACAAAATCGATCTCGCCAAAATCACGAGCTAAAGACTCTCTAAGCGCAGCTATCTCTTCTGGTTTGCTTACATCGCATGGATAGAATCTATTTGCGCATGCAAGTTCTTCTGCTACAGGAGCTAATTTTTCTTCGAATCTTTCATTTAAAAATGTAATTGCCACTTCAGCACCCTGCTCTCTACAAGCCTTTGCAATACCGTAAGCTATTGATTTTTTATTAGCGATCCCTAAAATAACACCTTTTTTACCTTGCATGATCATAAGCAATATCTCCATATAAAAATTTTTATGATATATTACCATTATTAAGATAAAAGACAAAAAACAATGGGCAGTAATGAATAATATTCTATGTATCAATACCGGCGGGACATTCAACAAATATTACAATCCATCAAATGGCCTGCTTGAAGTCGATAAAACTTCACGTGCTATCAAAAGTATCACAAAAAAATGGTTATGCGAAATTGATATTATAGATATTATCGGCAAAGACAGCTTGGAATTTGATGACATTGATAGGACTTTGCTATTAGAGACCATCAGGTCTCAGCCTGATTTAGCTAAAATTATTGTTATTCATGGCACTGACACTATGCATTTAAGTGCCGAAGTTTTAGCAAAAGCTTCTTTGCCACACACAATAGTTTTTACAGGAGCTATGGTGCCGTTTAGTATCGAGCCTGTTGAAGCAGCGGCAAATTTCGCTTCTGCTGCAGGATATATTTCATCACTGGAAAATCCTGGAGTTTATATAGCGATGAATGGGTGCTTTGGGAATTATAAAAATATTATCAAAGACAGGATTAATAACAAATTTATATATAATATTAATTAATTATGTTATAATTCAAAAAAACAAAATATACTCAAAAGGATAAAACTTGAAAAATATAAGTGTTTTAGGTATTTTGGTATTAATTGCTGCGATGATAACAGGATGTGCTCCCGAGTTAGATACGACTTATATGCAAAATGAGTCCGAAAAAATATCGATAGCAAAACATAAATCTTTTGATGCAAAATTAGAAGAAGTTGCTTCGGTAGTCAAACAAGATCCCAATTACAAAAAGATCAATCTTGAAACCAAAGAGGAAAAAGATTGGTTCAAACAATTATCATATAGATTATGGGATAAGCAAATCACCAAAACTCAATTTATTGAAGCCGGAGTGACAAGGTATCCATCAAACTATTATGAATTTGATCTTATAGCCACATGGCTTCTAAAATAACAAAAGGATAATATAGAATGATTTTTTCAAAAGTTGATGTGGTAAAAGAGGCGAATATTTATTTTGACGGTAAAGTTACGTCTCGCACGGTCATATTCTCAGACGGTACCAAAAAAACACTAGGTATCATGTTGCCTGGTGATTATGAATTTGGAACAGATAGTGCTGAAGAGATGGAGATACAAAGCGGTAAACTCAGAGTCAAACTGCCTCAAAATGATGATTGGATAGACATCACTGCACCTGCTGTTTTTAATGTACCTGCAAATAGCAAATTTTCTCTTGAAGTAATTACTGTTACTGATTACTGCTGTTCATATCTCTTTTAAAAAAGATAGTTTATTAAAATTAGGACAAATTTTATCCTAATTTTACTATTTTTTATGTTATAATGATTTTCCAAAAAAACATTTAAAAGGAAAAATATGCCAAAAATAAATAAATATGTAGATATAGACACCGTAGAGAGAGAAGCAAAAAAAGACCTTATAGATAGACATTCACCGTTCATTCACTGTGCAAAAACAGCAAAAGCCGGCGAGCCGTTTGAAGTAACGGTTAAAATGGGCAATGAGTATACTCACCCTGATGATTTCGATCACTATATAGAATCTGTGACACTTTTTGACGGTGATACAATGTTGGCTAAAGCTAGTTATGTTCCAGGAACTCTTGGAAATACAAAAGCACATAATACAACTACATTTACTATCATACCAACAGGTAAAAAACTTAACCTAGTAGCACACGGTTACTGTACCAAACACGGCATCTGGGAAGGTACTCCTGTAGAAGTAGCTGTAGAAGCGTAAGTTTTTACATTACCGCCCTACTCTAAAGTCCCTATCTTGGGACTTTGAATCAAATTTAATCTTTTTTACAATCCTCTCCAACACCCATAAATCATTATCCCATAAATATCAAAATATCATGATATATTACAATATGCAAAAAACGATTGAACCAAGAAACCTGACATCATAAATTTCGTATGATCTCTGAAATAGTAGGATGGGCATAGATCATCCCGGCAAGCTCTTTTAGTGTCAATTTTCTCTCAATTGCTGCGCTCAAAAGATGTATGATCTCCACTGCTTCTGCTCCTACAATGGATGCACCTAAAACTATTCCATCCTGGGGGGAGAGAATTATCTTCATAAATCCTGCATCATCTCCTAGTATTTTTGCTTTGGCATTCGCTTTGAAATAAGCTTTTTTGACATCAATTGCAAGACCTAGCCTTTTGGCTTCTTTTTCACTCAAGCCGCACGTTGCAACCTGAGGATCTGAAAAAACAGTCGAAGGAGTGATATGTGTATTTGTCGCTGCTTCGCCTGTAATGATGTTGTACGAAGCTATTCTTCCTTCGGTATAGGCTGTATGGGCATAACCGAATGTATCTATACAATCACCGACAGCATAGATATGCCCTTGGGTCGTCTGAAATGCACTGTTGACCTCAATAAATCCTTTGTTGCTTTGCTTGATGCCTGCATTTTCGAGCTTCAAACCATCCGTATATGGTATGCGTCCTGTTGCACAAAGCACCAAGTCACACTCGATGCGCTCCTCGTTTTGGGCATTTATAGCCAGTTTTACCCTCTCCACCTCTACTTGTACCTCCGAAACTGAGGCTGACAACAGAATATTTATAGAGCGCTTTTTGAATGCACGCAATAATGCCTTGGAGAGATCTTCATCCTCGCTTGAAAGCAGCTGGGTGCCGCGTACTACCATGGTCACCTCTACGCCAAAAGCGCTAAAAAATGTTGCAAACTCACATCCGATCAATCCCCCTCCTACTATCACGATGGATCTCGGAAGGGCTTGTAGTTCGAATACTTCACGGCTAGAAATGATGCGCTTGCCGTCTATCGGAAGTATCGAAAGCTCTTGGGCTTTTGAGCCTGTTGCTATAATGCAGTGGTCAAATTCTATGGTTTCATCCGATACACTGAGATGATGATCATCGATAAACGATGCAGATCCATAAAGCATCTCAACGCCGGCTTGTTCTAGCAGCCATGCTACGCCTGTGCGAAGTTCGTCTTTGAGTGATATCGTATGCATAGCAAGCGCTTTGATATCCAACCCTTTCATCTCCAGTTCAACTCCGCGGCTTCCAAAATAGGAAGCTTTTGCGGCAAACTCTGCATACTGCAGATAGTTCTTAGTAGAAACACATCCTTCATTGAGGCATACTCCGCCGATATGCTCTTTGCTTTTATCTATAAGCAGTGTCTTAACCCCTGCTCTTGCCAACTCCAATGCTGATTCATATCCGCTAGGGCCTGCGCCGATGACAACTGTTTGAAACTGTTTCATTGTTCCTCCAAATATTCATGTGCCATATAGCTGCTGCGCGTATACGGCGAACTCTTGATGTGTCCAAACCCCATCTCTAGCCCGACTTTGCGAAAAAATTCAAACCGTTCTGGCCTGACATACTCAGCCACTGCTGTATGATGCAAGGATGGAGCAAGATATTGCCCTATGCTTAAAAAACGGCAGCCCACATTTAAGAGATCATCCATGAGTTTTATCACTTCATCATCCCTCTCGCCAAGACCTAGCATGATGCCGCTTTTTGTGATGCATTTAGGGTTGAATTCCAAAAGTTTACGCAAAACACTAAGCGATCGCTGATACCCTGATCCTTTGCGTGCATGATAGAGTCTAGGTACAGTTTCCATGTTGTGGCCGATGATCTTTGCGCCGCTAAGTGCGATGGATTCGAGTGCCTGATCATCCTCCTGCATATCCGGGATCAATAACTCTATACCTATCGAAGCGTCCAATGCTTTGATCGCATATACTGTTTTGCAAAAATGCCCTGCACCACCTTCACTTAGGTCGTCTCTCGTGGGCGAAGTAATGACTGCGTGTTTTAATCCGAGCTTCAATACTGCATTTGCTATTTTTTCAGGCTCCAAAGGATCGGGCGGCAGCGGTCTGTCCCTGCTTACAGCACAAAAACTGCAAGCGCGCGTACATCGCGTTCCTAGTATCATAAATGTAGCCACCTTTTGCGAAAAACATTCACTGATATTAGGACACAATGCTTCTTCGCAGATCGTATGGATATCCTCCTCTGCTAGCATGTTTTTCATTGCCTGATGGCTGCTTGGTGTGATCTTTTTGCGAAGCCATTCAGGCTTGGGTACAAAAATTCTTGGCATACAGATTCCATCCTTCTTGTGTATATTTATTCTCAAAAAGCTCTTTGGCATTTCGCTCTTCATCTAGGCTCAATGAACTTGGGACAACCTCTGCTTCGAACGTTTCGCAAAATGTCTCTATTAGCAGCTCTGCAAGCATCTCGTGCGATATCTTAACCCCGCATTTTTGCAAAGATGCAGCTGATTCCATGCCGGACTCTTCTAAAAAAAGTGAATCAAATATCGTTTCATTTAATTGCATCGGTATGCTTCCATGTTGAAAGAGAACATTACGTGTATAGCGTTGTGCATTGCCTCCTATTTTTTTGCCCTCTATAGCTATGTCATAAGGTTCGTGACCGGCTAGACAGATATTGGAATATTTCCGCTCTAACCCCAGCTCTTGGACAAAACAAGCCTTTAGTCCCAGTTTTTCATACAAACACAACAAAAACGTGCACCAATAGCGGTAATTTGCCTTCAAACCTTCTTTGCAAATATTGCGCGGAAGAATGAGAGAATATGAAAGATCACTCCCATGCACCAAGATACCGCCGCCGCTTATACGGCGTACACAGCCGATATTGTTTTTTTTCAATTGTTTTACATCTACACTCTTTTCTATAGCAGAAAAACGCCCTAGACTGATAAAATTCTCCCATCTGTAAAGATGCAGGATTGGCATATTTTCCTGTGTGTAACACTTCAATAATGCTTCATCTACAGCCATATTCCACGCTCCTTCTCTAAGCCCGGTATCGATCAATCGCCATTGCTTTATATTTGTATAATCATCGACTATCTTAGGAATGTTTGACAAAATAATCCACCATATGATTTAGTGTATCGACTTGACCATAATCAGCTTCAGGCACAGCTATACCGATCTCTTTACTGAGTGCAGTAAGTATGCGCAAAAAGTCAAATGAATCTATTTCGAGTGAGCGCTGGATATGTGCATCAGGATCAACATCCCCTTCATTGATCTCAGGCGCAATCTCGAGTATCTGTGTTATGATGATCTGTTTTATCTCTTCTGAAGTCATAGCAACTCCTCTGGTGTTTGTAAAATTTGATCTAATTTATTTAAAAATTGCCCTCCTGTTCGTCCGTCTGTTGCACGGTGATCTCCGGAGAGTGTCGCTTGCATAACTTTACGCACGCTTAGGCTATCTCCATCAGCCCACGGAGCATCCATAATGCGCCCAAATCCAACCAATGCTACTTGCGGGGGATAGATGACACCATATACACTCTCCACACCAAGATCACCGAGATTTGTAATAGTAATGGTCTGCTGTGTAATCTCGCTGCTGCGGAGTTTACCTGAGCGTGTACGAATAATAAGATCACTAAGTGAACGCATAGTGGTATCTAGATCCATCTGCTCTGCATTCAAAATTGCGGGTGTTACAAGACCCTCTTTACGAAGTGCTATAGCAACGCCCGGATTAATAGCTTCACTCAAATGCAGATCATCATCCATCCAAAAACCGTTCAGCTGCGGAACTTCTTGGAGTGCAAGTACAACAGCGCGTATCAATAGAGCTGCGGGCAAGATGCGATCTTCAATGATTCTTTCTTGATTTTGTTCTTCAAGCCAATGCAAGGCTGATGTCATATTGATAGAGGTGCTCAGATAATAATGCGGTATCTCGGCATTGGAGCGGCTCATAGCTTTGGCAATTGCTTGTCTCATACCGCCTATTGCTGAGGTGCTTGAGATCTTTTTTGATTCAACTTGCGCAAGATGCACTGCTTTGTCATCTTTACTTAAAGATGAAAGCTCTATGCCCAATTCTTTAGCCTTTTTGCGCGCAAGAGGAGAGGATTTGACCCTTTTAGGCTCTATTGGTTCATCGGATACCGGCTGAAGCGGAGTAGATGGCGACTCTGCTTCACTGGTCTTTGCAGCCACATCGGAGCCGGCCGGTTCTTGGGCAGCAATACCTTCATCCAAACCGCGAATAATAGCTAGAGGGGTCCCGACTTTTGCTTCACTCTCTTCTGGGACCAAGATCTTTTCGACGATACCATCTTCAAATATCTCTATTTCAATAACACCTTTGCTTGTCTCCACTTCTGCTATCACATCCCCTTTACTGACACGGTCTCCTTCTTTGACTTTCCACTCCATGAGCACAGCTGATTTCATATCTGCACCAAGGCTAGGCATTGCAAATGTACTCATAGTTCCTCCATCAATTTGTGCCCCGCAGCTACTATTTTTTCCACCTGAGGCAAGACTGCTTGCTCAAGATGATGCGCATAAGGAAACGGGACTTCAACAGAACAAACCCTCTGCATAGGAGCATCCAGCTCATAAAAAGCCAGTTCATTTATACGCGCCATGATCTCGGCAGATATACCGCCTGATTTCCACCCTTCATCCACGATCAGTACGCGATGGGTTTTACGAACAGAATTTATGATCGTCTCATCATCCATAGGACGAAGCGAGCGCAGATCTATTACTTCGGCTTCTATCCCTTCTTTGGAAAGTATTTCGGCTGCTTCAAGTGATTTAAATAGGCTGATGCCATAGGTAATTATGGTTATATCCTTTCCGATTCGGCACACAGAAGCTTTTCCGATAGGAGTTGGCACAGCTTGTTTATCCAATTCTCCCTTGTTGTTATATAAAAGCGCATGTTCAAATATCAATACCGGATCGGGGTCTTTAAGCGCAAGGCCCAGCATATCATACGCATCCTGTACCGTTGCGGGAGTAAGTATCTTGAGTCCTGTGATATGAGCATACCATCCTTCTAGAGAATGCGAATGCTGAGATCCGAGCTGGTTACCTCCTCCTGTTGCCATACGGATCACAAGCGGGACATTAAATTGTCCGCCTGACATATATAACATTGTTGCAGCGTTATTGACGATCTGATCAAGTGCTAAAAAGCTAAAATTAACAGTCATTATCTCAACAATTGGTCGCATACCGTTCATTGCAGCGCCTATCCCAGCTCCTGTAAAACCTGATTCGCTAAGAGGAGTGTCAATTATCCGTTCGCTTCCAAATTGCTCCAAAAGTCCCATGCTTACTGCGTAACTGCCGCCGTACCGTCCCACATCCTCTCCCATCAAAAAGACCCGCTCATCACTCTTCATTGCCTCTTGTATGGCTGCTCGTATCGCTTCGCGGTAAGTTATTATCTCGCTCATTGCTGCGCCTTTGGAGAATAAACAAATTTTTCTAGATCTGCAACGGACTCTAGTGTGCCGTTCTTGGCAAACTCTACAGCTTCTTCGATCACTAAGGCGATCTCTTTTTCAAGCTCATCTTCGCCTAATTGCGAGCCTGAAGCTGTAGCTTCAAGTTTCTTTTTCAATACTATAAAGGGGTCTTTTTGCTTCCAATTTTCTACTTCTGCCTTATCGCGATAAAGTTCTGCATCAAACATCGAATGAGCACGGAAACGGTATGTAAGGCACTCAATAAATACGGGGGAATTGTTTTTTTTGATCTGTGCAATAGCATCTTTGGCGGATTTTGCTACGGCAAATACATCCATCCCGTCTACTTGGGTTGCAGAGATATTATAAGCTGAAGCTTTTTTTGCGATATTTTGTTCGGATTCTGAACGCTCCAAAGCAGTCCCCATAGCATAAAGGTTGTTTTCGCATACAAACAGTACCGGTAATTTCCACAAAACTGCCAAATTGAGCGATTCATGAAATTCTCCTTCTGCCACGGCTCCTTCTCCAAAAAAACAGATAGTTACACGATCTCGTTTCATCATCTTGTCTGCAAGAGCCATACCTAAAGCTATCGGCAACCCTCCTGCTACGATCGCGATACCGCCGTAAAAACGTGTTTTGGCATCAAAAAGATGCATAGAGCCTCCTCGTCCGCGTGAACATCCCTCGAGTTTTCCAAACAACTCAGCCATAATAGCCTTAGGCTCTATCCCACGCGCAAGGGCTTGTCCGTGATCTCGATAAGTAGTAATAACAGCATCGGCTGCATCGGCTGCATCCATGACCCCTACTGCTATAGCTTCCTCTCCAATATAAAGATGTAAAAAACCTCGAATTAATTCATAGCCATACAACTCCATGCATTTCTCTTCAAAACGCCTGATCAACAGCATTTGGCGATAGTAAGATCTAGCTTGCTTGATATCTATTTGCATCTTTTGCTCCTTAATGTTCCAATGTTGAAATATCGCCTTCGGGCAAACCCATCTCGCGAGCCTTTAGAAGCCTGCGCATAATCTTTCCGCTTCTGGTTTTGGGCAGATTGGATTGAAATTCGATCTCTTTTGGCGCCACTGCAACACCAAGTTTTTGTCGTCCAAAACCGATCAGCTCACGTCTAAGCTCTTCGCTTGGTATGAAGCCAGTTTTTAATGATATAAAAGCTTTGACCACTTCTCCTACTACAGGATCTGGTTTGCCTATAACCCCCGCTTCGGCTACAGATGGATGTTCCATGAGCGTGCTTTCAACCTCGAACGGCCCTACCATATGCCCCGAGGTTTTGATAATATCATCTGAACGCCCGATGAACCAAAAATAGCCGTATTTATCTTTATAGGCCAAATCCCCTGTGAGATACCATTCGTTATAAAAACTCTTTTTATAGCGTTCATCTTCATGCAAATATCCACGAAACATAGAAGGCCATCCACGCTTGATAGCAAGTTCGCCTTTATCTCCCGTTTTTGCCATCTCAAAAACGCCGCTATCTCTGTCATAATTTACGATAGCCGCTTCAACACCTAAAAGCTGACGCCCCATGGAGCCCGGTTGTATCGGCTGGGATGCAAAATTGGCTACCATAATACCGCCTGTTTCTGTCTGCCACCAGTTGTCATGAATGGGCAGCCCAAGTTTTTCAACCCCCCATATAACGGCTTCTGGATTGAGCGGCTCACCCACGCTATGCACCAACCGCAGGTTCGCAAGATCATACTCCTTAAGTGGATCAAGCTCCATACGTATAAGCCTTCTTATTGCCGTAGGAGCGGTATACCAAATAGTTACTTTTTCGTTTTGGAGTATCTCATACCACCTCCTGGCATCAAATTCTGCCTCATCTACGATATTGGTAATGCCGTGAAGCCAGGGAGCGATGATCCCATAAGAAGTACCGGTCACCCATCCCGGATCAGCCGTGCACCAATAGATATCATCAGGGTGCATATCCAAAACATATTTTCCGCTCATCCAATGCATATAGATAGCTTTATGGACATGCACAACGCCCTTTGGCATGCCGGTCGTACCGCTAGTGAAATGAAGGAGTGACATATCCTCAGGATCGGTAGGTGCGATCTCATATATGTCGGAGGCCAATGCCATTAAGCTGTTAAATGAGCGTATCTTATCGCTTTCGTCCTCTATAGCATCTATAAGTATGATGGTTTGAAGCTGTGGAAGCTCATCAAGCAAAGAGCGCACTTTTTTTTCAAAAATGGCTTTGGTCGTCACAAGTGCTTTTGCATCACCCTTTTTCATACGCTGCAAGATTGGCTCAGGGCCAAATTGCGCAAAAAGAGGACATAACACACTGCGATTTTTAAAAATTCCAATTGCGGCAATGTAAAATTCCGGGAGGCGTGTAGTAAGGGTAAAAACACGGTCGCCTTTAGTCAACCCCAAAGATTGCAGCACATTGGCAAACCTGGCACTCTCTTGTTTCATTTTGGCAAAAGTAAATTCACGTTTTTTTCCATCGGCACCCAGCCACACCAATGCGGTCTTTTGAGCCAAGGGGCCATTGGCATGGCGATCTATCATTTCATGGGCAATATTGAGCCCCATTGAAGGCGATCCTTGAAATTCCAAAGCGACATCTTCCCATTGAAAAGCATTATACTCTTTTTCATAATCCATCAAATTAGGACGAACCGAAAAGTTTTTAGGCTCTTTTTTGATCCACTGCGCTTTCATTTGTAGCCTCCAAAAATCATTTTGACGATATGGGCATTTACTGATCATAAAATAGATATTTTTATAACAAAACAATATCTTTTGAAATTATAATAACAAATTGATTGTACCAAAAAAAGATGATTTGCACAATTTTTTTATGATATTTTTTTAGATTTTTTAGATTTTTTTTGGCAGATCAAAATATGTAGCAACATACCCAAAGCCAACCGTTTAAGATGCATAAAGTTATAATACCGCTATGAAAAACCTCTACAATGCACTACAATTAAAACAATTATACATACTTCGTTCATTGGGATATAATTATAGCGATATCTCTCCTTATAAAGAAGATGAGATATCGTTGCAATTACCTCAAAATATGCAAGAACTTAGAAAGCTGGTATCAAAATGCCACCTTTGCGAACTTAGCAAATATCGCAAAAATGTAGTTTTTGGCGAGGGTAATACAAATGCCAAGATACTATTTGTAGGCGAAGCCCCAGGGGGCAGCGAAGATGAATCAGGCAAACCTTTTGTGGGACGAAGCGGAGATATGCTTGACAAGATCATAACCAACGTTATAAATATATCAAAAGAAGATATATTTATAACCAACATAGTAAAATGCCATCCTCCCAAAAACCGTGAACCAAACTCTATTGAAGCCCACACTTGCTTGCCCTTTCTCTATAGGCAGATAAAACTTATCAAGCCAAAAATAGTAGTAGCTTTAGGAGGTACTGCATATCATTATCTCACCGGAGATGAAACTAAAATGTCAAAAATCAGAGGTATTGCAATAGAAAAAGACGATTATACGATCGTGCCTACGTATCATCCAAGCTATCTGCTTAGAAATCCGTCACACAAACATGAAGCTTGGGAAGATTTTAAAAAAATTAAACAGCTATATGACGCTTTGCCCCGATGATCAGGGGCAGCTTTCGTCATATTTAAACTAAGATCACAATGCGCAAGAATTTACTATAGACTCTATCTTGCCGACTATACTCGGGTCTTCTAAAGTTGAAGTATCTTGCGTTATCGCTTCACCTTTAACGATAGAGCGCAATATTCTTCTCATTATTTTTCCTGATCTCGTCTTTGGAAGATCTGGTACAAATACCACATCATCACACACTGCAATAGCACCGATCTCTTGTTTGATGATACTATTTATCTCTTTGACCAATGCCATCTCTTCTGCCATAGTATCTTCGTTCTTGAGCACGACATAAGCAAAAATTCCTTCTCCTTTTATAGGATGAGGCTTACCTACTACTGCCACTACTGCAACTGCTGTATGTTTTTTGATAGCTGCTTCCACTTCGGCTGTACCCATGCGATGGCCGCTAACATTGATAACATCATCGGTTCTGCCTGTGATCGTCATATATCCCTCTTCATCGATCATTGCACCGTCGCCTGTGAAATATACAGCCTTGCCGTCTTTTTTGCAATCCCCAAAATAAGATTTTACAAATCTTTCGCTATCACCCCATATATTTCTTATCATGCTTGGCCATGGTTTTGTGATACACATAAATCCTTTTTCACCTACAGGAGCCGGGTGTCCGTCTTCATCCAAGATCTCAGCCATGATACCAGGAAGCGGGAATGTAGCACACGCAGGTTTTATAGGAGTTGCAAATGGAAGCGGAGATATCATATGTCCACCGGTTTCAGTCTGCCAATATGTATCCACGATAGCACATTTGCCGCCGCCTATCTCATCATAATACCATTTCCAAGCAGCCGGATCTATAGGCTCCCCTACTGTTCCTAGGATTCTTAGGCTTGAGAGATTATATTTTTTAGGTTCATCGGCTCCCATTTTGTGAAGCAATCTTATAGCAGTAGGTGCGGTATAGAATTGATTTATTTGATACTCTTCCACCATCTTCCAGCATCTTCCGGCATCAGGGAAAGTAGGAACACCTTCGAACATCACTGTAGTTGCCCCGGCAGCCAAAGGACCATAAACTATATAAGTATGCCCTGTGATCCAACCCACATC
>Ga0302243_1000551_pt1 | contig 32865 bp, 30 predicted proteins | sample AAG_UR_Met_MG_FD_193514 | JGI IMG/M metagenome (GOLD analysis project Ga0302243, IMG submission 193514) | Enriched activated sludge microbial communities from anaerobic digester in WTTP, New Holstein, Wisconsin, United States - AAG_UR_Met | ecosystem: Engineered > Bioreactor > Anaerobic >... | reverse complement strand
TCTCCAACCGGTCCAAGTCCCCGCTGTTGGAGGCCTCAGGGTCGAACACCGCCTGGGTGCTCCCATGGGAGTCCGCTATGTCGTAGAACAGAACTCCTCCATGGTCCCTGTAGAACCTTACCCAACCGGCGAGGGTAGCTCTCTTGCCAAGGTCCCCTTTCGTCAGTTGTCCGCAATGGTGTGTCCTTAACATTTCCATTCCTCTGGTTGGATATGGTCGGTAAGCCGGAGTAACGTGGATGCCCTATTAAACCCTTATCCACTATCAAAATGGCAAAATGACCATTAATGGCAATGAAATTGCATTTTTTCGTTCAAACTGTCAAGTTATATAAAGGATGGTGGACGGATTGCCCCCTCTCACTTCTGTTCCACCGGGCTGAAGTCCGGCAGGAAGTTGAACGGATCCTTTATTACATTCAGTATGACGTAGGTGTTGGTCTTCTTGACACCCTTGATGGTGAGCATGGACTTGACCACCTGGCTGAACTCCTCGCGAGAACGGCAGGCGACCCAAGCGATGGAATCGCATTCCCCGGTCACGTCAAGCACGGCCACCACGTTCTTCAGTTCCTTGATGCTCTGCTGGACGGTGATCAGGTCACCCTCGACGTAGATGTGCACGATGGCCATGAACTCGTATCCCAGCTTCATGTAGTCCACGTTCGCGCGGTAACCGCGGATCACATTGTGACTCTCCAGATTGCGCACCCGCTGGATCAGGGTGGTGGGATGTATGCCCAACCTCTTCGCGATAGCTCTGGACGATCCCTGGCTGGATTTGCACATTTCCTCTATGATCCGCTTGTCCAATTCGTCGAGCATGATGAACGCCTTGTTACCTGTTTCCGGAACGGTCTACTTAGATATATGTCTTTCAAGAGTATGAATCGGCTGCACAATTGTCTAGTTCATTCCTTTATAAGCTCGGCGTGGACTATTTACACGAATTAAGCCATCCACAGGTCATGACCGTCAAGCTTTACGAGGCCGACCCCTACCTGAAAGAGTTCACCGCCATCGTTACCAAGGTGGAGGGGGACTGGGTGGTCCTGGACCGCACCGCCTTCTATCCCGGGGGTGGAGGCCAGGAACGGGACCGCGGTACTTTGAACGGGGGCGAGGTCACCGGGGTCAAAGGCAAAGAGGAGATATCCCACCAGGTCCCCGGCCACGCTCTGAAGGTCGGATCGCCGGTCAAAGGCGTACTGGATTGGGACAACCGCTGCTGTCTGATGAGGGCGCACACCGGGGAACATCTGCTCTTCTCGTCGTTATCCAGACGCACCGAGATGGAGCTGGTCAAGATCTCCCTGTCGAAAGAGAAGAAGGTGCTGATCGTCAAAGGCCATCTGGACTGGGATATGGTCAGGGACGCCATGCAGGAGGTGAACGATATCATCGCCGAGGGGGCGGAGGTCACCTGCCATCAGGTGGACCGCGAGAACCTGGGCGAGGGCGGCCCGCGGGTGAAGCTCGACCGAATATCCGACCGAATGGTCCGGGTGGTCAGCATAGGCGGTCACGACAGCGCTGCTTGCGCGGGTGTGCACCTGAAGAACGCCAGGGAGATCGGAATGCTGCTGGTCAGCAAGTTCACCTCGGCCAAGCCCGCCGGGGATTGGGAGATCGAGTTCCTGGTGGGTGCGGAGGCGGTCCGCATGGCGGTGGACCATTCCGTCCGCTCTCTGATGCTGGCCGAACGGTTGGGTTCGCTGCCGCAGGACAGCCTTACCGCCTTCGACAACCGGGACCGGGAACTGGTCAGGGCGAGGGAGGCCCTCAAGGCCTATGGGAGGCTAGCGCTTTCCTCCTTAAACCCGGAACAGTTGGGGGATCGGAAGTTCTTCTCCGGTTCCTTCACCGGCCTGGACCGCAAGATGGTCATGGAGAGGGCGAACGAATTGGTCTCCCGCGGCAGTTCCGTGGCCGCGCTGGTCTGCCAGGACGACAAGACCTTCCTGGTCCTGGCCTGCTCGACCGATGTCAAGCTGGATTGTGTGGCCCTCCTGAACAAAGTGCTGTCGCAGCATGGGGGGAGGGGCGGGGGCAAGCCTAACTTCGCCAGTGGAGGCATACTGGGTCTGCTGGACGCATCGGTCCTGCTAGATGAGATATCTCGTCTGCTCAAAATGAGCTAATCACATTAAAATAATATTCAATTGTATAGTAACATCATTAATTACTGTACAATTGTTGTGTTAGTTAATTGATAGATGCTCATTTGTTGCCTAGAAAGTTATTTAATATACTTTGTTGTAACCCATCCCCAATGCCTACCAACAAGAACTTCGATGAGATGAAAGAGGACATCTTAAAGAAGGTGAAGAAGGAGAACGTCAAGTTCATCGAGATGCAGTTCTCGGACATACTGGGGACCGTGAAGAGCGTGTCCATCCCCACCACCCGGGTGGAGAGCGTCATCGACGATGGTGTGTTCCTTGACGGCTCCTCGATATTGGGGTACGCGACCATCGAGGAATCCGACATGAGGGCCAACCCCATACTGGATTCCTTCCAGATCTACCCCTGGATAGACTCCGGGGTAAAGACCGCCCGCTTCATGTGCACCATATCCGACCACTGCGGGAACCGTTTCAAGGGCGATCCCCGCTGGGCCCTGGAGAAGATGGTGGACAAGGTGAAGGAGATGGGCTACGACTTCAACGTAGGTCCGGAGTTCGAGTTCTTCATGTTCCCCATGCAGAACGGCGTCCCGGTCCCGGTGCCGGCGGACGCCGGCGGATACTTCGACCTGATGCCCCAGGACAAGGGCGAGATCGCCAGGAAGGAGATGGTCCTGGCCTTCGACGAGCTCGGTTACGACATGGAGGCGGCGCACCATGAGGTGGCTCCGGGTCAACTGGAGATCGACCTGCGCTACCAGAACGCCCTGACCATGGCCGACCGCATGCTGACCCTGAAGTTCGGCGTAAAATCGATTGCCATGAAGCACGGTTTGTACGCCAGCTTCATGCCCAAGCCGCTCTTCGGTGAGAACGGATCAGGTATGCACGTGCACATGTCCCTGTCCAACAAGGACAAGAACGCCTTCTACGATCCCAACGAGAAGTGGGGGCTGAGCGAGATGGCCATGAACTACCTGGGGGGGCTCCTGGCCCACGCCCGGGAGAACTGCGCCATACTGGCGTCCCATGTCAACTCCTACAAGAGGCTGGTGCCCGGTTACGAAGCTCCCTGCTACATATCCTGGGCCAACATGAACCGCAGCGCCCTGATCCGGGTGCCCGCCGGTCGCGGGATGCGCACCAGGGTGGAGCAGAGGAACCCCGACCCGGCCGGTAACCCGTACCTGCAGTTCGCGGTGATGCTGGCGGCCGGATTGGACGGTATAAAGAACAAGCTGAGCCCCGGTGAGCCCATAGAGAAGGACATCTATCACATGTCCGTCGAGGAGCGCCGCAGGAACAAGATCGTGGACCTGCCCATGAACCTGGGCGACGCGCTGGACGTCCTGGCCGAGAGCAAGGTGATGAAGGAGGCCATGGGCGAGCACATCTTCAACCACTACCTGCACATCAAGAGGCTGGAGTGGGACGAGTACCGCAAGTACGTCACTGACTGGGAGATACAGCGGTACCTCCGGGTACTATGATGTGATCTCACAAATCCCTTCCAAACCCCTTACTAAACCTTTTTCCGTTCTCCGTCCAATATGAAAGCATGTGCGGCCGCTTCTCCCTCGGCCTGGTCTACGGGTTCTCTACCCGGTTCGGCGTCCCGGAGGTCCCGGAGCTCAGGCCACGCTACAACATCGCTCCCTTCCAGCAGGTACCGGTGATCTTGGGAGGGGAGGTCAAGAGCGTCAGGATGATGCGCTGGGGGCTGGTGCCGCATTGGGCCAGGGGGGAGGAGTTCGGTCTGAAGCTGATCAACGTCCGCTCGGAGTCCGTTTTGGAAAAGCCAATGTTCAAACCGCTCCTTAACCGCCAGAGGTGCCTGGTCCCGGCCACCGGCTTCTATGAATGGCAGAAGCAAGGATCCCGTAAACGCCCCTATCATATCCGGGTCAAGGGACAGGAGTACTTCGCCATGGCCGGAATCTACGACACCTGGTCCAAGGAGGGTAAGGACCTGGTGACGTTCTCCATCCTCACCACTGCGGCGAACGAGGTGATATCCCCGATCCACGATCGAATGCCGGTGATATTGCGGCCGGAGCGGGAGAGCGAGTGGGCGTCCCAGGAGGTCCTTTCCGCGGACGTTCTGGCAGAGCTCTTCGAACCGTTGCCCTCCTCCAGCGTCGACGCCTATCCGGTCTCCGACATGGTCAACGATTCCCGGGCCGACCATCCGGACATGATCGTCCCGCAACGCATGCAGCAGGCCACCTTGTTCTGAGGGACGCTGTAAAAATCCCAACTGTTTTTATACCGGCAGGAATAATGCGTCGAGCGATCTCATGATGCCAGGAATGGGTCGGGGCGTCAATCCGCGCCAGATGAAGCAGGCCATGAAACGCATGGGCATCTCCCAGGAGGAGATGCAGGGCGTGGAGGAGGTCGTTATCAGGACCGCTGACAAGGAATACGTCATCAAGGAAGCGGCGGTCACCTGCGTCACCATGCAGGGCCAGAAGACCTACCAGGTGATCGGGGACGCCGAGGTCCGGTCCCGTCAGGTGGCCAAAGAGGAGGCCCCGGGCATTCCAGATGAGGATGTCCAGCTGGTGATGTCCCAGACCGGGGTGTCCAAAGAGAAGGCCGTCCAGGTCCTGAAGGAGTGCGACGGCCAACCGGCGGAAGCCATTCTCAAGATCATGTCCGGGTGAACCACATGTGCCTAGCCATGCCAGCCAAGATCCTTTCCATAGTCGGTGACGAGGCCGAGGTGGACTTCGGTGGTGCGATACGCAAGACCAACGTGTCCATGGTGGACGCCAAGGTCGGTGAGTATGTGATCATCCATGCCGGGTTCGCCATCCAGAAGGTGGATGAGGAAGAGGCCAAGGAAACGCTCCAGCTTTGGAACGAGTTCCTGGACAGCAGCGAAGAGGCCTGAGCGGGGCTTTGCACCCAAACCCTCACTTGCACCTTAAGTGAAGAAGATGCACCTATACTCCATCTGAATGCCCGAATTATGGCAGACGATTGATGAAGGGAATGAATGATAAAAGTGCCCCAATTGCTGAAAAATAAATCCTAAACAACAACCAAAAACTCTACTGATATTTTAGATATTATGAATAATACAAATAATACATGAATAGTAAGTATTTCTAATAATATAAATATTTTAAATGCCATCTAGAATATGATGGGGAAAAAGAGCATTCAGAAAAAAGTGGCTACCTCGATTAAACTGAGCGAACCCATTCGGAGGAGACTGGATGCTTTTTGTGAAGCTCATTACAACGCTGAATTATCGACAGTCATCGAGAAAGCTGTGATTAAATTCCTCGATGAAGAAGAAAGACCTGATGACATCTGAGGGAAAGGGGAGAGTATGGTAAAGAAAAAAAGTGGTAAGAACATTTCAACTCTCGGAGGGGAAACAAGTGATGTAGCAACCCCTCTCGCGCAAAAGAAAACAAGGTCTTCATCTTCAAAATCTGTACGCGGGGGCGGAAACCAGACTGAAGTTAATGCATACATCTTCATTGACGAACAACTAAAAGAACTTGGATGGATCGTAAAAAATCCTTCTCGGAGTCCAGATGGGCAGGTCTATACACAGAATGAGTATAGGAGTCACCCAGAACTATTGAACATGCTCGGGCTTGATACACCAGAAGCAGTTGTGAAGCTCAGTGAGAACCAATTTTACGTAATAGAATCAAAGAGCACAAGAACTGCATTAGACCAGGCTGTAAACGAAGCCGTGGAATATGCTGAAAAAATCAACAAGAGTGATATAATTTCTGCCCCCTTAATTTCAGGTGTCGCGGGCAATAGCGCAGATGATTTCATTGTTCGTAGCTTCATGCTCAAAAAAGGCGAGTATGTACCTATCACAATGAACGATCAGGAAATAACCAGTCTCATACATCCTGAAATTTCCCGGATTTTACTAACTAATGGAAATCCTTCAATCAAGGATGTGCCAATAGATGAAAAACTGTTTTTATCAACTGCTGAGAAGATCAACGAAATTTTACACAATGGGGCCATAAATAAAAATTATAGGGCCAGAGTAATGGCTGCCCTTTTACTTTCAATGCTACAAAACACGAAACCGGATGTCAACGCAGAACCACAAATTCTAATTCAGGACATCAATGCCAGGGTGAAATATGTACTTGACCGTGAAGGTAAAGGCGAATTCATTGGACAAATTGAACTCGCATTACCCCCAACATCGGATAATCATATAAAATTTAAAGGTGCGTTAGTTCAAACGCTTCATCAGTTGGAAAAATTGAATATTAGATCGGCGATGAAATCAGGAGCCGATGTTCTTGGTAGTTTCTATGAGGTTTTTTTAAAGTATGGCAATGGGGCAAAAGAAATCGGTATTGTTTTAACTCCTCGACATATCACAAGATTTGGTGTAAACATTCTCGACATCAAAATTTCAGATATTGTTTACGATCCTACATGTGGAACGGGAGGGTTCCTTGTATCAGCATTTGATCACATTAAAAAGAGTGCCACTACATCGCAGATTAATAAATTTAAAAAATATAATATTTTCGGAGTTGACCAAGAATCGGAAGTTGTTGCCTTAGCCATTGTAAACATGATATTCCGAGGCGATGGTAAAAACAATATCATCGAGGGTAATTGTCTTCACAAGATTCTTCTTCCTGACACGATTGGGACTTATCCCACTGCCAAATATGTTGCCGAAAAAGAAATGGAAGAAGTATTAAAAGAGATTGCAGAGTCCAAGAGGGGCGATAGGGCAGTAACCAAGGTTCTTATGAACCCTCCATTCGCCCTTAAGAGCAACGATGAGAAAGAATATCGTTTCGTTCAACACGCGCTCGATCAGATGGATCATGGAGGCTTGTTATTCAGTGTGCTCCCACTTTCTAGCATGTTCGAAGGTGGAGAAGAAAAAGAATGGCGGCTTAATAAGCTATTGAACGAGAATACTCTCTTAGCGGTCATTACTTTTCCTCCTGAACTATTTTACCCAGTGGGTACACATACACTCGGAATAATTGTAAAGAAGGGTGCACCACATCCATCGAATCAAGGCGTATTTTGGGGAAGAGCAGTAAGGGATGGTTTCGTTAAGGTTAAAGGAAAACGATTACCATCAATTTCCGAACCAAATGATTTTGCTACCCTTACCCCTCTATTACAGGCGTTTATACAAAACCCATCAATCAACATCGAGCCAATTCCGAAGTTCTATAAGATCGCGCCAATCGATTATAAAGATCCTTTATTAGAGCTAATTCCTGAAAGGTACATTGACAGCTTACCATTCAATGAACAAGACTTGGAAGAGGGAATGGACCGTTTAGTTAGGGAACAAGTATCATTTATTGTGCGCTTTAAAAAGGAGGATGAATATGAGGGTAATTGATGTTTTTAAGCTTCACAATGCGCAATCAGAAGCTTTTTCTAAACATCAACGGGGGGATGTCGCATTCATTACGAATGGACTGGCTAATAACGGGATTATAGGTTACATTAATCCTTTACCAAAGGATAAAGTTTTTAATTTCTCTGGGTTGTGCATATCTGCTTTCTGTGAAGCGACAATACATAAACCCAGGTTTGTAGCTAGGGGCAATGGCGGCAGTAAACTAACCGTTCTTGAACCAATCGGCGATTTATCAGAACGACAACTAGTGTTCTACGCCGCTTATTTCAATGAGGTGATCCGTTGGCGGTTTTCTTATGGTCGCATGGTAACTGGAGAACGATTAAAAAATATGGAGATACCCAACCCTCCTTCTTCAATCTCGATCGGTCTCGCAAAAGATAATATACCATATAGAGTCACAAATACACATAGTGTTTTCTCTCCAAACCGCATAAAACAGATTCCCATATCCGACTTATTCACTGATGTTATTTCAGGTGAATATCATGCTGAAGATGAACTGGAACCGGGAGATATTCCTTTAATATCCTGTGGATGGAACAATAATGGCATTGTTGATTTTTTTAATATCCCTAAGGAACACATTCATTCAAATGCCCTTACAATCGCATATAATGGATTACCTTTAAATGCTCATTATCACGCCTATGAATTCGGGGCAAAAGACGATATTGCTGTATGCATACCATTCAAGGATTGCCCAATTTCAACAATAATTTATATTCAATGTATATTAAATGGTGAATCTTGGAGGTTTTCATATGGGCGAAAATGTTTCAATGAAAAAATGAAACTTACGGCCATTCCAATGCCTGTGACTAATGATGATCTTATTGACCATCAGAGCATAAAAAATTTAGTAACACGATCAAAATATTGGGATTTTGTAGAAAAACAATATGTTAAGGGGTTGAAGATAAAATCGGCATCGTTTATTAAAACTGAAGAAATAAAAGTAGATGATAATTAGAAAAAAATACGGATATTTTATTCTCCTTTCATTGGGTCAATTCTGATATAGATAGCACCACTCTTTTCCGCGTCCAGTTTCCATCTGAGATGGTCTCCTTCCCTCAACTCGAACTGTCTGATGATGCTCGCTGGAACGGTGGTCCTCAAAGAATCGCTGGCCTTGTTCGCTTTCGTTAAAGAAGTGATCTGACCGGCTGCCATGATTTACATAATATCCATCGATCTATTTCAATTTATTCTACCATTATTTCTATCTACTATTCTATCTAATGATTTAATGCCAGCATATTTTCATCATACTTACCAAAAATCATATATATTAGCCATGTTATAGGTAACATTATAGGTAGAATACAATGACAGGAAATGACGGTAAGAACATAAGGGCGGACGATGCAAGGATAGAGCGCGGTAAGACCATCGCACTCATCCCCGAGGCGGTTAAGGAGATCAAGGCTGGCCTGTTCACCGTTCAATCTCAAAGTGGCGTAGGAACTTATCGCGTGGAGAACAATCGCGGATGGAAATGCAACTGCCCTGATTTTATTACTCGCGGCATCGAGTGCAAACACATAAACGCCGTCCTTTTCCATCTGGAGGGATGTAAAAAGAAGGTTGAGGTACCAATTAAGAAGGAACGCATGACGATGGGGCAGGATTGGTCATCGTACAATTCGGCACAGATAGAAGAGGTTCGTCTGTTCGACGCGCTATTAAGCGAGCTGGTTGAAGGCATTGAAGAACCCGAGCAGGTCATGGGACGGCCTCGCCTTCCGATCAATGAGCAGTTGTTCTGCGCTATACAGAAGGTCTATTCGCAACTGTCAAGCCGCCGCGCTTCCAGCCTCTACAAGAATGCTAATGAGCGGGGGCAGATCGACCATGCGCCGCATTTCAACGCCCCCTCGAAGTTGTTCAACCGGGCGGACATCACGCCGATTCTTCACGAACTGGTGATGCTGTCCGCCCTTCCGGTCGTTGACATGGAGACGGATTTCGCCGTGGATTCGACGGGTTTCAGAACGACCACGTTCAACGCTTACAACGGGGAGAAGCACGGCGTTAAGAAGAAGCATAACTGGCTCAAGGCCCACTTATGCACCGGAGTAAGCACGAACATAGTCACCAGCGTGGTCATCACCGATGCCAATGGCAGCGATTCAGGGCAGTTCGAGACGCTGGTCAAGAAGACCGCCGATGGCTTCCTGATTCATGAGGTCTCGGCGGATATGGCCTATTCCTCCAGAGCCAACCTCGATCTGATCGAGGAGGTAGGCGGCACCGCGTTCATCCCGTTCAAAAGCAACGCGATAGCGAAGGCCAGAGGTTCCGCCGCTTGGAAGAGGATGTACCACTACTTCCAGCTCAACCGCGAGGAGTTCATGGAGCATTATCATAAGAGGTCGAACGTCGAATCTACCAACGCGGCGATCAAGAAGAAGTTCGGTGAAACGCTCAAGTCAAAGAACCCGACCGCACAAACGAACGAGCTATTGGCGAAGATAGTGGCCTACAATCTTACGGTGATAATCCATGAGATGTATGAGAATGGAGTTGAGCCGGACTTCCTGCACCTAAAGTCTTCATCTTGCACCGAAAGTATGGGCGCAGGGGCGGTTTAGGTGCAAAGCCCCTGAGCGGGAAACATTTAAGTTACTTGCCCTACCCTAGTGAGGCTGAGGAAGCACATGAGGGTCGTTTATGGGCCGATCCGGTCCCTGGGCTTGGGAAGGGTGGTGGCGGTCGATCCGATCAGCCGATCGCCCAAGGTGTGCAACCTCAACTGCGTATACTGCCCCCTGGGTTGCGGGGGCATCATGCTTCTGGAAAGGTCGGACTTCATCGAGGACGCCTCGATACTGGAGCAGATAGGGGAATGCCTGCACCGGGAGGATTGCGAGGCGGTCATGTTCAAGGGGACCGGGGAGACCCTGTTGGCCAGGAACATATTTCAGATGGCCAGGAGGCTCCGGGAGGGTTCGAACAAGAAGATCGCCCTGTTCACCAACAGCACGCTCCTGGGCGACCCCGAGGTCCTGGACCAGCTGGACTCCTTTGATATAATCATAGCCAAACTGGACGCCGCCAGCGAGGAGATGTTCAGGACCGTGAACAGACCTCATCCTTCCATAAGCTTCCAGGAGGTCCTGGAAGGAATAAGGAAGGCCAGGGGCAGCTTCGGCGGCTCATTCCGAATGCACGTCACCCTGGTCAAGGAGAACCTTCCGGACATGGACAACATATCCCAGCTATGCCGGGAGATATGCCCTGATTACGTATACCTCGAGAGCCCCGAAGGGTACGATCCCCTCCGCTCCGTTTGCAGGAAGGACATGCAGGCGGCGATGGAACGCTTCTTTGGCATAAAGTGCGTGAGCTCTCAGGACCGGGAATAAAAAAGGGATGGGAAGGGGTTTTCTCACATCTTGCTGAGCTTCAGCAGCGACTCCCACTTCTTGTCCACGTTCTGCTGTATCTCGTCGGCCACCGGCGAGAACTTGCCCTTGGTCAACTGCTTGAACCGGCCCTGGGAGTTCAGCCAGTCCATCACCGGCCTCTTTTCTTTCTTCCCTTCGGCGATGCGCAGCGACTCACCGGTCAGCCTCCATTCCCCGTTCTCATACTCGTACAGGGGCCACACGCAGGTCTCCACCGCCAGCTTGGACAGGGCGATGGTCTGGGACCCGTCATGCCTCCAGCCGCGGGGGCAGGGGGAGATGGCGTTGATGAACTTCGGTCCGGGTATCTCGAACGCCTTGCGGGACTTCTCGACCAGGTCCTTCCAGTTGTGGGGGGACGCCTGGGCAGCATAGGGCAGGTCGTGGGCGATGATGATCCTGGTCAGGTCCTTGGGGAACTCCTTCTTGCCCGGGGTGCAGGTGCCGCTCGGGCAGGTGGTGGTGGAGGCCCCCTTGGGGGTCGCCCCGCTCCTCTGGATGCCGGTGTTCATGTACGCCTCGTTGTTGAAGCACACGTACAGGAAGTCGTGACCGCGCTCGATCGCTCCCGAGAGCGACTGGAACCCGATGTCATAGGTGGCGCCATCGCCACCGAAGACCACGAACTTCACCTCATCACTGATCTTGTTCTGCCGCCTAAGCGAGTTGTAGGCGGCCTCGACCCCGCTTATGGTGGCCGGGGCGTTCTCGAACGCGGTGTGTATCCACGGCACGTTCCACGAGGTGAACGGATAGTTGGAGGTGGAGACCTCGAAACATCCGGTGGCGTTGGCCACCACGACCGGCTTGCTGGTGCCCATCAGCACCTGGCGGGCGATTATCGGCTCGGCGCAGCCGGCGCAGAGGCGGTGACCCTCGACCAGCCGCTCCTCGGTGTGGCTCAGCTCCCGGAGGTTCATTTCCTCACCCCCATGAAGTTGATACGTTCCCCTTTTCCGGCCATGATCTCCTCGAACACCTCGGTGAGCTGACCGGGTATGAGGTCCCTTCCTCCCAGTCCGTAGACGTAATTGCTGACCCGCGGCGGGTCCTTCATGCGGGATATGGACTGGAGCACGTCCATGTACAGCGGGGATCCGGTGCCGGGGCTCATGGCCCGGTCCATGACCGCCACCGCCTTTTTCCCTTCCAGCAATTTCGCCACATCGGCGGCGGGGAACGGCCGGAACAGCCGAACCTTCAACGCGCCCACCTTCCTGCCCTGGGCCCGGAGCTGGTCCACCACGTAGCGCATGGTGCCGGCGGTCGATCCCATGGCCACCATGACATAATCGGCGTCCTCTATCCGGTACCCTTCCACCAGCTTGTACTTCCGGCCGGAGACCTTGGCAAAATCGTCCATGGTCTTCTTGGCCACGTCCAGGGCGGCCTCCATGGAGGTCTGGACCTGGTATTTCAGCTCATAGTAGTAATCAGGCATGGCCAGCGGTCCGAAGGTGGTCGGCACCTTGACGTCCAGCAGCGGCCTCACCGGCTTGAACGGTCCGATGAAGTCCTTGACGGTCTTGTCGTCCAGCATCTCCAGCCGTTCCAGCGCATGAGTGATTATGAAACCGTCCAGGCAGGTCATTATGGGCAGACGGACGCGCATGTCCTCCGCGATGCGGAAGGCCATGATGGTGTTGTCGTACGCCTCCTGCACGTTCTCGCCGAACATCTGCAACCACCCGGAGTCCCGGCCTCCCATCGCGTCGCTGTGGTCGCAATGGATGTTGATGGGACCGCTCAGGGTGCGGTTGGCGACGGCCATGATTATGGGCATCCTCATGGAGGCGGTGACGTAGAGCATCTCCCACATGAACGCCAGCCCGGCGGACGCGGTGGCCGTGGCCACCCTGGCGCCGGCCGCTGACGCGCCCACGCAGATGGTGAGGGCGCTGTGCTCGGACTCCGCGCAGACGTATTCCGTGTTCACCTCTCCGTTGGCCACGAAATCGGAGAAGGCCTCGACGATGATGGTCTGCGGGGTGATGGGGTACGCCGCCACCACGTCAGGGTCGATCTGCTTCCAGGCCATGGCTATGGCCATGTCCCCGTTTATCGCCATGGGTTCGCTCATTCCACTCCCTCCTCCTTCATGGTTATGGCCTTCACCGGGCACTGGTTGGCGCATATCCCGCATCCTTTGCAATGGGAATACTTGAAGCCGACCATCTTCTCGTCCTTGACCACGATGCTGTTGTCCGGGCAATAGATCCAGCAGGTCAGGCAGTCGGTGCACTTCTCCTTGTCCACCTCCGGCCTCTGGGCCCTCCACTCTCCGGTCTTGTACTTCTTCGAGCTGCCGGCCTCGATGATCATGCCGCCGGCGGGCAATGAACTGGAACCTTCGTTAGCCATCACTGCACCTCCTCGTAGGCCCTCTTGACCGCGTTGAGGTTCTTGGCCAGGACCTCCTTGCTGAGCTTCCCGCCCATCTTGGCGTTCATCTCCTCGATTATGGAATCCAGGCTGACCACCTTGGTCACCTTGACCAGGGCGCCGAGCATGGCGGTGTTGGTCATCGGCTTGCCTATCTCCTCCACGGCGATCTTCGTGGCGTTGACAGTATAGATGTTCTTGGAGTGTCCGATGACCTGGGCCATCTTGGCCTTGTCATCAGGGAAGTTGGCGATCACCACTCCGTTCTCCTTCAGACCGTCGGTCACCTTCACCGCCTTAAGCAGGGTGGGGTCAATGACTATGACGGCATCCGGATAATAGACCTGGCTATGTACGGTCATAGGCTCGTCCGAGATCCGGGCGAAGGCGCGGATCGGAGCGCCCATGCGCTCCGCCCCGAACTCAGGGAAGGCCTTGATGTACTTCCCCTCCTTCAACGCCGCGCCAGCCAGTATCTCGTTCCCCGTAACGACTCCTTGGCCACCTCTTCCATGCCACCTGATCTCAATGGTGCTCACAGCATCTCCTCACGGTATTCCCTCTAAATAGTTATGATATAAAATCATTTCAGAAAAATGTTTACGAAAGACACAATTAAACTGGTCAAATTCTTCGAAAATACGAGTTACGCACATTGCTTGCGGAATCATCGCTATCCCAAGCGATGTTATTAAGCTCTATAAGATAACCACCCTGCTACACCTTCTCATTCCGTAGGAAATTCTTATTGGAATCATACAAGAGGCCGGGCCCAATGCCCGCGGTCCACCGGTAATTTTACCCCGAATCAGTACTTCCAAGGGACAACCACGATCGCCTGGCCCTGTTCAAGGAACGAGAAAAAAGGTACGAACGTACGCCCGATTATTACTATAGGACTCATTCAGCATTTAGAAAAATTAATAGACTCCACGCCTATTTTCCACCCGGGTTAGGACATTGAAGGGCCATCGGCCCCGGTGAACTTGCCTGCATCGAACGTTCTTAGAGTGGTGAAACAACCCATGAAAAGGATAGTGAGCATATCTGACCTAGGCAAGAACGACATTGACATCGCCGGTGGCAAGGGAGCCAACTTGGGGGAGCTGGTAGCGGCCGGTTTCAACGTTCCTCCCGGATTCGTATTGACCACCGCGGCGTACGATCACTTCATGGAGAGCAGCAAGATCGGGGACCGGGTAAAGGAGCTGCTGGCCAAGGTGGACGCCAGTTCCGAGACGTCCCTCCAGGAGGCCTCGACCAAGATACGCGAGCTGTTCGACACGGTGGAGATTCCGGCGGACCTCAAGGACCAGATACTGGCATCCCACAAGGCCATGTTCAAGGGCAAGAAGATGGGCCTGGTCGCCGTACGTTCGAGCGCCACCGCGGAGGACCTTCCCACGGCGAGCTTCGCTGGGCAGCAGGACACGTATCTGAACGTGGAGAGCCCCGAGGAGCTGCTGGACAAGGTCCGCAAATGCTGGTCCTCGTTGTACACCCCCCGTGCCATCTACTACCGGGTGACCAAGGGCTTCGAGCACTCCAAGGTCAAACTGGCCGTGGTGGTCCAGAAGATGATCAACTCCGAGATCTCCGGGATCATGTTCACCGTAGACCCTAACTCGGAGATGCCCCACATAATCATCGAGGCCGGTTACGGCCTGGGCGAGGCCTTGGTCGGCGGAAAGGTGACCCCCGACACATACGTCGTCGACAAGTTCCATGACAAGATCCTGAACAAGAGGATCGCCAAGCAGAACTGGAAGCTGGTGCGCGGCAAGGACGGGGAGTGCGAGAAGGCCGACGTCCCCGAGGAGCTGCGCAACGCCCAGAAGATGACCGACGAGCAGATCCTGGCCTTGGGGGAGATAGGCCGCAACATCGAGGCCCATTACGACCGTCCCATGGACATCGAGTGGTGCATCGAGGAGCGGGTCATGTACATCGTGCAGGCCCGGCCGGTCACCACCCTGTCATCCAATGGCGCCAAGGCCAACGGCAAGGTCCAGGACCACGGGCTGGGGCAGAGCGCCAAGATACTGCTGAAGGGGTTGGGCGCTTCTCCCGGCGTCGCCGGAGGTCCGGTGCGCATCGTCTCCGAGGACATGAACCTGGAGGTGGTCAAGAAGGGCGACGTCCTGGTCACATCCATGACCTCTCCGGACATGGTGCCCGCGATGACCCGCGCCGCGGCCATCGTTACCGACGAGGGAGGAATGACCTGCCACGCGGCCATCGTCGCCCGTGAGCTGGGGATCCCCTGCATAGTGGGCGCCTCGCACGCCACCGAGCTGCTCAAGGACGGCGAGAAGATCACCGTGGACGGCAGTATGGGCGTTGTTTACGAGGGGATCGCTGCCCCCAAGAAGGAGGAGAAGACCGTGGTTACCGTGTCGACCTCCGCTCCGGTGACCGGCACCAAGGTGTACGTGAACCTGGCCATCCCGCAGAAGGCCGAGGAGGTCTCCAAGCTACCCGTATCAGGCGTAGGACTAATGCGCATCGAGTTCCTGTTCACCTCCTACATCCAGGAGCACCCCTGCGCTCTGATCGAGAAGGGCGAGTCCAAGTTCCTGGTCGAAAAGCTGTCGGACGGCATCGCCATGGTTGCCAAGGCGTTCTACCCGCGCCCGGTCATCCTGCGCACCTCCGACTTCAAGACCAACGAGTACCGGGACATGGAAGGAGGAGAGAAGTTCGAGCCGCACGAGGAGAACCCCATGATCGGCTGGCGCGGCTGCTCCCGTTATGTCTCCGATTCCTACCGCGAGGCGTTCAAGCTTGAGCTTAAGGCCATCAAGAAGGTCCGCGAGGAGATGGGGCTGAAGAACCTGCACGTCATGCTGCCGTTCGTCCGCACCATCGATGAGGTGCGCCAGATCACGGCCATGATGAAGGAGGTCGGACTGGTCCGCAGCCGGGACTTCAAGCTGTATCTCATGGCCGAGATCCCGTGCAACATCTTCATGGCCGAGGAGTTCGCCGAATGGTGCGACGGTTTCAGCATCGGTTCCAACGACCTCACCCAGCTGACCATGGGCGCTGATCGCGATTCCGATATCCTGGGCAAGATGGGCTACTTCGACGAGAGGAACGAGGCGATCAAGAGGGCCATAAAGATCCTGATCGACGCGGCGCACCGCAAGGGATGCACCGTGGGAATATGCGGCCAGGCCCCGTCGGTATACCCGGAGTTCACCGAGTTCCTGGTGAAGGCCGGCATCGACACAATCAGCCTCAACCCAGACACGGTGGTGAGCACGATAAACACCATCGCCTCCGCCGAGCAGCGTATCCTGCTGGAGGCGGCGCGTAAAACCCTTCAGTAAACCTTTTCAAGGCTCGCTCTTCAACAGCCTGGTGGTTATCTCCACCAGGGGATGGTGCGAGCCGTCTATTATCTTCACGTCGTCCAGGGTGTGCAATCCCTGTTCCTCCGCGCTCTTCTCCAGACCGAGCTCGACGTCCCTAGAGGGTTCCAGCACGAAGGCGGAGAACTGTTTCACCCCCATCTGCTTGGACGCTAACGCCCGGTGGTGCCCGTCCACCAGTATGAAGTGGTCATTGTTCTGGATGACGATGATCGGCTCGACCAGACCGCGCTTGATCTCCTCCTTGCGGCCCAGCAGCTCGTCGGCATAGACCTCCTTCTGCGTGGGGCGCAGGGATTCCACGGGCACGATGCGCCGGCGGACCATTATGGAAACGCCATGCTTGGTCTCCAGGAAGTTCTTGATCATGGCCACCTTGTTCGGCGTGGCCCTCTCGATGTGCGAGCGTACGATGTCCAGATTGGAAATGATGCCCAGCAGCGTGCCGCTCTCGTTGATCACCGGCACGTTCCTAAGGCCGTAACGGAACAGGATGCGCGCCGCATCGTCCAGGTCCATTTTCGGGTTGACCGTCACGGTGCCCTTCCTGATGATGTCGGATATGGGCATGTTCGGCGTATGATAGTTTCGCAGAAGCTCCTTGGCGGTTATGAACCCCACCAGCTTTCCGTCCCTGGTGACCGGCATCCCATGGAACTCGCTGGAGACCAGGGTCGCCACGGCCTGCTCGACGGTATAGTCCAAGGGAACATGGACCACCTCACGGATCATGTAGTCCTCCACTTTCAGCTTCCGTTCGGCCATGTGATCCGTCAATCTAACCGCAGTCCTCGATTAATACTTTGGCAGGGGACAGAGGGAACCGGAAAGGACGGTCCTGAGCAGAACCTCCCCCTGCTCCTAGAAGGGGGTCCGGAGAGAAGCGGCTGGCAGTCTCCCGATGATGGTGTGCCAGCAATGGCCGGGCACCTAAGGGTTAAATATTACGACTCGATAAGGGGAAAGGCCGTATGCCCCGGTAGTGTAGCGGCCTATCATGAAGCCCTGTCGAGGCTTCGACTCGGGTTCAAATCCCGACCGGGGCGCTTTTTTCACCACAACTTGCGGAAGAGCAGCGCCAGTCCGATCACCAGGATCGCCATCACCGCCGCTCCCGCCAGCCAGTAAGGGAACTCCTGCGGACGCTCGGCGGAGGCCGTCCAAACGTTATCCTGAAGGTCGCTGTCCCATCCGTCCGGGGCCACGATCCTCACCACCACCTCCCCCTCCTCGAGATCGGTCAGGGCCAGGTCGATGGACGCGTAGGACATCTCGCTTATGTTGCACTCCCTGACGAACGATAAGCCCCCGGCCTCTATGAACAGGGTGACGTTGATCGGGACCGCTCCCTCATTGACTATCTCGCCGTGGAAGGTCCACCCATCGTCCTCATCGTATCTCAGCTCAGGACCGCGCAGGAACAGGTCGGAAAGGAAGACCCTGGCCTCGGCCCGCGCTTCGGCCATGCCTCCCGCGTCGTCGACCACCGTCAGTATGACCTCATAGCTCCCGTTCTCAAGGTATTGGTGTCGGATGATCTCCCCTTCCCCGAAGGTACCATCTCCGAAGCTCCAGTTGTAGGAGGTCAGAACACCATCACCATCCTCTGCCCTAGCGCAGAGGATAACTTCCAGGGGATGAACTCCGGGCGTGATCAGGATGTCCGACCTGGGCACCAGGTTTTGTACCTCTATCATGGAGCTGTTCGAGGATTCCCCGCCAGAATCGTCCCGGCAGGTCACGGTGACGGTGTAGGTGCCAGGCGCGAAATAGGCGTGGCTGACGCGGTCCCCTTCCAGCAAGGTCCCGTCGCCCATGTCCCAGACGAACCCTTCCACGGTCCCATCCAGGTCGGCCCCGGAGGCGCTGAACTGCAGGACGTCCAGGGACCAGTGCTCTCCCGCCGGTACGGTCATGTTCACCAGCGGCGGACGGTTGGAGACCGTGACGTAGGAGGAAGACCGGTCCGTCCAGCCCCGGTCGTCGGTCACGGTAAGATTGACCCGGTAGACGCCCGGCCTTTGGAAGGTGTGCGTTGGAGAAGGAGCCGAGGACGTTCCCCCGTCCCCGAAGCTCCAGCTCCATCCGGTTATGCTCCCGTCCAGATCGTAGGACCGGTCCTCGAACCGGGCCTCCGAGAAGCTCACCAGGTCGTTCGGGAAGGTGAAGGCGGCCACTGGCCGGGAGTTGATGACCGACATCTCCTTGGAGACCGAGGCGGTCGCCCCGTTATCATCCGTCACCAACAGCACGACCGTGTAAGTGCCCAGGGCCGAGTACCTGTGGTCGACCACGGGTCCGCTGCCAGAGCCCCCATCCCCAAAGTCCCAGGTCCAGGATACGATCGTTCCATCCGGGTCCAGGCTCTGGGAGGTGAACTGAGCGTCCACCACGGTGGTCACCGAGGCCGGGCTCCAAGAGAAGTCGGCCGTGGGCGGGTCGTTGCCTACCGCCAACCAGCGGGCCACGGCGGTCACCGCGTCCTCTGCGTCCCTCACCGTCAGGGACACCAGGAAGTCCCCCTCGTCAATGAATGTATGAGTAGGCGATGGGGTAACAGAGGAGGAACCGTCCCCGAAATCCCATAGCCAGGAAACCACCTCTCCGTCCAGGTCCGTGGACAGGTCCTGGAACTGCACGACCTCTCCCGGTAGAGGTCTCACTGGGGAACAGGTGAAATCGCAGAGCGGGTCCAGGTTGACCACCTGCACCTCGCGAACGGCGCTGTCGCTCCGCCCGAAGTGGTCGACGACGGTAAGCTCGACCATCACCGTTCCCAGGGACGTGTAGGTGTGAACCGCCGACGGGCCATAGGCCATTGCACCGTCCCCCAGGTCCCAGGTCCAGTTGGCTATCCCTATACCGCTGCGGGTGGTGGAGGTGAAGGTCACGTCCTTGACCCTATCCGCCGGTGACGCATCCAGGACGAAGGAGGCCTCCAGCTCGCTGTGGACGAAGCTGCACCTCCCGGCCTTGGGGTATCTGTCGTACGCTCCCGACGAATCATACGCATCATCAAAGATCCCGTCCGCGCCTGGCAGGTCCTGGTCCGCTCCGCAGCGAACGTCCTCCCCCTCCTTGTCCGACCAGTGGTTCCCGCCTATGGGATACCCCTTCCCGAACGTCAATCCAGAGCGTATCTGTACCACCTGCGCCTCGTTGTACAGCAGGTCGTTTCCCCAGACCAGTCCCTGAGAGTCGATGGCCAGGATGCCCGCGGTGCAGTTCTCCATGGCATTTCCCAGCATTTCCACGTTCGAACATCCCACCAGCGCGATCCCGCTTCCGGCCCTGCCCAAAAGTGAGTTCCGGACCACGACGTCCTGGCATCCGATCAGATACAGCGAACCCCTAAAATCTTCGATCGTGACCCCGGCAAGGCCTTCCAGGATCATCAACGGGCCATAGGTCAGACTGACGTTCTCCACTCCGTGGGTGAAATGCGAGGCCGTGCTCCCGAAGATCCCAAGGTCCATCCCGTTCCCCAGGAGGGCCAGGTCCTGCAGACGCATACCTTCGCACCTATCCAGGGAAAGGCCGGAAGATCCGTTCGTCCAGGTCGAGGAGGTGACCGTCCCGGTCGCGTTCACCAATCGCATTCCGTCACCATACTGTCCGGACAGGTGGACCAGGCTCACCTCGGAGTTGGATATTCGCCATTCCCCGGACTGCCCGGTAAGGTTCACCCCGAGCATGTTAACGTCCGTACCGTTCAATGTCCATCCAGCGCCGCCGATGACCTCGGCGCTCAGCAAGGACAGCCTACCCTTCTCGAAGACGCACGGGCGTTCGTACGACATCCCGGTCAGACGGCTGTTGACGAGCTCCAGGTCCCCGCCTTCAGAATCTATAACGAATGGGGAGCCCTGGAGCGTGCTGCCGCTGAGCGAGAACGCCCCTCGCAGGCTGAACGTGTAGAGCAGGTCGCAGGAGGGGAGGAGGATCGTGCACCCCGTCGCGTTGACGGTGACCAGGGGATCGATCAGCAACCCCCCCGGCAAGGTCAGGTTCCCGGTCCAGGTCTCATCGCTCTCCACCCGGCGGTCGACCATCTTGCGGACCACCCTGCGGTCGTTTTCGGTCCTCAGGTCCTCCGCACAGGTGATCTGGGCGGTGATGTTGGACACCTGGTATTTCGAGGGGGTCCAATCTACATATATGGTCTGACGTTCCCCCGGACCCAGGGAAACGACCCGGTTCGCGATCACCTCTCCCTCGACCTGGAGGACGAAGTTACCCACCTCAGCGATCTGGCCGCGGTTCTGCACTCCTACGGTGATATTGCACGGCTCACCTAATATGGCCCGCTCCACGCTGACCTCCTGCACCGCCAGGTCGTGAAGCTCCCTTCCCGGCAGGTGGACCCGGGTCTCCGGGTCCCCCAGCAGATTTAGCTCCAGATAGACCCATCGTACGGTATCGGAGGTGGAGACCATGGTGACCCACTCCTCCTTGGAATAGGAGAGGGCGCGTCCCAGGTCCGTTACGTCCTGATCGTAGACCTGACTAAAGAAAGATATATCGAACTTCTGGGACGGTCCGTCGGTGTCCCCCCGGACGTACCATCCGTAGCGGGAGTTGCCGATGAAGGCCACGGCACCTCCCTCCCCCTGAATCAGCTCCTCGGCGATGCAGTCGCCGGGCTGGTCTTCCTTCTCGTCGAACCCGGCCACCTCGCAGGCCTGGGTGTACATTATGAAGGGTAGATCGTTCGCCAGCCCTTGGACGTCATCGTTGTACAGCCCGGCCATGTACTCGAAGTTCCCGTGGCCCACATGGTTGATGATATGATAGTCCGACCCCATCGCTGCCAGCACGGCGCTCGCCGAGAACGTGCCATCTTGGGCGTAGAGTGATGAATGGTTTAGTCCCTCGTCCGCCAGCACCAGGTCCCACACCTCTTGCTTGTAGGAGTCCCCGAACGTCCAGTCATCCAATTTTTCCCCTATCAAGAGGACATCGTCCCCATACTGGTTGGAAAAGCCCATCTCGTAACCGATGGTCTTGTTCACGAAGTTCCAGGCCTGGCCCACCGTGGAGACGGTAGCCCTCCCTACGAAGACCTCGGCCAGCAGATCGGCCTCATCGGGGGTGTATATCCCGCCCTCCTCGCCATAAACGCCATCATTATCGGTGTCCCAGTCCCCGTCCAGTCCGGAGAAGTAGATGTCAGCGGGAAGCTCCTTGAACTTGCTATCATACACAGGCGCCTTGACCATGCGGGTGGGGATGATGTCATCGTCCCCTCCGATGAGGACGTACTCCACCCCCCAATCCCGGTAGGCGGCGATTATGAAATTGCGCACTATGGTCTGGGTATCGTTTCCGGTGCCACGGTGGGAATAGGGGGAACCCCAGAACCGTTCGTCCGCCAATATGTCCTCGAGGGTCACCACGGTGCTGCGAACGTTCTCATGCACCGAGCCCATCTCGTTCCTCTCCCCCTTCCAGATGGCCAGTTCCAGGAACGGCGCGGACAGCTCCTGGTTGGTGATTATCAGGTGGTCGTAATCGCCAGCGGGCAGCACGCTCGGGACGATGGGGCGGGAAAGGTCGAACACGGCCTGCGGATTGTCCACCAGATCCCTGACCCGGTCCAGGTCCCCGATGAAATCATCGGTGGCCGCATCATAGGTCAGGGTTATCGAGTAGGCCTCGGTGAATGTCAGCACCCCGGTGCCCTCATCCCAGCACAGGGGGCGCAGGTTCAATCCCACAACCTCCACTCCTTCCAGCACATAACTGCCGGAGACGTCCCATGGCCGGCACTCATACTCGTGCTTGAACGAGCGTTCGCCGTTCAAGGTCATCTCCACCGGGTTGAGGGGGTACTGCTCCATCTGCCCGATCGCCCGCGGGTCAGCGCTTCGGACCGTGACATCGACCAACCTATGGCCGGGGGGTACCGCCAACAACAAAGAGCTGACCGGGAGCGTGGGAACGCCTCCCCTGAGGTCCAACCCCAGTCCGGTGATGCCATAGAGGCGTTCAGGGGTTCCCATGTCGATGAACGGCTCCCCGAAAGCATATTCGTAGGTGACAGAACTGACGTTCTCCGCCCCGGCGCTGGGGACCTGAAAACTGGGAACAAGGACGAAAGCCGTCAGAATGACAACCAATATCATACGGGAGCGACGGGAGGTGTTCATCGGCGAACCCAGTGGTATGGAGTAGCGAGACTTTCGTATATAATTCGATTCACCGGGCTATCAGTGGAATAGTATTATAAAATATAATATCGTATTAAGAAATCGAAATAAGTGACCCGAACGATGATGAGACGATACGCATGGTCGCCATACTAGGTACCCTGGGCTTCCGGGCCAATTCGCTCCTTCCCACGCTGGAGTCCACATCCGGCGTGGACCGGGTGGTGGTCTTCTCCAACGACCATCCCCGGGCGCTCGAGGCGCTGACCGAGGTTCAGAAGGTCTGCTCCATAATGGGCATCCGTCTCGACCGGGTGGTCATGCCGGACGCCTTCGATCTGCTGCAGGCCGCCAAGGCCATGCGCGCGCAGATACGCCAACTGAAGATGGAAGGGCATGATATTGCGGTCTTCAACATCGCCGGCGGTACCAAGATGATGAGCGCCGCCGCGCTCCTGGTCTGCGCCATGGAGGGCCTCAATTCGGTCTATGTGCACGACGAGACCTACCGTGAGATACCCCTGCCGCTTCTGAAGGTCGATTATTCCCAGCTGCTAACCACATCTCAAAAGGAGATCCTCACCTACCTCTGGATGAACCGTGTCAAACCCATGACCCAGGTGGAGATCGCTCAGGGCATGGGCAAGCACAAGGCCACCATCAACCACCACATCCGGATATTGGAGGGGAAGAACATCCTCCACCTGGTGGAGGACCCGCACGACCGTCGCAAGAAGGTGGTGAGGGTCGACGATGCCCTGGAGCTGATGCTGGAGATGGATTGATGCGAGGGCGGAGGGACCTGCTGATAAGCACCTTCGGGGAGGAGGTCTCGGAGATCGTCGCCGGTCTGAGGTCCCTTCCGCACGACCATCTGGTCCTGGTTACCGATTCCGTGCTGGAAGAGAACGCCGCCATCCTGTCGTTCCTGCGCAGGATGGGCATCCGCCATGAGGTGCTGAGGGTGGAACCTGCGGATATAACCGGTTCCGCCATGCTGATCGAAAGGAAGGTCCTTGAGCACATCGAGAACGGGTGGATGGCCAGGGTGGACATCACCGGCGGCTCTAAGCTCCTGAGCGACGCGGCGATGTTGGCCGCGCTTTCAACCGGTGCCGAGGTCTGCTGCTTCGAGATGGGCGCCAGGAGATTTCCACTGCTTGCGGCCATGGGGGTGCGGGAGGCTTTACCCAGGGACCTGGCCGAGGTGCTAGCATCTCAGATATGGCCCATGTCCTTGGACGAGGTACGTAAGAAGGACAGAGATCATCCCCTGCCGCCCATGCTGATGCGGATGAAGCGGATGGACCTGGTCCGGCTGGATGATCTGGGCATGCCCATGCTATGCCTGACCAAGAGGGGCAAGGCCTGCCTGGATTGGTTAATAAGAACGAAAGAGCTCAGCGGATCTTCGGAATGACCTCATCGAAAAGATAGTCCAGCCGCTTGTGGAACTCCTCCTGCTGCACCTTCCATTTTCGATTCAGCCCTGAATCTTGCATGAGGTGCATCCCCTCGGGGTTCAGGGGGAAGGAGCCGGAGACGGTACATACAGCTATGCTCCAGATGCGGCGGGCGGCATCGATCGAATAGCCGCCACCGCCGGTGACCAGGTATCGTCCGTCGCAATGCTCATGCGCCAGCCGATGGGTTATCTCCGCCACCTTCTCATAGGTCCTGGTGGTCAGCCCCATGCCGACCATCTGGTCGCTGTAGTGGGCGTCCGTCCCGAACTGATGGATGATGATCTCCGGACGATACGCTTCCAGGGCCGCGGAGAGCACCTTGTCGTAGGTGGGCGCGTACACCTCATCAGGGGTGCAGCGCGGCAACGGGACGTTTATGGCGTACCCTTCCCCATCTCCCTCGCCGAAATCGGTGACCGCCCCGGTGCCCGGATAGAACCCAGCGCCGTAACGGTGGAACGAGATGGTGAGTATCTTCTCGCCATTGAAGATGGACTGGGTGCCGTCACCGTGATGCCCATCTATGTCGATGATCGCGATGCGCTCGTAACCGTACCGGCGCTGCAACCGTCTCGCCGCGATGGCCAGGTCATTGAAGACGCTGAATCCAGCCGCCCTCTCCCGCCGGGCGTGGTGCAGTCCGCCTCCCGGGGTCATGACATGATCGAAATCCCCCCGGGCGATGCTCTCCGCCCCGTTCAGGGTGGCGCCCACGGCCGCCAATGCCCCCTCGAAAAGACCTTGGCATACCGGGGTATCGCCCATATCCAGGTATCCGGTACCCGCCGCGCTCATCTCCTTGACGTACTCGATCAGCGATCGGTCGTGCACCTCCCTGAGGTCCTCCTCGGTGGCGGATGGAGGTTCAACGTACTCCAGGCGGCCGTCGAAGACGTCCATCTCCCTCAAGGTGTCCCTGATCAGCTGGAACCTGATGGGCTGGTAGGGATGTTCGGGCCCGAACTGATACCTGAGCAGATCATCGTTGTAGAAGAAGGCAGTGGTTCCGCACATCAGGGATCCTTGTCCATCGGCCTTCTCACTTTAGGGGTGATGGAGGCCAAATAACTTTTGCCGCCTCAATCGATAAAATGAACGGATATGGAACCTTCCTTGGTCGCCAGGCGCTTAGATATCATTCCCGCCTCCACCCAGCAGGCGTTCATCACTCCGATGGGGACCAGGCAGGTCGGTGTCAATATGCCGTCCTCCGCCGCGGTCAGGATGCGGGATCCGCGCTGCTCGTTGATATCCTCCATGGTGACGGTGCCCAACCTTTCGGCGTAGTTCATCACGTTGGAGCAGTCCGATTCTATGGTGACCTTGAGGCGGTCCTCGCCGTCCATCTCCGCAGTTATCCAGGTCTCGTGCGAACAGATGGGGGTGACCACCTTGACCCTGGAAGCCATGTGGATGCAAAAGGACGACTTGGTATAATTTTCTTTCATGTTCTTTACGCGGACCTTGATGGTCTAGATACGCGGACCGTCGTCCACCAGCTCGATTCGTGTCGGTCCTTCTTACAGTATTACGAATATGATAATAATTTATACAGTAATAGTATTACTCATAACACCCAATAAGAAGGTACAGTAATGCGATTCCAAAGAGTTCTCTCAACGCTGATGGTCCTGGCCCTGCTAATAGTGGCAGTGCCTGTTGCCGTCCAGGGTGAAAATGCTGATGAAACGACAATAAGCATAACTGATTCACGTGGGGTCATCACGAACCTGACCGGACCGGCGACGCATGTCGCTTCGTTCGGAGCGTTTGCGACCAATACACTTGTTGACATCGGGATGTTGAATAAGGCGGTTATTTTCGATGCCAGTTCAGAGTTCAATAAGAGCGCCATACCGGAGATGCAGGGTATGCCGGCTGATCGTTTCGTCACTGTCAGCTCGTCAAACAAGGACTTGGTGGTTCAGACCATGCTTGACCTGGTGGACAACGATGGTTGGAATAAGAGCAGTGATGTGATATTTGGATACGGGTACTCCTATCTCTCCACTTTATGGTCTGACCTGGAGGGTTACGGATTCAACGTTGTTACCTTCTACCCGAATTCTTACGACGGTATCGTTCAGGTAGTGGGAGATATCGAGACCATCACCGGGGCGAACCACAGCATATCCTCGCAAATGACATACGTCAAGGACTTCATCGCGCAGACCCTGGTGGACGAAGGCATCACCAACCAGAGCCAGAAAGCCAAGGCGCTTTACGTCAGCTACAGTAACAATATGATGTGGTTGGCCAACAATGGCTCGGTGACCGCTGACTTCATAACCTTTGCCGGCGGATTCAACGTGGCCGAGAACCCCGATAAGGACCCGGTAAGATACTCGACGGACATGAGCGCCATACTCCTGCTTGAACCGGGTTTCGTACTTCTGGACGGTTATTATCCGGGCACGGCCGAAGAGTTCAAGGCCAGTATCGGCAGCGACGATATGACCGTCTACAAGCTGAACAAGTCCTGGAACTCCTATTGCCCCGACGCCACGGAAGGTTTGTGGGCCGTGGCCTGCCTGTTCTACCCTGATTATTTCGAGGGCGAGCTACCGGTGGATGCCGGGGACACGGTGAACAACGGAGGGAACAACACCATGATCTACGCCGCGGTCGGCATAGTGGTCATAGTGGTGGCGGTGGCCGCGGTCCTCTTGACGAGAAGGAAGGATTAGATTCCCCATGCCTTCCTTCCAAACCATTTTATCGTCCCTTTCTTTGAGGTGAGGTTACATGGACAGCGTCGCTAAGCGCAGGAAACGGACCATGGCGGTCTTCGCGACATTGTTCGTGATACTGTTCATATTCATGGTTCTGGACCTGGCCCAGGCCTTCATCCCCCTAACCTTCGAAGAGGCCTTTTGGGCCTTGCTCGGACGGGGGACGGAAACGCACCAGATAATCATCTGGAAGATGAACTTCCCCCGGGTGATAATGGCCATCCTGGTTGGGGCTGGGCTGGGCATAGCTGGGGCGGTCATGCAGGCCCTGTTCCGTAACCCTATGGCCTCCCCCTACATCCTGGGCTTGTCCTCAGGAGCGTCATTGGGAGCGGCGATCGGCCTAACCTTCACCGTGACCTGGATGCCGCAGATGCTGTTGGTGCCGCTATTGGCGTTCGTCTCCTGCATGGCCACCCTGTTCCTGGTGTATTACATCTCCAATGTGGGGGGCCGGGTTCCTACAGAAACGTTGTTGCTCGCCGGAATAGCAGTGGGGTCACTTCTCTCCGCACTGGTCTCGTTGCTGACCTACCTGGCCGGGGAACAGATGCAAGGAATCGTCTACTGGACCATGGGGAACCTGACCAACTCCAACTGGGAGAACATAATGGTGGTCGCCCCGCTCATCTTCGCTGGAAGCCTGATCATGGTATCCAGCTCTCGTGACCTAAACGCCATGATGCTTGGTGACGCCCATGCCCTGGACCTTGGCGTGGAGGTAAAAAAGGTCCGCCTCCAGCTTCTGATCGCCTCCGCCCTGGTCACCGCGGCCGCTGTGGCCTTCGTCGGCGTCATCGGCTTCGTAGGACTGGTAGTACCGCATATCCTGCGCATTCTGATAGGCCCGGACAACCGGGCACTCCTACCGGCATCCATCGTGGGAGGCGCTGCGTTCCTCATGATGTGCGACTACATCTCCCGGGTGATCGCCCCCAATATCGGAATCCTACCCATAGGCATCATAACCGCCCTCATCGGTGCCCCCTACTTCATCTATCTGCTGCGGAGAAGGCGCAGCGAAGTGGGGTGGGACTGATGCTTACGGTCGAGGGCATTAGCTTCTCGTACCGGGAGAAGCCAGTGCTGCAGGACGTGGACCTCGAGGTCAGGAAGGGCGAGATAATCGGCATCCTCGGTCCCAACGGCTGCGGGAAGACCACGCTACTCAAGCTTCTCAACCGCAACCTCAGGCCGCAGAAGGGCAGGGTCCTCATGGAAGGAGTGGACCTGGAGGAGATGTCCAAGAGGAAGATCGCCCGGCAGATCGCGGTGGTTCCGCAGAGCAACGAGATCCGCTTCGCCTTCACCGTCCGCGACATCGTGACCATGGGCCGCATGCCGTTCCTTAGCCAGTTCCAAGGCGAGTCCCATGATGACATGAGGATCGTCGAAGAGGCCATGGAGAAGACCAGCATCAAGGAGTTCGCTGACCGGCTGATCAGTAACATGAGCGGCGGCGAGCGTCAGAGGGTGATCATCGCCCGCGCCCTGGCCCAAAGGCCGGAGATAATCCTGCTTGACGAGCCGACGCTCCATCTGGACATAAACCACCAGTTCGAGGTCCTGGACCTGGTGAAACGATTATCACAGGAGGAGGGTCTGACGGTGGTCATCGTCTCCCACGACCTTCCGATGGTGGTCAAGTACTGCGACCGCATGGTCCTCATCCACGACCACCGCATCCACGCTCTCGGCACTCCGCAGGAGGTCCTGACCCCGGACAACATGCGGGCGGTCTTCAACATCGACGCGGTACTGGAGCATGACACGGTGCTGAACGCTCCCGCGGTGAAGATCATCGGCTCCTGCAACCGTCGTTGACCTCCATCGGATCGAGTTCCCAGGAGCGGCGCTTACCAGGGAAAGTTTCAAGAAGGGGCGCATCTTGCGTAGTTACATGCGACAGCTCCTGAGGGGAAAGATACACCGGGCCACGGTCACCGCCGCCGAGCCGGAGTACGTCGGGAGCATCGTCATCGACCAGGACCTCCTGGAACGGGCGGACATCTGGCCCGGCGAGAAGGTGCTGGTCTCGGACGTCGACAACGCCGCACGCTTCGAGACGTACGCCGTGGTCGGCAAGAGGGGCTCGGGCATCATCAGCGTCAACGGCGCCGCCGCCCATCTGGTGAACGTCGGCGACAGGGTGATCATCATGGCCTTCGAGCTGACCGACCGTCCTATCCCATCCAAGGTCGTGCTGGTGGACCAGAACAACCGTTTTGTGCGTAACCTCTGAGGTCTGGCCTCGGACTAAGAAAACTTTATCTCCAACCAGCTAATACTCGGGTTAGGGAAAACCAATGGCAACCGGCGAGTTCGACAAGTTGATGAAGGACGGCTATCGGCTGATGGAAGACGGGGAATATTCTCAAGCGCTTTCCAAGTTCGACAAGGCCATAAAGACCGATCCGACCAACCCCTCCGCCTATCTGGCGAAAGCTGACGCCGGCGTTCTGGTCCCCAAGGTCTCCCAGGAAGAGATCATCGCCCTCTACAAGAAGGCCTCCGAGCTCGACCCGGAGAATCCCTTCATCCTGCAGAGCTGGGGCGCCTTCTGCATGGACATCGGCCTCTTCAATGATGCTGAGGCGTGCTACAACAAGGCCGCCCAGATCGACCCGGAGAACGCCACCTACTATTATTCGGAGTTCGGGGTCGAGTACTACAAGAAGGCGCTCGTGGTGTACGAATCACGCCTGGACGAGCAGACCAGGGCCATCATATCCAAGAAGGCCCTGAAGTACCTGCTGAGGTCCATCGATCTGGACGAGGCGTCGGCCAAGAAGCTTCTCTGATCAGTGCAGAAGGCGTCTTTCCGGACCTTCTCGGCGGGAATGCTCGTCCTTCCGAAGGGGGGAGCATTGGTCGCAAAAACGCCCATGCTTGTCATAGTGCGCAGGGCAGACCAATCGGCCGCACATGGAGCAGCTGTACCTGGCCGGCCTGGAGCATATGGAGCAGAGCCCGAGGACCTCCATGCCTTTCCATTGTCCGCGCTGGTTAAAATAAGTTACCTCATATCAGGCCTAGGGAGAGCAATCCCTCGCGCACGCCCTCGGCATGCCTCCCTTTCGTGACCAGGTCCGCGGCGTTCTTGGCCTTATCGGAGGCGTTGCCGACAGCGACGCCGTAACCGCACTCCTTCAGCATCAGTACGTCGTTGTCCGCGTCCCCGAAGGCTACCACTTCCGCAGGGTCCACGCCGATCAGTTGGCAAGCTTTACGAACACCGGACATCTTGCTATGCCCTTTCTCCATGAGATGGATGGCGAAACCGGTGGCCTCCACCTCCAGGGGCCAGTCCTTTAGCGCTTCCAGCACCTTATCCAGGTCCGTCTCCCGATTTAGGCCGACCTCCGTCCGCCGCCAATGGTCGGTGTACAGCCGGCGCACTCCGGGCATGACCTGCTTCAGGTGCTCGTAGGCCCTCATCGGGACCTGGTTGGAGAACAGGGTGTGCACCTCGTCCTGGTAGGACACCACGCCCCCGTTCTCGGCGATCACCGGGCCGCGCAAGCCTATGAACGTGGACAGCCCGTACACGATGGGAAGGACGTTCCCGCTGGCCAACATGACCACGCTTCCTTTGTCCTGGGCTTGACGGAGCACCTCTATGCCCAGGGTCTGGATTATCTTGGAGGAGTTGGTGATGGTGCCGTCCACATCGCACACCACCGCCTTGTAACGCATGTCTACACCAGATCGCTGCGCAGTTCGCCCAGGGTGGTCACCCTCTCGGCCATGGCGTTGTGCTTGTGTATGGACTCCTCGCTCTCGCTGCGCACGGTGACGATGGTATCGTCGGGCAGCTGCGGGTAGCGCTTGAGTATCAAAGCCAGATTGTCGCGCACCACGTCCTCCACGAACTTGGGGTTGCGGTGGGCGGTGATGACCACGTTGGCCTCCTCGGTCCGCTTCAGGATCTCAAAGGTCGGGCTGGAGAACGAGGCCTCCACTATCTCGATCAGATCGTCCGCCTCCACCTCGAACTGCTCAGGGACCTCCAGCTTGGCGGTGGTCACGTTCCTCTGGTTGTGCGATATGGTGGGGAGGCAGCCTTCCTGCTTCAGGGTGTTGCCCTGGATCTCGTCCACGGTTTCCATCGCGCAGGGGCAGGCGGTCATTCCGATCACTCGGGCGCCGATCATCTTCATCAGACCGTCGCCGCGCTTATGGGTGGCTCGAGCGATCAACTTGTATGATTCGATGCTCCTGCGGCCGGTCGGCAAGGAGCGCTCCAGGAAGTAATCGGCATTGATGTGCACCTCGGCATAGGTCGCGTACTCGTGCCGGTCCAGCAGCCTGCGGCAGATGTCGGCGGCCAGGACCTCCAGTCCCTTTATCGGCTCCGACACCCCCTGCTCCACTATCTCCGCGATCACCTCGAGGTTGCGGGAGAGGTGCGAGCCTCTCTGGGTGGATGGCAGGTCCACAAAGACATCGATCTCGCAGGTGAGGCAGGTGTCCCGGCCGTCACGGTGCACGCGGACCGGTTTCTTGACCCCGGTGACCCCCACCCGGGTGAGCTTGAACCCATTGGTCAGGTACCGGTTCTGAACATCGCTCTTGGAAATTCTCATCACCGCCTCCTCCAACGGGGGGATATCTTTATATTTTAGCCCATCAACAGCTTTTTTGGTAAAACTACACGTTCCTGGTGGAAGTCCGCTCGACACCGCTTTATATCCAGTACAAAATCCCCCTTTGATGATATGCGGCCTTGATGAAGCTGGCCGGGGACCGGTCATGGGTCCCCTGGTCGTAGCCGCGGTTATGGTGGAGGACGACCGTCTGTTCCGGGACTGGGGGGTCAGGGACTCCAAGCTGCACAAGCCCGAGGAACGGGAAAGGCTGGCCGAGCTCATCAAGGCCCATTCCTCCTGGAAGGTGGTGATCATCGAGCCCGGCTCGATCGACGAGCGCAAGGGCTCGACCTCCCTCAACACCCTGGAGATCAGGGCGTTCGCCTGGTTATTGGACGAGCTTCAGCCGCACAAGGCGTACGTGGACGCCTGCGACGCCAGCGAGAGGCACTTCAAGGCCGCCCTCACCAGGGCGATGAAGGTGCGGCCGGAACTGGTCTGCGAGCACAAGGCCGATCTGAACTACCCGGTGGTCTCCGCAGCCTCCATCGTGGCCAAGGTGCGCCGGGACGAAGAGATGCGCCGGATAGGCGACGAACTGGGGGAGGTAGGCAGCGGTTACTCCTCCGATCCCAAAACCAGGGCTTTCCTGGAAAATTGGATAAGGGAGAAGGGGGATCTGCCACCTTACACCAGGAGGTCCTGGGCGACCGCCAAGGACATGCTGTGCTCATCCAAGACCTCCAAGCTCAGCGACTGGGAATGACATGACGACCAAGGACCACCTACTGAACGCCATCGACAAGTTCAACGACAAGATGCAGTGCGACGCCCAGCTCCGCGAGGAGGTGGGCGCGCTCAAAAAGAAGGTGAACATCGACCTGGGCACCGAGCATTACTCGTTCTTGCTCAAGGACAGCTGCATCTCCTGCTTCGACGAAGGGCTGCTGGAGTGCCCGGACATCGTGGTCTGCTCGGACCCCAAGACCATAGACGACCTCTTCACCGGCAAGATGAAACCGATGAAGGCCTGGGCCCTGCGCAAGGTGGTCATAAAGGGTTCGCTAGAGGACGTCATGAAGCTGCGCAAGTTCTTCTGAACCAGCCGTCGTCCGCAGGTAGAAAGGTTTATAACCGGCCTACGCATGATGGGGAAATACCAGAGCGGGGTAGGGTAGCCAGGACATCCCGTCGGGCTCATAACCCGGAGACCGGTCGTTCAAATCGACCCCCCGCTACTTT
>Ga0302243_1000550_pt1 | contig 32922 bp, 21 predicted proteins | sample AAG_UR_Met_MG_FD_193514 | JGI IMG/M metagenome (GOLD analysis project Ga0302243, IMG submission 193514) | Enriched activated sludge microbial communities from anaerobic digester in WTTP, New Holstein, Wisconsin, United States - AAG_UR_Met | ecosystem: Engineered > Bioreactor > Anaerobic >... | reverse complement strand
GTTCATGGCGGTCACGGCCCCCGCCCGGTAAGCGGCATGGTCGGCAATAATTATCTGCGGAATGTTGGGCAGCAGCATCGCCACCTTGTCCCCCTCCCGCACACCGATGTCGATCAATGCCCTTGTGAACCGGTTGACCAATTTCTCGAGCTGCCGGTAGGTGATTTTTTTACCCATGTAAATCATGGCGACCCGGTCGGGATAGGTGGCGGCTGTTCTCGTCAGGACTTCCGCCATGGTGATCTTTTCTACCGTAATTTCAGCTGGAACTCCTGGAGCGTAGGATTTGTGCCATATTCTTTCAAAAGACATATTACCCCTCCTTACTTCACTTCATGTTTGATTTACCGATATCTGAGCTTATCCTGCTTTGCCCATCATCGGGTTTTTCCATCACTCCTTTGCATCTCCGTCGTGTCCTTCTGCGGCAAATTAAACCGAAGAGATTCTATTTATTGGGGTTTCTATCGTCCGTGAAATTTCGGCGTCCGTTTCTCCAGAAACGCCATGACTGCTTCAACCATATCGTCGTTGGGGACCAAGGCGGCGTTGCGCTGAGCCACATATTCCAGGCCCTGCCGAATACCGTGGTCACGGCTGTAATTGGCGACTTCTTTGATGCCCTGAATAGCGAGGGGGGGCAAATTGGCAATTTCTTCGGCCAACGTCCGGGCTTCCTCGAAGAGGACCTGAGGGGTTTCACAAAGTCGGGTGATGTAACCCATCTTCAGAGATTCCTCGGCCGTCCAGTCTCTGCCGGTCAAAGCCAGCTCCCGAAACCAGCCCTGCCCGATAATGTAAGGAACGCGCTGAAGTGTCCCGATATCCGCAATGATGCCAATGCGTGTTTCGCGGATGGAAAAGATGGCGTCTTTCGATGCCAGCCGGATATCACAGGCACTGGTAAGATCGACGCCTCCGCCGATACAGTGTCCGTGAATCGCAACAATAACGGGCTTCCTGCACTTCTCTATGGCGGACATACTCTCCTGGAGATCATAGATTTTTCGGCGAAGTTCTTCCCGGTACACGGCCGATCCGTCCCCAAGCAGCGACTGGGCCGCCACAAGGTCCAAGCCTACGGTAAAGCTCTTTCCCTCCGCCCGGATGACAACAACCCGCACGTCGTTGTCATCGTCAAACTCCTTGAAAAGCCGGGGCAACTCCTGAAAGAATTCAAGGGTCATCGTGTTGCGCTGTTTCGGCCTATTCAGAATCAGCCAGGCCACGTGGCCGGTTTTTTCAACTTTGAACGACGATTCGTTTTCCATCCTAATCCCTCCTTCTCATGGCTTTTTCAAGCCCCCTATTCTTTTTCGGATTCCCTGCGCGCCTCCTCACTCCAGCCTCCCATCTTTTAATTCCATCATTTGATGGATTCATATTTGAATATTTCCGCTTTGTCAAGCAATTTGTAAAATAAAATATTTAAAAAATATCGGCCACGATCCAGACTCCTGTATTTATTGCCGATTACCGACAGACTTCGGTTTGCGGCCGACAGGGGTCTTGCGGAGCCTCGCTACTCATATAAAACGACCCGGAAAAACCATCTTGACTTTTCGTGTCATTTACAATATCAGCACCTTCAGCCGGCGGCAAAAAGAGGCAGGCCAAGCAAGACCGGAGACACCTACAATGGAAGAATATGTACACCAAACAATTGGAGAAGAAGTGCGCTTCATCGCCGGGCATTACCAGATCGTCGAAGAAGGACGCCTGACGCACGACGGAAGAGAGTTTCTCTACTGGATGGGTATTGCGACCGTTGACAATGCCTGCTGCGGACACACCGGCTGCCGGTTTTTGCTGATCCCCGGTTACATTCATTCATGGAAAACCAAAACAAATGCCCAGGGAAAGCCAGTCAGCGAAGTGAAACCGATCGTCGATGAACGTGAACGGGCGGCCATCCGAACATTTCTGGAGGCTTGCTACCCTTATGCGCAGATCAATTTTTCCATAAAATCACAGCTCGTGTAAAATCTGTACGGCGGCAATTCAAAGGATGTCCAAAGCGACAAACCACTCTGATTTATCTTCGGCCACATCCTGAGATCATTCCCGATATTGAGCCCAGATCAGAAATTGTCTTGACGACGGGGGAGGTAATGTCGTAGGTCATCAACCAAATTACGTATTCAATCAAATAATGGAGCCAAAAAATGAAATCGCCCCTTGAAAAAGCCCGTAAAAACCCTAAATCCATGAAGGCAAAGATCCTTCACGCCGCCCGCCGTATTTTTGGCGAATACGGCTTCCACGGGACGACAACCCGCATGATTGCTAAGGAAGTGGGAATCGACATCTCCACCCTCCACTACCACTGGGGCGATAAGAACGACCTGTATGAAGCCGTGGTCGTGGACGTGAACAACGACCTGGGCAGAGAACTGCGCCTAGTGGAAAATATCGTCCACGGCAGCTCTCTTGAAAAACGGCTGAACCGCTCCATCGACCATATGATGGATTATCTGTTTGACCATCCGGAGATATCGAATCTTATTCTGCTTCGCTACTTCAGCAAAACACGCAACGAAGCGAACGTAGATCTCAAGGTGCCGGAATTCAGCGGCGATATCGCCCGCGCCATGGATCTGACGAAAGACGCAAAAAATCCACCGCCAAGGGCTATGATGGAAGTGCTGGGCATCATGAACGGAATACACAGCTTTGTCTCCGGAGAAAATTTTTTCCGTCCCATGTTGAATCTTAATCGGGAAAATTACATCCGTGCCGTCAAGGAAACCCTGAAATTTTTACTCGTTCCCGCATTTGTCCTCCGCGAAAAGCAAACAAAAAAAGCGAAGAACGGTTCATTATCCAAAAAGACTGAAGAAAAAAAGAAAAACCAAATCAAGAAATCAAAATAATGAAATGAATACAAAAGAGCGCTTTCAGATCATTCCTGCTCCTGAGCAAAAAGGTCAGGGCGGGATTCATCAAGGATCTGGAAGTATTCCATGAAGGTCATTTCAAAATATCATGCAGGATCGTACCGCCCCCTAATCAATATAGCTTCTGCTGGCAGGGAGGAGAACCGGCTTCCAACTCTGACGAACAACGCCCGGCGATCTGCCTTTGCCCGTCTCAAGTCCGACTGGCAGGAGGAATGCAAAGACCGCTCCATTGTTTCGTTTCGTATGGGGGACTGCACAAGGTTTCGATTCCGCAGAGATTCGGGGTATCAAAATGTCAATGAATATTGCACCGCCGTGAAAACGGTTTATCGCCACATTAAGCGGCATCTTTTCCGGCCCGGAGAGGGACGGAGGCAAAGGCCGACCCTGCTCCGGACCGCCGGGGTTCATGGATCATCATCAGTTAAAAATCATGAAATTCCCCTCCCTCATGGGTGCCCTTCTCTTTGTCGCCAAAGGGGATCAGACGCTCCGCCTCCGTCCTCTTCCGGGGAACCGGGATATTCTTCCTGGTTGTCGTTGCGGCCGTCCGGTCGGGGGGAACGACGGCGCCCCGTCGTCTATTCAAAGCCGCTACCATTCCCCCTCCGCCTTTTTCTTCGCCGCCTTCCACGACTTCGAGGAGTCTTTCGGCCACATGTCTGATCTGCTCGGCCTGGGCGTTCATCTCTTCCGCGGCACTGGCCGTTTCCTCCGCGTTGGCGGCGCTCTGCTGGACAACCTTGTCCATCTCCACGACCGCCGAATTGATCTGGGTGATACCCTGGGCTTGCTCGCGGGACGCCGCCGCAATCTCTCCGCTCAGTTCCGTCACCTTCTTCGCGATGTCACTGTTTTTAGCCATCGCTTCGGAAACCTGTCCGTAAAAAGAGGTTGCCTCCTTGATCCGGCCCGTTGAATTGCCGATCAGATCCTGGGTATTCTTGGCCGCTTCCGTGGCCCGCATGGCCAGATTCCTGACTTCATCGGCGACGACGGCAAATCCGGCGCCGGCCTCACCGGCCCGGGCCGCCTCCACGGCGGCGTTCAAGGCCAGCAGGTTGGTCTGGAACGCAATTTCGTCAATGGTCTTAATGACCTTCGCCGTTTCCTCGCTGGCGCTGACGGAGGCCTGCATGGCTTTTTCCATGATCTCCAGCCGCTCCCCGATCATCTGGAAATTGGGGGCCGCCTCCTTCAACATCATGTCGTTGGCCAGTTGCGCGCTATTCGCGTTCTGACGGGTCATGGAGGATATCTCCTCCAAAGAGGAAGAGGTCTCCTCCACCGCCGCTGCCTGTTCCGACGCCCCTTCCGCCAAGGATTGGCTGGCGGATGAGACCTCCGAGGACGCCGAGGTCAACTGCGCCGCCGCATCGTTGAGTTCGTTGGCCACCCTGGCGATGGGAACGCTGATCCGGCGGGCAAAGACAATGATGGCAAAGACGGCCACGCCAAGGAAGATCACGCTGATGATCGCGATGACGTTGCGGATCCCATGGGCGGCCGCCAGGAATTCATCGGTATTCTGAGTGAAACCCACGCTCCAGCCGGTGATTTCCACGGGGGCGAAGCCGCAGATTTTTTTGTCCCCCTTGAACACATAGGATTCTGATCCCTTCTGTTTTCCCGTCATCTTGCCGACAATCTCCGTCATCTCCGCCTCTTTCGTAAGGTCCAGCGTCAGGATGTATTCTTTCTTCGGATGGGCGATGACCATTCCGGCCCGGTCGATCATGAAGGGATAGCCGGTCTTCCCCACCTTGGTGTCGGTGATTCTTTCCACGAGGAAATCGACCTTCATGGCCGCGGCGGCAACCCCGAGAAATTCCCCGCCCTGACTGTAAATAGGGGCCGAAACACTGGAAACGGTGTTCCCCGTAGCCTTGGATTTGGTCACATTGCCTACGAAAACCTCGCCGCCTTTCCCCGCCAGATAGTAATCCCGCGCCGATACATCGAGCCCCTTGAGCTTTCCCCCCACATCATCGCAGAATATTTTGCCATTTTTGTCGACCAGATACAACTGATCATAATCATTGCCTATCTTCTTCATAATCTCCGTAAGGGTCGCGTTCATCGCTTCCAGCTCCGACACCGGCACGGCCCCTGTTGCCTGCTTGTCGGCCACGGCCACGACCGCCGGATAGGCGGATAATTGCTTCACAATCTTCAATTCTTCTAATAATACCATCTGCGCCATCTCGGCAAGACTGCTGGCAATCTGCTCCGACTCTTCCCGGGCGTTCTGCTGCAGGGCTTGGGAGGACCTGACCGCGGAAAAGACCCCCACCACCAGCAACGGAATGAGGACCAACAACACTCCGCCTACGAGCAGCTTCATGTTCAAATTCATCTTCTTCATACTCTTCATACCTCCCTATTGATTTTGATTAAGAACTTGCTTTCTGCGAAAGGTATTTGGCAGCATGTGTACTATTGAGAAAACTTAGCACCTTTATGATCTGTTCTGATGCCAGGTTAACTGCAATTCAGACAAACCTTTCTGTCACGTCCTGTTTCTGTATTCATCCGGGCGTCAGTTTGCGCATGTGGAAGATGAGCGAGATAATCAGCAGCTGGGAACAAGATCCTCACGGGCTTCTTTCTTCTGTTTACTCCGCGAGACGTTGCTGTACCAGCCGTAATATCTCACCATCTGCTCGACCCGGTTCGGGATATGGATGCACATGGCGACCATCCCCCTTGTGATCTTACCCTCCTTCAGAAGTAACTTGAAAACCTTGTGCCGAAAATCATCTCCAGCTTTTTCAGCTCCAAGGACGGGGCGATGGGAACAGAAGTCGAGGTTCGGAAATTAACGCCTCTACAGGTTGAAAAATCTCTTCATCAGTTCCCGAACGTGAACTTTTTCTTCCGCGTCCCCTTCGAGTTTCTCGACAATCAGCGGCAGCCACTTATCCCAGTTGGCCGCGTCGAAATGCATGCCGATCTCGGCGTAAAGCTCTTCGGAAGCTTCGACATAATTTAAAAGCCCCCAGAGAACTTCAAGTCTTACTTCATAGTCGCATGGTTTGTCCCACAGAGCGCGGAGGTATTCTTTTACATCCTGATCACCCACAAATTGCTGCAGCAGTTTCAGCGCGAAACGCCTCATAGGAAGTTCGTACTGCCGGGAAGAAGCAATTTCCATCAGAATCTTCTTATCTTCCGCAGTAACTGCCTGCCGGCAATAGCCGAAAAGAGGATAGGTGTTTAGAAGCTGCTGCATGGCTGTTTCCGGCGGCGTGCCGTCCCTGAGGTCCTGGAGCGCTTTTTCCGCCACGTAGCGGTAAATAATTTCCTGTCGTCCCTCTTGATAAAATTTATCCATACCGGCCCTGAAAATAAAAAGTTATGTCCTCCGGGAAGGCTGCCCGGTAATAAAACTGCGGTAACTCTGGTATTCATCCTGGATAATGGCCAAAAGCGCATCCCTCCTTTTGGCACTGCCCAGTTTGACAAACTGCCATTCCTGGGCGGAAAGAACCATACCGTGGCTAAGCCCGATTTCCAGTGATGCGCACAGGGCATCGGCCGCCTTGATGATGAGCGTTTTTCTTTTCAGATCCGCTGAATCCACCTCTGTCATGATATCCGGCTCATGGTGGTTGGCGATAGCAAAGACCATGTCGTCGGGAAGATTCCACTGCTGGGCGACATATTTGCCCATATCGCCGTGGTCAAATCCTAAAATTCTGTTTTCGGCCTCGACAAAAGGTACTTTCTCCTGCTGGACGATCCGGATCACCTCGGCAAATTCCTTTCTCATGGACAGATTGATCACGACTTTACCGATGTCATGTAAAAGCCCGAAGATGAACGCCTCGCCGGAGGGAATGAGCCCCAGATCCCGGGCAATCAGTCCCGACGCTACGGATACCGCCAGTGAATGTTCCCACAGGGCGACATCTGTTTTGTTTGACGAACGACGCAGGTCGCGAAGTGAAATGGCAAAAACAAGCGCCTGCACAGTGGTGAATCCTATACGGGTAATCGCGTAGGAAATGTCCGAGACTGTGTGGCTGGCACGGTAGTAGGGTGAATTGGCCACTTTAAGGAGGCGCGAGGAAAAGGCCTGATCCATGGAAATGACTTTTTTTAAGTCTTCCAAGGATGAATTTCCGCTGGCGATGATCTGCAAAATGCGGGTAGCGACCACCGGCAGGGAAGGAATATCAGGCACGGTAGCACTAAAATTTATGAGCTTGTCCTTTTTCACGCCCCTACCACCATTTTTTGCGATTTTTTAAAGGTATCCATCGGTGAGGTTTCCCCCTTTTTGCAGGATTGCCGCCGATCTGTTGTAATTATATCTCATACTTCCCCCGATTCTTCAACATCTGATTTTTATTAACGAGAAAGCACAAAATTATCTTGACAAATCCATCAAAAAATGTGAACGGCAATTCAGTTTTTGAATAGTCATTCAATACTAACTGCTGCTTGAGGCACATGAAAAGAACCAGACGTAAAGAACGGGAATTCACCATGCGGCGGGAGACCATCCTCGCCGAAGCGGAAAAGATCTTTTCCGTCAAAGGTTATCATAATGTAACCATGGCGGAAATTGCCACCGCCGCCGGATTTTCCACCGGGGCATTGTATCTCTACTTTGAAAGTAAAGAGGCGCTCTATACTGATTTAATCATCGAGAAGCTGACTCTTATGTATTCTTCTGTCTTCCGGGAAGTAGCCGCGGCGAAAAGTATTTTCGAAAAGCTTGCCGCCTACATCTTGGCTCATCTGAAATTCGTCGAGGAAAACACGGACTTCTGCCGAATCTTTTTGAGAGGCGAAAACGAGTTGTCGCCTCTGACCATGGACACTTTGCGCGAGCGGCTCAAGGAAGACTATCTTGATAGTCTCGCCTGTATGGAAGACATCATGAAAACGGGGATTAAAAAACGCCTGTTGAGAAATCTCCCCCCCCGCGATATAGCGACAACCCTGTCTCATCTGGTACGTGCCTCTGCCGTGGACTGGCTGATGATGAATGCCAATGAACCGCTCTTGCCGAAAAAAGACATAATTCTGGATATTTTCTTAAATGGAGTCAAAAGACATGAGATTTAAGATTATTACGAGGCAGGCCACCTCGACTGCTCTTATCGGGTGCCGGAAAATTGAGTCCACAGAAAGGGGTTCACAATGAAAAAATCATATTTTATCTTTCTGATCGCTTTTTGTACCGCCTTCCTTGTCCCCTGCCGGGGAATGGCCGATGAATACACTCTTCGGGATCTGTATCAGCAGGCTCTCGCCAATTCTGAAAAAATTAAATATGCCAAGGAAAACCTCTACATCGCCCAGATGACCAAGAACAAGGCCTGGGCGGTCCTGATGCCCAGATTGACCGCCTACGGTACGTATAATCATTTTTCGGAAGAAAAGTATAAAACGACCGTTACTCCCCTGCCCCCTCCTTTGCCCACCCTGACCGGTAATGTTCTTGTTCAGCCTTCGTCATCGGGCAACTGGGGTGTGCGCGCCGATCAGTCCTTCTCTCTTTCCGCCCGCGAGCTCGACGCCTTGAAAATTGCCGGCCAGGGCATCACGAAAAGCCAATATGATCTGGATTCGGCCAAAACCGAATTCATTCTTCAGGTGGCCTCTTCCTATTACAACGTGCTGCGCGCGCAAAAGGCGCTGGAGATTGCGCAGGCCAATCTGGAACGCCTGACCCAATACCGCCATTTTGTGGACAAAAAAGTCAAGGTCGGCGAACTTACCAGAACGGCGCTGCTGCGGGCCGACGGCGAGCTCTCCGGAGCGCGCGCTGACTATCTGCGGGCGGAAAACGCCCGCGCTCTGGCACGGGCCGCTTTGGTGCGCATCACTGGGGTTCACGAGCCGTTTGAGCTGAAAGAAGAAGACACGCTCCCCGCTCCCATAGACGATCTGGAAAAAATACGTACAGAGGCCTTCGATGCCCGGGCCGACTTAAAAAGCTTCGAGCTGCAAACGCAAATGGCCTCCCGGCAGGTAAAGTATGCACGCGGCGCGTTTTGGCCGCAGGTAGGCCTGTTTGCCGTCTATAGCGGGCTGGACCAGAGCCCGGAAACGCCGACCCTGAATAAAGAGAGTATCTTTGCCGGCGTGAGCCTGACCTTTCCCTTTTTTGAGGGAGGGCTGAGAATTGCCGAATACAGGGAAATCCAGGCCAAAGAACGTCAGGCACGTCTGGCCTACGAGGATCTGAAAAAGAATATCGACATTGAACTGCGCGCTGACTATCTGGAGCTGAAAACACAAAAAGGCACGCTGAAGTTTCTGGAGGACCAGCTTGTGTTTGCCCGCGACAACTACAACGCGGTTCTGCGCCAGTATGAACACGGCCTGGCCACCAGTCTGGATGTAATGGATGCCAATACCCTGCTTTTGTCGTCCGAGCGCAACGTGGCGGATGCCATTTACGGCTGCAGGCTGGCTTATCTGAAAGTCATGAAATCAAGCGGAACCCTGCTGAAATTTATCGGAGAAGAATAATAAAAAGCGCACACGTATCATCATACGGGAGGTAAAATAATTTATGAAGTCACAACTTAACACTTTGCCTGCGCGCACTCATCTACTGCGGCGTATGACGGCGGGGCTGCTGATTATATATCTGACCACTGCTTTTGTTTTCATGGCTGGTTGTACTAAAAAAGAACAGGCGCAGGAGGAACGTCTGGTGAATGTCCATGTCTGGGAGGCTAAAATCAGAGAAGTTAAACCCCATCTGGAAACAACCGGTACTCTCAGGCCGGACCAGGAGGTGCTCGTCAGCGCGGAAGTTGACGGGATCATCAAAAGTATCCTTGTTGACGAAGGTTCCGTAGTCAGGGAAGGACAGCTTCTGGCCCGGATCAATGATACGGACTACAATCTGGATCTGGTACGTACAGAAGCGGCCCTGCGCCAGGCGCAAGCGTCTTTGGATAATGCCCGGGCGGAATACGGGCGCAAGGAAGCTCTCTTCAGAGACGAACTGATTACCCGCCAGATGTTTGACGATGTCTCCACACGGGCCTCTCTGGCGGAGGCGGAGCTCGAAAGGGTGAAAGCCACCCTGGCGATCGTTCAGGAAAGGCTGGCACGCACAAAAATTTATTCGCCGCTTAACGGGGCGATTAAGGAAAAAAAGCTTTCCGCCGGTGATTTTGTCCGCAACGGCATGCCTGTTTTTCAGGTGATCAAAACAAATCCGCTCAAGCTGAGTTTTACCGTGGCGGAAAAGGACGTCAGCAGACTCAAAAAAGGACAGGAGATTTCTTTTACGGTTGACTCCTTCCCCGACAGATCCTTTACAGGGCAAGTCAGCCTGCTTTTCCCCAACGTGGAGGAGCGCACAAGGACACTGCAGGCTGAAGCACTGGTGCCCAATGCCGACCGTATGCTCAAGCCGGGTTACTTCGCCCGTGTCCGCATATTTACCGACGCCCCGCGCGACGCGGTGGTCGTACCGGTAAATGCCCTCATTTATGACAACGCCACCATCAGGGTTTTTGTCGTCAAACAAGGCAAAGCCGAGGCACGGGTTGTCAAAATCGGTAATAAGTACGGGGACGTCGTTGAAATCACGGAAGGAGTCGCCGTAAATGAACAGGTGGTCGTAGCCGGTCAAAACAATCTGTCGGAAGGAGTAAAAGTTAATGTGGCTCGCTAAAACCTCCGTCAAACGGCCTGTTTTCGCCACCATGGTCATCATGGCCCTGGTAGTGCTGGGCATTGTCAGCTACCCGCTCATCGGAGTGGATCTTTACCCAAAAATCGATTTCCCTATCGTCACGATTACGACAACCCTCAAAGGCGCGAGTCCCGACGTGATGGACGTTGATGTCACCGAACGCATCGAAGGCGCCGTCAACACCATCAATGGCGTTAAAAGCATCACCTCTACAAGCTACGAGAGTTTTGCCAGAACAGTTATCGAATTTGTTTTGGAGCGTAACATCAACGAAGCGGTTCAGGATGTGCGCGAAAAGGTATCGGAGATCCGCTCGAAACTGCCTGCAGATATCGATGAGCCCCGTATCGCCAAGGTGGATCCTGACGCCTCACCTATTCTCTTTTTGAATCTGTCCGGCGACCGCTCGGTACGCGATCTGTCCACCTACGCCGACGAAATCTTAAAAGAACAACTCCAGCGCATCAACGGTGTGGGCGATGTTATTTTTTACGGGTTGAGACTTCGCCAGGTGCGCATCTGGCTGGATGCGGCAAAAATGCAGGCCTATCAAATAGCGCCGGGCGATGTGGCTTTGGCGCTCAAGCGCGAAAACATTGAACTGCCCGGCGGCCGGATCGAAACGAAAACAAAAGAATACACGGTCCGCATCAAAGGTGAATTCGCCGAGATCATGGACTTCAATGATCTGATTGTCAGCTATTACAAGGGCGCACCGGTGCGCATCCGTGATATCGGCCGCGCGGAAGACGGCATGGAAGAAAAAAGAAGCCTCGCCCGCTTCAACCGCGTGCCGGCAGTCGGCATGGCAATACAAAAACAATCCGGCACCAACACGGTGGAGGTGGCCAACCGTGTGAAAGCAGAGGTGGAAAAAATAAACAAAACACTGCCACCAGGCATGCGAATAAATATTGCCGGAGACCAATCTCTGTTTATTGTGCGCTCCATCAACGAAGTTCAGTTCCATTTGATCGTCGGCAGCATTTTTGCCATTTTGGCTGTTTTTATTTTTTTAAAAAATGTGCGCACCACACTGATCAGCGCCGTGGCGCTCCCCGTTTCGGTAATTTCCGCTTTTGCGCTGCTCAACGCCTTTGATTTCACCTTCAACTACATGACGATGCTTGCCCTGTCTCTTTCTGTCGGGCTGCTCATCGACGATGCGATCATCGTCATCGAAAACATATTCCGCCATGTCGAGGAAGGAATGTCCCCGCGCGAGGCGGCGGTTTTTGCCACCTCGGAGATCGGCCTGGCCGTGATGGCCACAACGTTTGCCATTGTGGCCATATTTTTGCCGGTGGCCTTCATGAAAGGCATCATCGGAAGATTTTTCCTGCAGTTTGCCCTGACGATTGTTTTTGCCGTACTGGTGTCTTTGCTTGTTTCCTTTACGTTGACGCCGATGATGGCCTCGATTTATTTAAAGCCCGGCCTGAAATCAATCCCCAACCCGCTTGCCGGCGAGACTGGTGCGCCTTCTGCGGCACCGCCGAGAAATAAAATCTGGCAAAAAGCAGGCGATGCGCTGGAGCGCCAATATAAAAAGTTGGAAGAACTTTACCGGCGGGTGCTCGCCTTCACCTTGGGCTATCGTAAGATCGTTTTGTTTTCAGCCTTCGTGATTTTTGTTTTGAGCCTGGGACTGACCACCTTCATCGGCAAGGAATTCAACCCTCCGGAGGACCAAAGTGTGTTCATGGTGCGGATGGAGGTACCGATCGATTACTCCGTGGAGCAGGTCGAAAAATACCTGGGTGATACTGAGCATATGATGCAGGAACTGCCCGGAGTCGAATCCGTGTATTATGTCCAGGGATATGGAGGATACGCCAACAAGGCCCTGATTATGATTAACCTCGTTCCCAAATCGCAGCGCAAACACACCCAGGAAGAACTCAAGAAAATGGCACGAACTAAATTGCGGACCATCCCCGGCCTGAAAGTCTCGGCGGAAGACATCTCCGCCGTGGGCGGCGGCATCCGCAACGTGCCTATTCAATACAGCATCCGCGGACAGGACCTGGCGGCGGTGCAAAAATATGCAAAACAGATTTCCGATGAGTTTGCCAAGCTGCCGGGCATCACCGATGTGGATACTTCTCTTGAGGCAGGCAAGCCCGAATTCAAAGTATATATCGACCGGGATCGGGCGGCCAATCTCGGCGTCGATGTGGCCTCGGTGGCCGAGGCGGTCAACCTGCTGGTCAGCGGTGAGCTGGACATTGCCAGATACAAGGATGAACAAAAAGGCAAGCGCTACGACATCCGGGTAAGGCTAAACCCCGAAGACCGTGACAGCATTACCGGCCTGCAGCGTATTTCCGTGCGCGCCCGCGATGGAAAGCTTGTGGAGCTGGCGAACATTGTACAGGTGGAAGAAGGGGTCGGCCCGAGCGTGATCAACCGTACCGACCGGCAAAGGGCCGTGACGATTTTCGCCTCTCTGGAAAACAAGCCGCTGGGCGAGGCCACGGCGCAACTTGACGCCATCGCGGCCCGGGTCTTGCCGCCCGACTACCTGCCCAAACATCTGGGCGTGGCCGACATCATGGAAGAGTCTTTCATGTTTCTGATGTTCGCGCTGATTCTGGGAATCATTATGGCCTACATGATTCTGGCCTCACAGTTCGAGAGCTTCATCCACCCTGTCACGGTGCTGCTATCGATGCCCCTTTCATTTATCGGCGCCTTCGGTGCTCTGTTTCTTACCGGAAACACGCTCAATATCTTCAGCTTCATCGGGCTGATTCTGCTGATGGGGCTGGTCAAAAAAAACGCCATACTGCTCGTCGATTACACCAACGTTTTAAGAGGCAGAGGCATGCCCCGCCGCGAGGCGATTCTGCAGGCCGGCCCCGTGCGGATGAGGCCGATCCTCATGACGACATTCGCCATGATTTTCGGCATGCTGCCCATTGCGCTGGGCGTGGGCGAAGGAGCGGAAGCGCGCTCCCCCATGGGAATCGCGGTGATCGGCGGGCTACTCACCTCGCTGGTGCTCACGCTTGTTGTCGTGCCCTCCGCCTATGATATTTTTGATGACTGGCAGGAGAAATTTAAAAACAGAAAAAAGAAAAAAGCGCTGCCGGCCCAACAATAACAGACGGCAGTCGGGGAGTGATGCATATGAAGATGCTGTATATCATTTATGCCTCGGCCAGTGATGAAAGCATTACGGCCGCCTTCAAGGAAGCAGGTTATACATCCTACACCAAAGGCCACGGCATGACGGGGGAAGGAAAAGAAAGCGAACCGAAACTCGGCACTCACTACTGGCCGGGCACCAACAACGTGATGCTGATGGCCGTTCCGGATGAGGAGGTGCCGCGCCTCCTTGAGCTGGTAAGGAATCTCAAGGCAACTCAGCCGCGCGCCGGCTTACGGGCCTTTACCGTTCCCCTGGAAGAGTGCGTCTGATTGCGCAGAGATGCTTATCACCAACCGGCGATTGCTCCGTTTGACGGTTCTCAGGACATGAGAAGTATGCAAAGGGAACCGCCTGCAGGGTTTTATTCAATTGAGCAACTTGATTTATGTGCCGCCACAACCGATATAATACAGTGAGTGATCCCTTTTTGATGGTATGCAAATAAGGCCATGGATGGGCCAGGGCCGGGAGGTGTCGTATGGAAAACAGGGAAATCTGGGAGATACTCGAAAAGATCAAAGATCTGCCGACATTGCCGGGCGTGTATTTCAAAATCAACCGGCTTTTGCAGGACAGGCAGGCGTCTTTAGAAAATGTCAGCCGCGCCATTGAGGTCGATCCGGCCATGTCGGCCAAGATTTTGCGGCTGGTCAATTCTGCGTTCTACGGCATGCGCTCGAAGAGCAGCTCCATCTCTCACGCGATTATGGTCATGGGTTTCAATACCGTTAAAAATGCTGTCGTTTCCGTCACCGTTCTCGATACTCTCGGCTTTAAAGAAACATTGCAGGATTTCGACATTGCCGCTTTCTGGCGACATTCGATAGGCGTAGCCGTCCTGGCCAAACAACTTGCGGGGGAAAGCCGCCTGGTGCCTGTCGAAGACGCCTTCATGACCGGGCTGCTGCATGACATAGGAAAAATCATCATGGTCAGGTATTTCAGGGATGAGTTCGCCAAAGTGCTGCAAAAAATGCGGGAGGACAAGTGCAGTTTCGCCGACGCGGAGACAGAGGTTGCGGCCATCGACCATGTGCAGATCGGGGCCTATCTGGTCCGCAAATGGCAGCTTCCCGAAAACGTCATTGAGGCCGTGGCCGGCCATCATTACCACATCTCCTCTTCTTCATCATCAGGGCTGGTGGACTGCATCGTGGTTGCCAACGCTCTTGCCAATTCCGGCTACCGGATAAATCCTGACGATTATGTCTTTGAGACTCATGTTGAAAAAGCTCTTGCCCCGCACATTGCCGACACTCAAAGCTGGCTGCCTGAGGCGCTGAAAGAAATCGAGGCGGCCTGCTCGTTCTTTTTGGAAAAGTGATGTTTGGCCTGGGTAGCTCTTCATTTAGGTGAGCGCAGAAACCACTCCAGAAGCTCTTTTTCGAACACATTCATGACTTCCTCCGCTTCTCTTTGGCGCATGCTTCTTTTAGTCGCCGCATAAGCAGGTCCGTCTAGTTGGCAAAGATCGCGGGCAACCGCCGTGGCCGCTTCCATGACTTTGTCCTCGCCTTCAATCAGGTCGTCCACAATCCCGCAGGCAAACGCCTCGCGCGGCGTGTAGGCACGGGAATGAAGCAGGGCCTCCTTCCAGTAACGTGGCGGGATGGAAGAGCGGCAGATAAGCGATATCCATCCGGGAATCAGCATTTTGTTGGCGACTTCATTGATCTGTATCCGGAAGGGGCCGTCGGCGGCCATAAAACGGTCGCACGCGTAACTCAAAATGGCGCCGCCTGCAATCGAATGACCGGCGTAAGCCGCGATGGTGGGCACGGAAAACAGATAAACTCTCAGCATGGTCAGGGCAAACGTTTTCTGGAAACGAAGTTGCTCTTCCAGAGACAGGGTGGGCAACAGCTTCAAATCCAAGCCTGCGGAAAAGACGCCTTTGCGTCCCGTAAAAATCAGCGCGCCCGCCCCATCGGCGATGGTCCGGTCCAGCGCCTCATTGAGCTGGCTGAAAAATTCCCAGTTCATGGTATTCATCTTCCCGTCATCCAGTGTGATAACGGCCAGTCCATCTTTCTGTGCGTAGTGAATTTTTTTCATATTTAATCCTTTTTAATCCTTTGAGGGTGCTTTTCGTTTCCGTCGGCCGCGACACATCCCGGGCACTTGAATCGAAATGGAACCTAGCACAAACAGGCCGATGTTTCAATCCGCGCCCGGGTTATTTCCCTGGTTATTTACGGTGGGCGATTTAATATGAAGCCTCCACTTTTACACCAAAAAGACGCCTGCCTGTAATATCACTGCACAATGGACGGAAATCTCATCCTGACTTTTAAAGCAAACGCGTTTTTCTTTGTAAGGCCTTAATAATATCAAGACAAATATGCTGATCTTTTCAAAAGCGCAGCAAACAAAATAGTCTGTTGACAGGTATATATTGATTTTGTCGATAAATACGCAAACACGTTTCATGTTTATCAAAGTTAGCACCAATTCCGCCGGCCGGACCTGCTGAGCTATCGGCAAAACGGCAAAGTCAGACATCGCCCGCGGGGGAGATAAGCGACAGACTTCCTTAGACTACGAGCCATGAGCCATCCACTCAACGGGGTGGAGCTTTGTTTCAGGCTAACTTGCTGATCCCGGGATAATGTTGAGGTTAGTCAGAAGTATTTTTCTGTTGTCAAACCCGGGACTGGATCGACATGAAACAGCGAGTCTATTTCGTACTGGAAGAATTTTTCATTTCAAGTGCAATTATGGATTGACAAAGAAAATCGATTTGCTTATAAAAGCACATCTCCAAAACAGATCCAAATATTTTTTGAACAGCTTCACCTGTTTTTAGATCACAACATCTAAACTGCCAATGATGGAAAGTTTAGATCGAAGGAGAAAATGGATTTTCTTGGTGGTCGGAAAAAGATGTCGGGCTGATTACACTCCGCAACGAGGCAGGCTTACGCCTTACTTCCTGGCTTTGCGCGCCTTGCCTCTGCACGGATTTGAACGGTCTGAATGAATATCATTTGGAGAAATGTATTTTTAATAAAACAGGACAATATCCAGAAAGGAGCGGGGATGAAGATTATCAGGAAGAAAGGATTCTCCAGCAGAGTGTTACACATCATATTATTTATGCTTATTGTATTTGTATCCACACCATTTACAGGAGGCTGTATGTCCATAATCGACGAGAAAGACAGTATCAGTAATTTGAGCTTTAACCACGACGGCAGGAAGGTGGTGTTCGACCGCTGCCGGGCGGGGAGCTGTCAGATTCAGGTCTATGACCTGGAGACAGGAGAACTCGCCGCCTACCAATCCCCCAAAGGTGAACGCTGGACCATGGGCAAATACTCATATGACGGAAAGAAAATCACTTTTTCCGTAATTCCCATCAAGCCCAAAGGTGGCCTTGACCTGGGACAAATGCAGATCGCCGTCATGGATGCAAACGGAAAGAACTACAGGAAAGTGACCACCGGCCCCGGAGCCAAGCTGTATCCCACATTCTCGCATAACGGAAAGAAAATCCTTTATGCAAAGGCAGCACGTATCAGGGAGAAGGGTAGAACACCCGCCGCTCAATATGATGCCTGGGAGGTGAATCTGGAAACAGCCGAAGAGAGCCAACTGACCTTTTTCCAATATTATTACATGAGCAATCTGACCTATTATCCGGATGATGAGCGGTTTATTTACTATGGCGAGAATCCGAGTGTATTTGAGGGTGCGTATGCGGATCAGTCGGCTTTCCGCGACAAACTGGGAGAAATTGGGAAACAGGGAAAGGGGATTCATTACATTGTCGTGATGAAAGGGAAGGAACTGATTCCCAATCCTTATAAATTCCCACCAAAGACCAGACCCGAGAGTCCACTTTTAAGCAAAGACAGTTCCATGCTGATTTATGAAAAACATATGTCGGCAGGGAAATTCTTTCTCTATTCACCGGACGGAAATCACAGGCAAATTTGTCAGGCTGGTTCTGTAGATTCGGTAGCTATATCGTCGGATGGTCAGAGTTTGGGACTAAACGTTTCTTCAAATATTTTTATCATAAACATTTCAGATGGGAAAATTTATCACACTATATGTGTAAAAAGAACAAAGAATTGGGATGAAAAAGTAAAGAAAAACCCGAGTTGGAGATTACTGCCAGAACAACCATTGGTAATAATGAATAAATAACGATTTATATCAAACGATGCATCGAAAATATTATTGAAAGGAGTGTAAAATATTATGTCGACTTATGAATATCGTCCAAATGGTGAAAATACTTTTCCCATATACCCTATCGGCACCGAAGGTTGGCAATTCAGTTATGGCAGCGGACCCAATAATGTACTGGATTCCGCGCGTGATTATACCCTGGCTGCTATTCGTATAATTTATCCTGGATTAGGCGTTATCCCCACTGTGATTGCCGGTGCCATAATTGGTGATGGTGCCTGGTGTCCCACCTACGGTTTATGGGCGGGTCCCGGCTGGGCGGGGGGCGAAAGGATCCCCAGCGAGGAAAACGGTCAGATAAATTGGGGTGGGAAGCCGTGCTTTAATGAGAACGTCAAAACCTCGGACAATCCGGAGAGTTGTTATAGCGTTGTCGATGCGATTACCAAATACCATGACTGGGAATACACCTTGGCCGAAGATAAGAAAGCCGCCGGCATTTTTAACGAAACGCAATATAAAGAAGCTCTTTTGGCGGCTGACGTTACAATGCTGCAAAATATCGAGAGTGCGGTCAAAAATGGTTCTTATAAGTCTCCCACATGGGTAAAAAACGAAGACGACACGTGGGCTATCGATACTGAAAATCATTATATCTATACCAATACATTAGACTCGACAGAAAAAGGATATCTCGCAAAGTTAATACCGGCGTTTTTGCTGAAGATAAGTTTTCAGGATACATACGGCCGGTTTAAGGACGTCGCAATGACTACGATATCAGAAATTATTGCTACCAATAAAATAGACATCATTGGTGAATTTTTAGTCACTTCGGATCCATCCGTAAAAAACACTTTAGTGCAAAAAGATGACATCATCATTATCCAGCAAGAACGGACAACGAACATCAATGCCTGGATTATGAATTTGAATGATGAAAGTCCGAGTTCAAAACCTGTTTCTGCAAATATTGCCTACGGGGCAGGCAGCATGAAAGCGGAAGAAGCATTCGTAATCGGGGATAACGGGCTTATTCGCATCAATGGCGGCGGCGGAGATGACGAGATCACGATTATGGGTGCGTTGGGCGATGAAAGCTCGAGCTATATCTTTGAGATTGCCGGCGGTGGTGGCCGTGACACGTATTATCTGGACAGGAGGTACAATTATAAGCTGATCGACAGTGGAGAAAACAGAATATACGTTCAGAATGAAAACGGACAATGGATAAGGATCGGCAATTTATACGAAGACGCAGACGGCCTCTGGAAATCAGAAAATGGAGAGATCGCACTGACGGGCAATACGCTTACCCTGACAAACGGTAACAACATTACACTTTCTGACGATTTCCAATCCGGAGATTTCGGGATCAATATGATCAATATGCCTGGCACTCCAGCAACCGGCGATGCAATTACGGGTGATCTGACGCCGAAGGATTTTGATCCGGAAGAGCCGGGGATTCAGGTGCGATATGATGAATGGGGGAATGTGATCTGCACGAGTGAACCTGCACCGGGCCGTGCCGATACGCTTTACGACACCTTCGGCGATGATCTGATCATGGGTGGCGGCGGAGACGATATTATCAACACCGTTCGCGGCGGCAATGACCGTATACAGGGTGGTGGCGGCAATGATCTTATTGCCGTGAATACATTATACACCGGCAGCCGCGAGACATTACTTAACTCCATCATCGAAGGCGGTTCAGGCAGTGATGTCATTTTGGGGCATTATACCATAACCAACCAACTGTTCGGCGACAATTACGGGGATATGGAAAGCCTGATTGCCGCAGGGGAAACGGCTCAAGATAATGGATTAAAGGGAGATTTCATATCCGATTACTATATTTACGACTGGGGGCAGAACGCATCTACCGGATATCTCTATGGCTCCAATGGCCGGGACATCCTCATTAACAATACTGGAATGGGGTTAATTGTCGGCGGGGGTGGTGATGATCTCATTTACGGCGATTTCGACGGCATTATCAATGGAAACACCAACAACACCTGGGACTACACCATAGATATAACTACCGATGCCAACGGCTTTAATCATTACACGTCAATTATTACGGGAATCGACATGACGGACACTACGGCAGCGGGAGCAGGCAGTGATGACGTCATCTATGCAGGAACGGGGAATGACTTTGTATCTGCCGGCGGCGGAGATGACGAAGTGTACGGGGGAGCGGGCAACGATACAATCTTCGGTGACGCCGGTAACGATTTCATCGAAGGAGGAACAGGCGATGACGTATTAATTGGAGACAACCAATACTTACCTCTTGAATTGCACGGGGCCGACTACATCGACGGTGGCGACGGCGATGATTACATTGAGGGACAAGGCGGCGACGATCTACTGTTTGGCGGGGCCGGTAATGACACCATCTACGGCGGAGGCGGCAATGACGTGATCTTCGGTGGTGATGACAACGACTACATCGACGGTGGCGACGGCGACGATTACATTGAGGGACAAGGCGGCGATGACACCATCATCGGCGGAGGTGGCGCGGATGCCATCTTCGGTGGTGCGGGTGATGATATCCTTCATGGAGATGCCTCCAATGTAGCCGAAGCCGATCAGGGCGGCGACTACATCGACGGTGGCGCAGGCAATGACACGATTGTCGGTCATGGCGGTGATGACGCGCTTTACGGAGGTGCGGGTGATGATATCCTTTTTGGGTGCGAAGGTGATGATTACATCGACGGTGGAGAAGGCGATGATATGTTGGTTGGGGGAGCAGGCAATGACACAATTTATGGGTTAGAGGGTGACGACTATATATACGGGGGGAGTGGTAACGATAGCCTGTTTGGCGGTGCCGGTAACGACACCGTATTTGGAGGCAATGGCAATGATCTATTAGAGGGAGACCATGCCGATGGCGAGCAAGGTGACGATTATCTGGACGGGGGTGCGGGTGACGATACGCTGATCGGCGCGGGCGGCAACGACACACTTTATGGAGGTGAGGGAAATGACCTTCTTGTTGGAGATGGTGAGAATATAGGAGAGCATGGTGACGACTATATCTGGGGTGGAGGTGGCAATGACACAATTTATGGTGATGGCGGCAATGACTACCTCGACGGTGGCGCAGGCAATGACTATCTGGATGGCGGTCCGGGTAACGATACCCTTTACGGAGGCGCCGGAGACGATACACTGATCGGAGGAAACGGCAGCGACACATACCTTTTCGGCATTGGTGATGGTTATGATCTTATTTGGAATGAAAGAACAGAAGGGGATATAGATATTGTAAAACTTGGTGTCAATGTTGACGATATAACCGTTACCGATACCGGTCATTTAACTATCAGTATTAAAGGTACAACCGATCAATTGACGATTATGAACTGGTTTTGGGATTACACAGCTAACGTGGTTGATGAGTTCCATTTTGCTGATGGGACCGTGCTGAGCTGGTTGGAAATTGAAAGCCTGATTGCCAACACGATTCACGGCACATCGGAGGATGACATCATTTACGGTGGCCCTCTTGACGATGTCATTTATGGGTATGATGGTAACGACACGATTTATGGTGGCGGCGGTTCAAACCTGCTGGACGGTGGCCAAGGCGACGATCAGCTCATTGGTGGGGCCGGTGCTGATACTATTTATGGCGGGGAAGGTAACGATGCACTATATGGGTCTGCAGGTAATGATTTTCTTTACGGCAATGCCGGCGACGACACCTTGCTTGGCGGCGAAGGCGACGATTTTTTGAACGGGGGAGCGGGCAATGACACCTATGTTTTTAATCTAGGCGACGGCGTGGATACCATTGAAGATATTTCCACTCCCTCCGAAGGCAACATAATCCTCTTTGGTGAGGGGATTACGCCTGGTGACCTTACCTTTGTCCAAAACGGCGATGTCCTGACCATATATTATGGCCATAACGGCGATGCCGTTCATTTGCTTAATTATGATCAGAATGAAACAAACGGTTCCCTTGTTGTCCGAACCCTGGAATTTAGCGACGGGACCGTGATGAGCCTCGGTGATTTTCTGAATCGCCCGCCGGTTGTTTTGAATCCACTGGCCGATCAGAGCCTTCTTCAGGACGAGGCGTTCAGCTTTACCGTTCCCTCCGACACATTTGCCGATCCCGATATCGGTGATGTCCTGACCTGCAGCGCCACCCTGATCAATGGTGAAGCCCTTCCTTCCTGGCTGACCTTCGATCCGGTGACCATGACCTTCAGCGGCACTCCGGGCAATGACGATGTAGGGAGGGTTTCACTTAGAGTAACCGCTACTGATATGGCCGGACTGAGCGTGTCGGATATTTTTGATATTACAGTAGAACCTGCAGAAAGCGGACAGAATATCTTCTACGGCACCAATAAATCCAACCTGATCATTACCGGCCAGGGCCATGACCTGATCTATGCACTGGACGGCCATGATCTTGTTTATTCCAATGGAGGGCGGGATACGGTTTACGGAGGCGGCGGCAATGATATCCTCTTTGGCGGCAGCGATGATGACAAATTATATGGCGAAGACGGAGATGACCTTCTTGAAGGCGGCGCGGGTCATGATTATTTGTCCGGCGGCCAGGGAAGGGATTTTTTACATGGCGGCTCCGGCAACGACACCCTCGAAGGGGGTCAGGGCAACGACACTCTGGCCGGCGGGGCAGGCAATGATACCTACCTTTTCCGTATAGGTTCGGGGCAAGATACGGTCATCAACTACGACGCGACGCGGAACCGCAACGACACCATTATCTTTGAAGACGTATTCTCGACCGGTTTGCGGGGTGTCAGACGGTCAGGAAATGATTTACTCATCGAATACGGTGACTCCGACAGCATCACCATTAAAAACCATTATTTTGGCACATCTTATCAGGTCAACCAGTTTGCCTTTTCCGACGGCGTCACCCTGACGCCCGGCCAATTGACGGCCGCTTATCCCGCCACACAGAAGAAGACCTCAACAGGCAATTCATTAGTGGACTGGATGGTCGGCAAGATAAATGAACAGTTCTCGCCGGATCTTGTTTCACGGGGATGTTATGCGGATTACGGAACCTCTCGTCTGGAAGTTTCCGACGGGCAATACATCACGAGAGAGGACATCGAAGGCATTGTCAATATAATGAACACGATCAACAATGACGCCGGGATGGACGTGATACAGAAATACAATGCCATGATGGCGGACCAGACCTACATCAGCACCCTGGCGCAGACCTGGCGGCAAATGTAACAAATTCGGATTGGGGGATTTTTCTGGAAGCGTTGTATCCACCTCCGCGGGGAGGCTGTGTCGTAATCGTAAAGAAGCCGTCGACATCGTCATGCCGGTGAAAACCGGCATCCAGGACATGCTGAAAATACTGGATTCTCCCGTGTCAAGCACGGGGCAAGTTCAAAGTCGCGCTTCGCTTGCACGAAACGGCAAAAAAGTAATTACGACACAGCCTCCAGTGGGGGCATAAGCGACAGACTTACTTAGACTACGAGCAATGAGCTACGAGCTTCTTCTTGTTTACTTTTTACTTATGACTGTTCTTCCCCATCTAATCTTCTGTTTTTTTCACCCAGCGCCTCGTCCCGAACATGAAACTTTGAACACAAAGCTCTGACATGCTCCTACCCCGCAAATTTTCCTTCTTTTTTGAGTTTTTCGATCTCTTCCTGTTCCAGTGTGTTATAGGCGATTTTGCCCACCAGCGTCTTGGGCAGGTCCTCCCTGAACTCAATCGTGCGCGGGCAGCTCCATTTGATCAGGTGTTCGCGCGCATAGGCAATCAGTTCCTTTTCCGTCTCCGAGCCTGCCTCGGAGGGGTTTTTCAAAACGATGAACGCTTTGACCGTCTGCACCTGCGCTTCGTCCGGCACGCCGATGACGCAGGCGTCGCGCACTTTTTCATGCTTGTAAAAAAGCTCCTCGACCTGTGCCGGATAGACGTTCATGCCGGACGATTTAATCATGCGCTTCTGGCGAAGTTTGAAATAAAAAAATCCATCCTCGTCCATTGTGCCGATATCACCGGTATGGAGCCAGACGCGGCCATCGGCGTGTGTCTTTAGTGTCTCGGCCGTTTCCTGGGGCTGGTCGATATAGCCCATCATCACGGCGGGTCCCGATACGCAGATTTCCCCCTCCTCGCCGGGCGGCGCCTCTTCGGTGGTGCCGATTTTCACAATTTTCGCCAGCATGTCGGGAAACGGCACGCCAATGCTGCCTTCGCGGTAGTTCCCCAGCGGCGTGGCCATGATGGCCGTAACAGCCTCGGTCAGCCCGTAGCCCTCGAGCAGCTGAACATTGCCGCCCTGTCTTTTGACCATGCTCTCAAAGCGCTCCTTAACAGGCCGCGGCAAGGCGTCCGCACCGGAGAACGTCGCCCGCAGACAGCTCAGATCAGCCTTCTGCATTTTGGGATCGCGCGACAGGGCGTCAAACAAAGTAGGCACGCCAATCACAAAAGATGGCTTCCGTGATCTGATCAGAGAGGCAACGGTCTCGGGTGTAAAAACCGGGACGAGGATACTTTTACCGCCTCCCATGAAACAGGCGTTGACACACACTCCCAGGCCGAAGCCGTGAAAGATGGGTAAAATGGCCAGCACTGACGAGGCGTCGTCAAGCTTACCCCACTCGGCGACCATCATCCCCTCACTGATAAAGTTCATGTTGGAGAGCATGATTCCTTTGGGCACTCCCGTGGTGCCCCCGCTATAGAGAATGACGGCCAGATCGTCCGTGTCCATCTTTGCCTGTGGTGCCTGGGGATATTTTCCCTTCATCACGTCCGCCCACCAGTGCACCAGCGGATCGACAGGTACTTTTGGTATGAGTCTTCCTTTGGTGAGATTGAAGCCGATACGCTTGATTACCCCCAGGTAATCGGGAATGCGCGCGAGAATCAGCGTTTCAAGCGGGGTGCTGTTTTGAACTTCCTTAAACTTGCCGTAAAAGGCATCCAGCGTCAGCGCAAAGCGGCTTTTGGCGACATTTAGGTAAAAATCAATTTCCTTGGACGTGGAAAGTGGGTGAATCATACTCGCCACCGCACCCAGCTTGTTGGCTGCATAAAAACAGATAATGCCCTGCGGAGAGGTAGGCATGGAGATGGTGATGCGCTCACCCTGCCCCAGCCCCAGCGAGGCCAGAGCGTCGGCACATTGATCTATTTCTGAGATGAATTTACTGTAAGTGGAGGTGTAGCCCATGAAATCATAGGCGATCGCGTCCGGCTTCGCACGGGCGGTCTGTCTGAGCGCTTCGTACATCGTGACCCGCGGATAGTCAATCGTTTCTGGAACATTCCCGTAAAACTTCAACCATGGTTTTTGTTCATACATATCCGCACCTCCTGAATTTATTAACAATGATGACAAAGGAGCTTTAGGCTCCTTTGCAAACAATTCTCTCCCCGGTACCTAAATGGCTCTCAACTCCAACTCTCAACTATCCACGATTAACTATCCACCATCAACCACGAGCTATCAGCTACGAGCTATTAGCTAATCCTCTCCACCCCCGGCCTGCTAAAGCAGGCCTCCCCCGCCGCCCTTCGACAGGCTCAGGGTGAACGGGGGACATTAGTGGTTGCGCTTCGCGCTTTATTGCCCGTTCGTACTGAGTTTTTTACTGCCTTTCATGGTGAGCCTGTCGAACCAGATCGGCGTACCATGAGCTATCAGCTACGAGCTATCCACTATTCATCTAACCCTCCAATCCTCTAATCCTCTTCCGACTTACTTCACCATTATCCCTGGATCAGCAAGTTAACCCAAAACAAAGCTCCTCCCCGTGGAATGGGTCGCTACGAGCTATTTTCTATCCCGGACTTTTTGCTTGATCCCTACAAACCAATTCTCCTCCACTTCCCGCGTTTGCGGGGGGTGAATTTGCACATCAAAGCCTGCCTCTTTCATAAAGTGCGAAACAATTCCCTCCAGACGAAAACGCTCCGGAACGCCGATCATTTTAAGATGCAGCATTTCAATACGACGTTTCCAGGGAATCTTTCCCGGCACCGGAACAGTCGCACGTATCAGAAGCGAGCCGTCCGGCTCAAGTATCTCATAAATGCGTTCCAAAACCAATTTCAATTCCTCATCGGTAAGATAATGCAGCATGTCAAGCATCAGCACATGGCTGGCTCGTCCTTCGACATCGGGCAAATCCGGCGCCCTGCCCGTCTGCACTGATCCGCGGGATCCAATTACCCGGCGGGCAATGAGGACTCTTTGTTCGTCCGGTTCCAGACCGATCACCCTCGCCTGCGGATAAAGCTCCAGAAGCCATGTAGCCGGCACTGCCCAGCCGCAGCCGATATCGATAATCCGGCGGGGATTTTTTACGTATCGGTCAAGCTCGCCGAACATGGGGTCTAGTTTGATTTTGAAGCGGGCAAAAATACGGGGATAACCGGGCAGATGCCGGTAACGCAAGATGGTGCGGCGCGTATGGTCACGCGAGCGGGCAATCAGAGGGCCTTGTGGAAATTCAAACGGGGCAAAAATTCTTTTCATCAGATAAGGCAAAATCAGGTAAGCGCCCGCCAGAGAATAGCCGATGCCTAAGACAGACACCAGCCCGATGCTCTTGAGCAGCGGATGCCTGGCCAGCGCCAGTACGCCGAATCCGATGAATGTCGTCGCTGCCGACAAAAACATGGCCGGCGCGACCGTCTGCATGGCGGGGCTCTTTTCATCCGGATGGCGCTGATAGGTGCAGGCGTAATATACGGAGTAGTCAATACCCATGCCCAGAATCACCACCCACAGCATGATGCCGGGAATATCCAGGGGATGGCCGATGATCTTGAGCGTTCCCAGCGTAGAGACAAGCGCGAAGGCCACCGGCGCGAGCACAGCCAGCGACAGGCGCCAGTCCATGAAAAAAATAAAGATGACCAAAACCAGACCGATGCTCACGATCACAGCGATTTTAAAAAATATTGTTTTCAAAAACTCGCCCAGTCTCTGATTGAACAAGTCGGCGTCGAAGATGTCGACAAGCCCCGCGGGCGCCAGTCGCTCAAATAAATCTCCCGCCCGGTAGTTCTTGCCCACAGGAATGAGACTGAGCTGGATAAGCCCTTCCAGCGTTTCCGTGATGCCCAGCATTTCAAAATACTCTTCGGGAATGGGGGGCGCACCGGCATAGCCGGCACCAAGCGATTTTATAAAAGGATCAAAAGCATCCTCGGTAAAGCCGTATTGGATGGCCGCCATCTTCAGGTTGCGGCCCAGCTCCCGCACACGCCCGTCATTCCAGAAATTGTGCCAGGCTTGGTGATTGGCACGGGCCGACGCCTGGTCCGGAAACAAAACAGTGGGCAGAAATACTTTTTCCAGGCTTCCTCTTTCCGCCTCCGCCGAAAGCAGCTTCATCAGCTGCGCGTTTTTTGACTGCAGCTGCCCGACGTCCTGCGCGTTTAGCAAAACATAGCATCTACCGGAGATGTCTCCCCATACTTTTTGTATTTTCTGCTCGGCGGCGATCGTTTCCGGACTTACGGAATTCATGGTCTGCAGATCGATTTTGAAAACCGGTTTGGCAAAAATCAGCATGACCAGGCCAAATACAACCGCGGCAATTGCCTTCCAGCTTGCCGGCGCGGCGGCGCTATTTACAGCAGCGAGCAAAACGCGGTTGGGAGGTCGGCCGGCCGGCGGCAGGGCCGGGAAGATGCGCGGGAAAACAGTCTGGACAAACAGCAGGGCGAACATGATGCCCAGTGCGGCGAAAACGCCGATCTGGGCAAGAATTTCAAAGTCACTGATCAAAAGGAGCAAAAACGCGCCCGCGGTGGTCAGCGCCGCCGTCATTTCCGCCGCCCGCACCTCGGCCGCCACCTTCTTGCCACTGGTGGCATGGGGCTGATCCAGAAACAGCAGATAGGTTATCCCCAGATCAACTGTAAAAGCCATAATCGCCCCGCCGAAGCCTACCGCCAGCATCGACATGGATTCAAACACAAAAGAGCAGACAAACAGCGAGGCAATCGCTCCTACTGAGGAGGGCAAGAGCGCCAGCAGGCCGATCAGAGGCCGAGGAAAGGCCACAATCAAAAGCAGGGCGATCCCCAGCACGGTTAAAATGATGGCCAACCGGACATCCCGCTTGGCGATGGCCTCGTTATCAAGGGCCGCCCGGTAGGCACCGACCGGTGTCAAAAGATAGCTTCCCTGGAGATCTTTGCTGTTTTCCAGCTCCTGGCGGCATTGTTCCATAAGCTGGCTAATGCGGGAGGCGTGTTTAGTGTCTGTAGCGGAGCCGGCAATATGCGCAATGACCAGCGTGTGGCGGCCGCAGGCAGAGAAAATCCGCCCCTGATAAAATCTGGCTTCATTTGCCGGCAGCAGCGCCGACATCTGCCCGAAAATCACCCCCGAAAAGTTCAAAGGATCCCGCGCCATCAATTCCGCCCGCCCGATGCCGCCTAATTCGATCAGGCTTTGCCTGTTTTGCTCCATTGCTTCACGGATTTTTTCAGGATCGATAAGCGGCCGGATTTTTTGTTCCAGATCATTTTGATTAAAAAGCACCGGCAGACTATCCGTTACATGCTTAACCAGCTCAGGAAAGATATGTGCATCGAGACTCATGCCGACTTTAGTAAACAGGCCGCTGGCCCGAAGCTTTTCCTCAACCAGGAGCGCCGCCCGCGCCAGGGCGGCCGGATTGCCCGATTTTTGCTCAATATCGAGAAAAAGCCTGTCCTGAATCGGCAGGCGGCTGATGACGCGCCGCGCCGAATCCAGTACCGGGTCATCGTGCGGCATGGATTTGACAATGTCTGTTTCGATCTTTAAATGGGTGGTTTCCCAGAAGAAAAGCAGGCCCACGATCAGGGCGGTGACAATGACGATCGGCCATTTTATGTTGTATTTTTGCAGTAACATCCGGCCTCTTGGAGTATCATTCGCTTAAAATAGCCGCCATCTTTTTAAAACACATTTCCCGGCCGCCCGCAAGAGGAAAACTTAAGTAAAAACACTTTTATTTCACTTACATATCCACAATTTATATTATTATTTGATAGTTTTCAGGTTTTTTTGCTTAAGATTTTTTGCGGTCATGCCGATGATAAGAATAAGCGAGCTTCTGGGGTGTTCGTCAGAACCTTCCGGATGGCGGAATCGAACAAGAAAAAAACTACAGCGGTCTGTTCAATGGTTTGCCAGTTGAGGCCGAAATTAATTTAGACAGCGATTCCGGCCACGTTGAAGAAAACGGCGCATCTGGAACTCACCCAATACCCCCCGTGACCCCTCGCGGGGGGTATTTTTTCTGGTAAAGATGATTTAAGTAGTAATACTACCAAAAAATTGAGAGCAAAAACGTGCAGCAGACGGAAACACCTCAAATCAACCTGAAAACAAAAAAGGTCCTGGTCGTCGATGATTTTTTCAATTTCCGCCTCACGCTCAAGAACATGATGAGGTCGCTGGGGATCATGTATATCGACGATGCCGCCAACGGTGAAGAGGCGGTCCGTAAAATGGCCATGCGCCAATACGATATTATCCTGTGCGACTACAATCTCGGCCCCGGTAAATCCGGACAGCATGTTCTGGAAGAAGGCAAATTCCGGGGGGACATCAATTATTCCAGTATTTTCATCATGGTCACGGCAGAAAACACCCAGGAAATGGTCATGGGCGCAATGGAGTATCAGCCCGACGCCTATTTAGTCAAACCTTTTGCCAAAGAAGTTCTCGAAAAGCGCATCAAAAACATCGCCACCAGAAAACTCAATATCAAAAACATTGAAACAGCCATTGCCGATAACGATTTTGATCATGCTCTTCGCATCTGCGATGAGCTGATGACACAAAATCCGAGAAATCTCTCCGAAATCATGAAACTAAAAGGTGAGGTGCTGCTGAAGAAGGCCGACTATAAACAGGCGGCTGAATTTTTCGATCATGTTTTGCAAAAAGGCAATGTAAGCTGGGCGCAACTGGGGCGTGGACGGGCCGACCTGCTGATGGGAAATTACGAAAGTGCAAGAAACAGATTTGCCGGTATCATCAGGCAAAATGACAAAATCATGTCCGCCTACGACTATCTGGCTAAAACGCTCATCAAAATGAACGACCCGCTGGAGGCACAAAACGTACTGATGAGGGCGACCGAAATCTCTCCTCGCGCCCTGCTCAGGCACAAATATCTGGGTAAACTGGCCTACCGTAACGAAGATTTTTCCACAGCGGAAACTTCATTTAAAGCCGCCGTGGAACAGGGCAAAAATTCCTGTTTCAAGAGTCCGGAGGACTACACCAGCCTGGCCAGGACTCTCGTTCAGCGTGCCGCCCCGCAGGAGAGCCTGAAAGTTCTGGGAAAGGCTCTCCTGGAGTTCCCGGACAGAAATGACGCCCGCATCCATGTAAGCCTTGCCGAGAGCTACGCATACAATGCCATGAACAAGCCGGCCGAGGCCAGGCGCGCCCTGACGGAAGCGCAAAAATCAGCGGCGGAAATGGCAGACAATATTCCCCGTGAACTGGCGCTGGCACTGGCGCAGGCACGCATGATGGCAGGAGACACAGACGAGGGACTCGCCATCATGAAAAAAATTGTCAGCTCTCATCATGATGACGAGGAAATGCTGGCTGATGTGCGCACTTCTTTCAAGGAAATGGGCATGGCCGACCAGGGAGAGGAACTCATCGCCGCAACGCGTGACGAGATTATCAGTCTTAACAACGAAGGTGTCGCCCTGGCACGTGACGGAAAACTTTCTGAAGCCATTGCCTACTTCGAAAAGGCGGCAGACCACCTGCCCGATAATAAAATCATCAATGCCAACGCAGCTCATGTTCTGATGCTCGACATGAAAGAAAAAGGAGCCGACGAAGATGGTTTGGCCAGGGCCAAATATTATCTGGACAGGGTTCGGAAAATTGACGACTCCTATACCGACTATGCGATGCTGATTACCATGTATCGCGAGCTGGCCACCGGGGTGCTCATATGAAACAAAGTATCAGTTTTACCGACATACTGGCGATGACCCTGCATGACACCAAAAATTCTCTGGGCATCCTGTTTAACAACCTCGAAGATATCATTGCCGGGTGCCGTGCCGAAAACTGTGCTAAATATTCTGAATTCTATCTCCTGCAATATGAAATACAGCGGCTTAACAACAGCCTCATCAGGCTTTTGTCTCTGTACAAAGCCGAAAAATCACAACTGGCCGCCAATATCGACTATCATGCGGCAAGTGATCTGCTGGAAGAAATCGCGGCTTCTCACGAAATTCTGCTGGCGTCCCGCGGCATTCAACTTTTCACACAAAGCGAAGATGATCTGTTCTGGGCCTTTGACCGCTCCCTTATCGAGGGTGTCATCGACAACGTCATCAACAATGCCTTTCGCTATGCAAAAACGGCTGTTAAAATCAGCGCCCTGGAGGAAAATGAATACTTCGTCCTGAAAATCGAAGACGACGGTGCCGGCTATCCGCCAGGCATGTTGTTCAACGAGGAAAAGCAGCCGGACTTCAAACAGGAAGTCGATTTCAAAACAGGCTCGACGGGACTGGGACTGTATTTTTCGATGATGGTTGCCGATTTACATGTTAATCGGGAGAAAAGGGGATTTATCTCCATCGCCAACGGGGGCTCACTCGGAGGCGGCGCTTTTTCCATCTATTTGCCCTGAAGGAGACAAAATGGCACCTAAAATTTCCACTGTCGCGGATCTTTTTCACAGGTTCCATCAAAGTGAAATGCAGCTCAAACAGGGGAAAATCGCCGCCTGCCTGATCAGCTTTAAAGAAGTGATCGAAACGGCGCCCGCCATCCCCAAAACCGAAAAAGAAAAAAATGAATTAGATCAGGAAATTGACTTTTTTTTAAAAAATCTTTCCGCCCATAAAAAATTCCAGGATATTTTCGGCAATATCTCCTTCGGGGACAGTGATCTGGAAACCAATCTGGAATTCATCAAAGGGATGATTATCGCACAGGAAGAGGAAATTATCGAACGATACCAAAAAGACGAAGAAACGGCCGAAGCACTGCGGCTGGAAATCGATCAGGAAAAACGTAAACAGGAAGATGAATTCCAGCAGAAAGTCTCCGAGGCAATCGAAAACATCGATCAGGACAACCTCCCCCGTGCTCAGGAAATCATGGACGAAGATGAAAACATCCGTGAGGCGGTGGTCAGTCACTACAACGATCTGGGCATGCAGTTCCGCGCTGCACAATCATTCGAGGAGGCTATTACAAATTATTCCAGAGCACTTATCGTGTCACCCAATGACGAAAACCTGCACTACAACATGGGGCGTGCGCATTGCGAGGCGGGCAATCCGAAAAAAGCGGAAGATTTTCTGGCCGCCGCCATGAAATTAAACCCGGAATTCGACGAAGGAAAAATTCTCTACGAATATCTGATGAAGGTAAACCGCTTCGGAGAGGCTCCCCGGGCCGGCGGGGACCGCAAGAATAAATTTCTGGAATTTTTTAAAAAAATATTCACTTCCTGGCGTAAAGCAGAGCGTCAGGCGTCCCCTGCACAAACGAGACTCAAAAACGAAGCCACGCCGGAGATGTGATGGCGCCGTAAGCTCGCCTTCCAGCCACGGTCTTCACTCGATGATTGCAGCGTGGGCAAACTTTACCTTCGCCGCCGGAGCACGCAGGCGTCCGGTCACCCGGCCATACCGGCGGCATAGGCGCGGCAACCTCAGTTACCGCTGGTCTTGCCTCATGATGCACCAAGTTTCCCACGGGCACAACAAACATAACTTTTATCAACTTGACACAAGCAAAATGCGCCTGTTATAGAAAAAACAAAGAAGACAAAAGAGGCATCGTTCAGGAATAATGCACAGATAAGAACTTTTCAGTAAGGCACAATCCCAAATGGTTTCTATGTTCCTGAAATTACTTTTTTAGCATTAAATACAGCCGGCGCGGGGGAAAAGATGAAAAATCTGATTATGGATATTAAACACATTTTGTCAGGATATAACTTTTTCAACGACAAATACCTGCGTAATATTGATTTCGCCAGGGAGAGTTTTACCGCCG
>Ga0302243_1000548_pt1 | contig 32965 bp, 52 predicted proteins | sample AAG_UR_Met_MG_FD_193514 | JGI IMG/M metagenome (GOLD analysis project Ga0302243, IMG submission 193514) | Enriched activated sludge microbial communities from anaerobic digester in WTTP, New Holstein, Wisconsin, United States - AAG_UR_Met | ecosystem: Engineered > Bioreactor > Anaerobic >... | reverse complement strand
ATAAAAGACAATTCTAATTTTGGGCGGTATGATTTTGATAGCTTGGCGAATGAGTGGAGCGACTTGCCGCTAGCGGATTGGGGTATAGATTTGCCGGATGATTGGCTGAAATCTCCAGACTTCGCACCCGGAACGGAAGCGGATCAGGGACGCCTTGACGAAAAGAAACCTATTACCTGCCCGGAGTGTGGCCATGTCTTCACGACCTGAGTTAAAAATTGACTGGGCAACGCATGAAGCGGCGAAATATGCCTGTTTGCATTGGCATTATTCCAAGACCATACCAACCGGTAAAAACAATGGTTTACTGGGAGAGGATGGAATAAAAAAAAGCCTATTCCTGCCGAAGCGTGATAAGCAGGCGATAGCATCCTTCCCGGATGACAGCGGCGGGGCGGCACCGACCATCACGCTCCAAGATAAGGAGGCACGATGCAATACCGCTAATGGAATATTGGAGACAAAAAACTGTAATACAGAGATAAATCTATGACAGAGGAATTAACATCGTAATGCACATGTAACGATTACGGATACTGCCCGGAACATGGCTACGTTCAGCCATAGACGGGGGACGCATCCGCACAAACACGCAGAGCGCAAGGCGATGGAGAGAATACGAGCGAATATAAAAATGGTTATCAAAAAAATAATGGCGCAAAAAAACACAGGAAAAACGGGATATGAAAAATATCCTAAATTATTTAACTCTAAACGCTGGGAGTGGTTACGGTTAAGGACATTTGCTCGTGATAATTATACTTGTAAGCTATGCAATAGATTTACTCCTGCTCCGCAGTGCGATCATATAATCCCGCACGGTGGAGACAGTGATTTATTTTACGACGAGCAAAACCTACAAACATTGTGCATCACTTGTCATAATCGGAAAACAGCAAAAGAGCATGGGGGAAAAATATCGGGATGTGATGTGTGTGGAATACCAATTGATAATAAGCACCCCTGGAACACAGGGGGGGGTGGCAAAAATGTCTAGAGGGGTAACGCTGGAAACCGAGTGGGGAGCTCGGCTCGCAACATCGCAAAATTAGAGGAGGGGGGGTAAAATGCGTGGCAGAAAACCTAAGCCGACAAAACTAAAAATATTGATGGGAAATCCGGGACATCGGCCATTGCCGGAAAACGAATTACAACTAGAGGTTAAATTTCCTGCGTGCCCTGATGGTCTCACCCCTGAGGCAAAAAAAATATGGAAACGGGAAGCAAAGAAGTTAGAACCATCGGGAATATTAACCGAACTTGATCAGACTATATTCGCAATGTATTGCGAATCATATGCGACATGGAGCGATGCAGTATTACAAATTGCAAAAAGGGGCGTGATTGTGGGAACAAAAACTGGATTTCCAATACAAAATCCTTATGTGCCGGTAAAGAATACAGCGTGGAAACAAATGAAGGAATGCTTAGTTGAAATGGGGATGACTCCGAGTAGTAGAAGTAGAGTCGCGGTTAATCAGCAACCTAACAAAATAACGAGCAAAAAGGAAAGATTTTTCGCGTCATGAAAATAAAAAGAAAAAAAGATCGCGCCACCGCTTATGCACACAAGGTACTAAGCGGTGAAATACTGGCAGGGGCTTACGTCCGGGGAGCTTGCCAGCGTCACCTTAACGATTTGGAAAAATCAAAATCAACATCTTATCCGTTCGCGTTTAGCGAACACAAAGCAAGCGAAGCAATCGCTTTTTTCGAAGAGGTGCTGCATTTAAACGGTGGACAATATGAAGGGAAACCTTTTCTTTTGTTTGCATGGCAGGATTTTATTATTGGGTCGTTATTTGGTTGGGAAAGGAAAAAAAATAAAAAGCGCCGTTTCCGCGTCGCTTACATTGAAGGCGCGAAGGGGTGTGGTAAGTCTCCGCTTGCCGCGGGCATAGGATTGATGGGAATGCTTGCAGATGGAGAAGCACGAGCAGAAATATATGCCGCAGCGACCAAACGCGATCAGGCCATGATATTATTTCGCGACGCCGTTGCGATGTATGAATTATCGCCGGAGATTAATAAACGCCTTATTGCATCCGGAGTTGGTGAAAAATGTTGGAATTTATCTCATTTGGAAAGTGGCTCTTTTTTTCGGGTTATTTCATCTGACAAAAAACAATCTGGGCCGCGACCCCATATTGCTTTACTAGATGAAATCCACGAGCATACGGACGGGACAGCTATCGAAATGCTTAGAGCAGGATTTAAATTCCGAGAGCAACCATTAAGTTTTATGATTACTAACGCGGGACATAATACATCAAGCGTGTGTTGGGAATATCATGATATGGGAAGTAAAATTGCTTTGGAGCAAATTCAAAACGATGAATTTTTTTCTTATATTTGCTCGCTTGATGAAGAGGATTTAGAAAACGATAAATATTTAACCGATGAATCATTGTGGCCTAAAGTTAATCCTTCATTGATTCACGGCCTGCCCGGATACGATTATATTAGGAGCCAAATAAAAGAGGCTTACGGCCTCCCCTCGAAAATGGCTACTGTTAAGCGATTGTGTTTTTGTGTTTGGACAGAAGCGGAAAATCCGGCAATTTCGCGCGACGCATGGGAAGCGTGCAAGGATAAAGATTATCCTCTAGAAATTTTACAAAATCGCCGTTGCTGGGGTGGATTAGATTTGTCTGCCGTTCACGATCTAACTGCATTTGCATTAATGTTCGAACCATCTGAAGCCGATCCTTACTGGCGACTTAAGGTATGGTTCTGGCTTCCCGGCGTCGAACTTAAAAAAAAAGAAGACCAAGACCACGTGCCATATATCGCGTGGCGGGACGCTGGTTACATTAACGCCGTGCCACGCAAAACCATAGAATATGACTTTGTCGTGAAAGATATTTTTGAAATTTGTAATAAGTTTAGTGTGCAGAAAATCGCCTTTGACCGCGCTTATGTCGAGAAATATTTTTTGCCCGCGTTAGACAGAAGCGGATATCAATTACCGGAAATAATGCCTTTCGGGCAGGGATATTTATCGATGGGACCGGCGGTAAAAGTGTTTGAAAAAAAACTTATCGGCGAAACATTACGACACGATGGTAATCCATGCCTGACGTGGAATGCCGCGTGCGTAGTGGCGGAGGCGAATGCTGCAGGCGATATAAAATATTCTAAAAATAAAGCAACGGGTCGGATTGACGGAATAATTGCGGCTGTAATGGCTTGTGGAATTCTGGAAGAAGTAAAAACAGCATCTGTTTACGATAGTAAAACAAAAGATGAAATAAGAAAAAGCTTACTGGGGCAGGCTTAGTTATGGAAAAACAACTTTACAGAGTTGACGAGGTGGCGCAATATTTTGACGTTTCGAAATCGCTGGTTTACCGGTGGATTGAATGTGGGGATATTGAAGCCGAAAAATATCGGGGAACTATTAGAATATCTTACGATGCTATAATCGCCTATCGTGAAAACCACAAAATGAAACCGCTGGAATAAAAAGGAGAGATAGTGCCTATGGCGGATTTTTGCTTAACTTGCCTGGCAAGAGGTGTTTGCGAATCAATTTGTCCAGAGCTCAAATTACATCTGCGGGAAATTGAAGTAAAACAAAAAGAGCTTCCTATTCGCTTCCCCCGGCGTGGCCGGGTGGAGTGGGCGCCGCCGCCCACTAAGTTGACGAAAAGAGAACGGGAAATCGTTACGCTTTTTGGGAAGGGGCTCTCGCGGTCTGAAACGTGCGAACTACTTAAAATAACAAAAAAAACGCTTCGCAATAATCTCGCCAAAATAAAAAAGAAGCATGAAAAATAGGGACGCTTTTTACTCTTTGTAGAGAGGTAATTTTATTACCTACTCGCGAACTGGCGTTCCAGTGAGGGCTGCAATTAACTTAGGGAAACAAAAAAGCAGGGGCGGGGGTTTTTTTTGCAAAATAGACGCTTTTTTCAAAACTTGAAATCGCACATCAATCTTGATGTTCGAGACATTTTTCTTTTTGGCGGCCTTTTGCTTTTTGGTTACGGACTATATCTTTTGCGACCGTGGCTTTGTTTCACAATTTGCGGCTTGATTTTTATGCTCTTTGCTTTTTTTTTACGGAGTAACAAATGAGTTTTGTATCGCGCTTGCGACCCAAGGCACGTTCATCTCGCGAGTTGCAGGAATTTATTTTAGGCGTTTCGGGCGGCTCTACTTCTAGCGGGATCAGCGTAACTTCCGACAACGCGACAAAATCAGCAATTGTTTTTGCCTGTGTGAATATTCTTTCACGGGCTTTTTCTCAACTGCCCTGCCACCTTATGCAGCAAAACGGCAAGGACAAAAAAAAAGCAACAGAACACCCGCTCTACTTTTTACTGCATGATCAACCGAACGAGTGGATGACCGCGCCAGAGTTCTGGGGTATGGCATTAGTTCATCTTCTTTTGCGCGGAAATTTTTTTGCTCTTAAAAATACCCATAAGGGACAGGTGAACGAATTAATCCCGTTGGCTCCGAATGTGGTTCAAGAAGTTAAACAAACTGATTTTTATAAACTGATTTACAAATGCCGTTTTCCCGATGGCTCAATAAAAGAAGTTCAAGGCTCTGACATTCTACATCTTCGCGGCTTATCAACAAACGGCTACATGGGCATGAATCCAATCGAGCAGGTGCGGGAGAGTATCGGATTTTCGTTGGCGGCTCAGGAGTTCGGCGCAAGCTATTTTGGAAACGGAATCCATCCGGGTGTTATTGTTGAACACCCCAGCACACTGAAAGACCCTAAAACATTCACCGATATTTTTATGGAAACATATAGTGGATTGGGTAAGGCGCACAGAGTAATGCTTTTACAAGAAGGAATGAAAGCACAAAAGATTTCGATTAATCCGCAAGACGCACAATTTCTCGAAACGAGGCGTTACCAAAAAAAAGAAATTGTTGACATCTTCTTTTCCCTGCCGCTTTCCATGTTAATGGCGGATGATACCAATCCCACCTTCGCATCCGCCGAACAATTTGGATTATCCTTTGTAATATATTCGCTAATGCCGTGGGCGGTGAATATTGAAAAAGCACTAGCCAGAGATTTGCTCACCCCAGATGAAAGAAAAACACACTACGTAAAATTTAAAATGGACGGGTTGATGCGCGGCGATATGGCAACGCGCTTTGCCGCTTATTCTACGGCAATTGATAAAGAAATTATGAGTCCTAATGAAGTCAGGGAGCTTGAAGATTTGAATCCGTATGAGGGCGGTGACGAATATAGAACGCGGACTTCAACAGTAAAAGATATGGGAGGCAAAAATGCTTAAGTACAGAAATATAAAAAACGCTGAGGCAACAGCCAAATTTTGGGGCAAGACCCTAACAAAACAGGAGTGGTATAAAATTGAAGCGGCGGCAAATGATAATACCGAAATTATAGTATATGATGTTATTGGGTGGCCGTTCATTGAGGCCGATGCTTTTGTCCGCGACCTTGCTTCAATCAAGTCAAAAAAAATCACTTTAAGAATTAACTCACCGGGCGGTGATGTTTTTGATGGCGTGGCGATTTTTAACGCGCTAAAAAACAAAGACGCGGAAATTATAACAAGAGTGGAAGGCCTGGCCGCGTCTATTGCTTCCATCATCGCCCTTGCTGGCGATGAAATCCAAATGCACAAATCCGCAATGTATATGATTCACGACCCTTGGGTTTTGGTCGCGGGTAACCAACACGATTTGCGTGACATCGCGGACGTCTTGGCGAAGATTGGCGATAACATGCTCGACATCTACTACGATAAAGTAGGCGGCAAGAAACGCGAACTCAAACAGTTAATGAAGGACGAGACGTGGTTTAAGGCGAGTGAAGCAAAAGAGTTTGGATTAATTGATACGGTTTTAGAAACCGAAAAAAAAGTCAACGCGCTTTTTGACCTCTCTATGTTTGCCAACGCGCCGGAAGAAATCAAAACGGAAATTGAAGGTAGAGACTTAACGCTGCGGGAACTTGAACGTGCCTTGCGGGATGCAGGGGCTTCAAGGTCTTACGCGGCCAGAGTGGCGGCGGGAAGCCGCGATATATCGCGGAGGGATTCCGCGAAAGCTGAGAAATTAGAAACTTTAATTAATTTAATTCGAGGAGGAAAATAAAAATGTCCAAAGACATTAATGTTGTCATTGAAGATTTGGGGCATGCCTTTGAAGAGTTTAAGGCTGAAAACGATAATCGCCTCAAAGAAATCGAAAAAAAAGGCCATGCAGACCCGCTTCTGGCTGAGAAGGTTGAAAAAATAAACGCGGAACTCGACAAAATATCCGCGATGAAAAAAGAACTCGAAGACTTGCAGACCATTATTTCTCGCGGGAAATATCCGGGCGGCGGACAGACTGAGATTGATCGCGCGAAAGCCGAACACAAAGAGGCATTTGAAAAATGGTTCCGGAAAGGTATCGAGGGAAATTTGAAAGAATTGGAGGTTCGCGCTTCTTTATCCAGCTCATCTGATCCGGACGGCGGCTTTACCGTTCCTACAGAAATGAGCAAAGAAATTGACCGCGTTGCTTCAACTATTTCTGTTATGCGCCAGCTCGCAACCGTTGTGAATATTTCTACCGACACTTATGAGAAGCTAGTTAATCAGGGTGGCGCAACCAGCGGCTGGGTAGGAGAAAAAGCATCAAGAACTGAGACGAGCGCTCCGCAACTGGCCAAGATTGCTATCAACACAAAAGAATTTTACGCAAATCCGGCGGCAACTCAAAAACTGCTTGACGACTCTTCCCTTAATATCGAGCAGTGGCTTGCTGATGAAGTGGCTATTAAGTTCAACGAAGCCGAAGGCGATGCGTTTATTAACGGTAACGGTGTAGAAAAACCAAAGGGCATTCTGGGCTATACAACGGTTACTAACGCTTCTTACGCGTGGGGGAAAATCGGCTTTATTGCAACCGGCGCAAGTTCTACTTTTACCGACGTGGATAAGCTGATTGATCTACAACAGGCACTGAAAGCTACCTACCAACCAGGCGCGGTTTTTCTAATGAATACATCAACGCAGGGTACGGTGAGAAAATTCAAAGACGGTGAGGGGAATTACATTTGGCAGTTGGGCTTAAAAGAAGGTGCGCCAAACCTGCTATTAGGAAAGCCTGTGGTCATTGATGATAATATGCCGTCTGTTGCTAGCAATAAATATCCAATCGCCTACGCAAATTTTAAAAGAGCATATTTGATTGTTGATCGCTTTGGTGTTCGCGTTTTGCGTGATCCCTACACAAATAAACCATACATTCACTTTTACACGACAAAGAGAGTTGGCGGCGGAGTTGTGATGTATGAAGCGATTAAACTTTTAAAAGTTGTTACAGGTTAAAAAGGAGGAAAAACAAAATGAAAGACCTTTACAATAATATTGAAATAGAAACCATAATGGCTCCTATTGCCGTTACGGGTCATACCAGCGATCAAGATATCGATCTTGCCGGTTTTAATTCCGCCGTTATCGTTGTTTCAACGGGCGCGGGGGAAATTGACGACCCTAACTATATGTCGCTTCGGATTTCCCACGCCGACGATGATGGAACGGGTTCGGCTGGAGATTATGCTTATGTGGAGGATGGCGATTTGCTTGGCGCTGGTAGCATTACGGACGGCGTACCAGCAACACCGCTCATTGACGACGAAAATACGACCTTTATGGTTGGCTATGTCGGCGGCAAGCGATTTCTCAAAGTTGAACTGAGGGCAGCGGCAACGACTAATGCAGTTATTGGTATTCACATTATCAAAGGCCATCCTCTTGATGCGCCCGCGATAAGTTAAAACCTGTCCTTCGATGGATACTCGCTGGGGCGGTCGATCCTGCCGCCCCAGCGGGGAAACCACAGGATTTAAAAGGAGAAAAAAAATGAGTTATCAATCTAAGGTTTACAGAAAACAAGGTGGAGAGGAATTTGTTGTTGCGGACGGCGGAACTATAACTGTGGAAAGCGGCGGCACGCTTGCACTGGAAAGCGGTAGCGTTCTGAGTATTGCGGATGGAGCGCTGGAAGCGCCTGACATCGCATTAGCACAGGGGAGTATTCTTGTTGGAGATTCAGATGGCAAAGCCGCTGCTATTTCTGCGAAGACAAGTGGACAAATATTGGTCGGCAACGGAACCACAGTGGCTAGTGTCGCTGTAAGCGGTGATATTGCTTTAGCCGCGACTGGTGAAGTGACAATACAAAACGGTGCTGTTGAAGATTCCATGATTGAAGGTCTGAGCGCCGGGCAGATTATTATAGGCGTGGACGGTACGGCGGCGAATAACACAAAGGTTACCCTTTCCGGTGATGTGACGATGGATAAGACCGGCAAGGTAACCCTTGCGCTTCCGAAACTAGTTGCGGCAGATGATAGTGTTACTATGTCGTACGAAGAGAATATCGCCGGTTTGTCTTCGGCGATAACACTGGCGAACGAAATACGCGGTGATATTATCAATCACTTTGGCAACGCCACCAGACACACAACATTACAATCTACTGCCGCAATAAAAGATGAAGCCGACGACCTTGCTTCGTTGATCGCTCTCACAAATTCTTTAATGACATTGTATGCAGCGCATAACGCCGATATGGTTCTCGGTTCGGGCTGGGCTTATCACTCTGCACAGGGCGCGGCGAAAGCTCTTTCGAGCGAAGTCGCTACCACAACTCTTGCCGGTTCTATAACCATGCTAAACGACATTAAAGCAAAATACAACGGCCACGAAGCTGATACTACTGGCCATGCCGATCAATCCTCTGTTACCGCCGACCAAGTGGCGGCCACTGACGCGGATTATGGCGATACTAATCGCGTAACAGTAGCCAATGCCGCTACCGGAGATATTGTGTTTTGGAATATTCTGGATGACGGAACTGAAGGTGTAACCGGAACATCAGCAACAGCGGGGGAAGGATATATTGATTTTAAATTTTCTGCCAACCCTCAGGATGACGCGATTGTTTCTTATCTTGTTATAAGGCCAGCGGCCAGTTAATTTTAACGGGGGGGCGGGGAAACCCGCTCCCGCTCTCAAAAGTGAAAGGGGGTAAGCATGGCAGTTACATACATAGGCCACTTAAAAAATAAAGCTATTGGCTTATCTACGGATATAAAGCCGGAAATGGCAAGCGGTTCTACTTTTTTCGAATACGATACGGGAAATCTCCTTATAAATATCGACGGCTCGACATGGGTAGTTAAGCAACCGGCTTCAAGCACTTTCGTTTCGCGGACAATAGATTTAAAACAAGCTGCGGCGGATTATGACTTATTTAATATCACGGCGCAAAACTGCTTAATTGATTTTCTCTACATAATTATTCCCACCGACAATTCAAATCCAGACGGCAATTTTGCTGGAATATCTATTCAGTCAACCGATGATACGCCGGTGGTGTTTATATCCAGTGAGGCGGGGGCGGCGGAAAACTTAACCGCCGGTGCACACTTATCTTATTTCGGTCAGGGAGTAATCGCGAGCGGAAAAAAAATCCAGCTTACGGTTATAGGCGGTGCGACCGACGATGAATGTGTTTGCACTGTTTACATTGTTTACAGGACATTGGTAGCGGGCGGATATATAATCCCAACCCCATCGGCGTAGGGGGGGGTATGAACAACTATACTGACACCTCGGAAACAACGATTACGGTGAAATGGTGGTGCGTGATTGTTCTCATCATTAGTATTTTCGGGTTCTTTTTTCTTGGATTTATTAATCATGAATCAAGAATCACAAAAACCGAAACGCAAGTTGAGGCCATTTACGATGTTGTTCAGGATATTAAAGCGGACACCACAAAAATAAAAGATAAGCTGTATGAGAAATGAAATATTTTAAACTGGAAGAATTTAACTGCCCTTGTTGCCAACGCAACGAGATGCAACTTGATTTTCTCGCAAAGCTTATCCGAGCGCGGGAAACATCAGACGTGGCTTACGTTATTAACTCTGGCTATCGCTGTGATGCTCATAATAAAGCAGTGGGTTCAAAAACTAAAAATCATATTTTAGGAAGGGCGGCAGACATTAAGGCGGTGGATAGCAGAACAAGATTTAAAATTTTAGGCGGATTAATTGCGGCAGGCTATACGAGAATAGGCATAGGAAAAACATATATTCATGTTGATGATATGGAAACGGAGAATGCTCCGCCGGAAGTTTGTTGGTTGTATTAATGGGAATAAGCATAGCAGAAATAAATGTCGGTGAGGTGTTTAGCGGTATCGGGTCGCTGGCGAAGGATATACGTGCGGCAATTACAGGCAAAGCCCCGATAGACGCGACTAAAGCGGCGGAGTTGGAAGTTAAACTTTTAGAGCTAGAGGAAAGTGCAAAAAACGCACAGACCGAAATCAACAAAATCGAGGCGGCAAGTTCAAGCGTTTTTGTTTCCGGGTGGCGGCCATTTCTCGGTTGGGTTTGCGGCGCGGCATTTACGTATAACTACATTTTAATGCCCTTTATCTTTTTTATGGCAAAACTTTACGGCTCTGAAGTTGAACTGCCTAACTTAGATATGGGAATTTTAGTAACGCTTTTGTTTGGTATGCTTGGATTGGGAACTTTAAGAACTTACGAAAAGACAAAAGGGGTTGCGCAGAAATAGCGTTCCAAGGGCGTTTTCTGTAAGGTGTAAAAAAATGAAACTTATTTTATTTTCAGCTCCGATAGTTGAGCCGGTATCACTTACCGAATTGAAAGCACATTTGAGGCTGGATTCACTTACTTTTGCCGAGAGCTTGGGAAGCACGCAATCAATCGCGCCGGGGCTTCACGCGGTTAATGAATTATACGCGCTGGAAGGAACTGGAGTTAATGTGTTTGGGTATCCGGCTATTGTATATTTTCAGGCCGGAACTTGCGGAGCGAACGGAACGGTTGACGTTAAAATTCAGGAATCCGACGACAACTCTACTTATACAGACTGGATGGGTGGAGCTTTCGAACAGGTAACAACGGAAACGGACAACGCAACTTATGAAAAAGAATACACGGGAAATAAATCTTATATAAGAACCGTAGCCAGCGTGAAGACTGCAAGCTGTTCTTTCGGAACTTCTATCGTTACGAAAGCTGCGGTTACCGATGAGGACACGTATCTAGCAGAAATTCTGAAAGCCGCAAGACACAGCGTGGAGAACGATACCAGAAGACAGTTGATAACAGCAACATGGATTCTCTATTTGGATTTTTTTCCCTCTTCTAATTACATAAAAATACCATTAGGCAATCTGCAATCAGATAATTTTTCTATCAAATATAAAGACTCCGACGGAACGGAATATACTTTTGAAGATTATATTGTTGAAACTAACGGAGAAAATTGCGGCAGGGCAGTTTTAAAAAACGGTTGTTCATGGCCTTCAGCAACGCTTTATCCATCCAACCCTATTTATATCACCTTCACCTGTGGATATGGAGACACCGGCGCGGATGTTCCGGTAATAGCAAAGCAAGCGATAAAACATATGGCGGCAAAACTCCACGCGGAGCGAGGAAACGAAATGAGTGAAAGCCCTAAAGATATTACTTATTATAGATTAATTAATTTAGTGCCGCCGTTGTGGGAGTTTTAATGATTAGCGGAAGAATGGATCGGCAAATTATTATAAAAAAGAAAACCGTAACAACTGACAGTTTTGGCGGAGTAATCGAAACATGGTCAGATGTTTCGACCGTTTGGGCAAACGTGCAATATTTACGGGGCGCGGAAAGATACGCGGCCAAACAAACAGTGGCAAGCATCGATGTTAAATTCAAAATATGGTGGAGAAGAGATGTTGGAGTGGAAAACATAATCGAATATGACGGAAAAGAGTATGACATTTATGCTTGCTTAGAACTAGGACGCCGGGAGGGACTAGAACTCCACGCGGGAGCGAGGGCGGAATGAATCAAGAATTCACGTGCAAATTAAAAGGACTGCCGGAATTACTTAACCTGCTTGAGCAACTTCCCACGGTATCAATGCAAAAAACAGCGGTTAGAAATGCTTTAAAAAAATCAGCCGCGCCTATTCTAAATGTCGCAAAGCTGAACGTTCCGAGAGGAGATGCGGGCAATTTGGAAAAGTCATTAAAAATATCAACAAGCTTAAAAGCGAGCCAGAAAAAAGGGCAAACATACGACAGGACAAGAGTTACGGTTTATGTTGGTTCGTCCGCGCCTCATGCGCATCTTATAGAGTTCGGCACCAAAGACAGGACGCAAAAAAAGACAGGTAGGTTTACAGGGCGTATTTCGCCAAATCCGTTTTTACGAAATGCGTGGGATTCTACAAAAGAGATTGCGCTAAAGATACTTGCACGAGAATTGCGTGCACAAATTTACGCGGCGGCTAGAAGATTAAGGAAGCGAGCGGAAAAAGGAAAGCTAACAACAAAGCAGATTGAAGGGCTGAATAGGTAATGGCGATTTCAACAATTGAAGAAGCATTGCGATACTCAATTCTTGCGGACAATTCAGTCCGGGCGATTACCACAAGATGTTATGCCGCTGAACTGCCGCAGAATCCCATTTTTCCTTTAATACTGTTCTTTAGGGTTACGGGCGCAAGTGATGTTCATCTTGGCGGAGTATCCGGCATCGCTCATGTGAGATTTCAGATTGAGGCATGGGCGGAAACATACGCGGCGGCAAAGGAATTAGCAAGAGCGATAAGAGGAGCAATTAACACAAAAATATTTAGGGTTGATTCAGTAAGTTTGAACTCAATCGTAATTCAAAGCGAAAGGGATTATTACGAGCCTGATGTCGGCACACACAGAATCATCGCCGACTATATGGTTTGGGGAACAGAAAATTAATAGGGTTTTCTTTACCCTAAATTTAATGAGGAGGAAAAAAAGTGGCTATTGAAAGTCAAGGGACAAAATTAGAAATTAGCGGAACTAGCGGGGAAGCTGTTACTGTTACCGAATTAACGGTCGGCTATCCAACAATTTTGGGCGCGACGGCGCACAGCCTAGCAGAAGGAGACATTGTAACTCTTTCCAATTTTGCCGGTGATAATGCAGCAACGCTTAATAGCAAAGTGGTTGTTGTGCGCTTTGTTACCGACGATACCTTCGCTGTTGGGATTGATACGACCGGCAAAACTATAACCGATAACACTGATCAAGCGTTGGCAACCCCCTTGGAGTGGGCGGAAATTGGCGAAGTTGTTAGCTTTGACGGGCCTTCAGGAACTGCATCTGTTATTGACGTTTCACATCTGGGAAGCACTGCAAAAGAAAAACTTATTGGTTTGCCGGATGAAGGCCAGATTACGCTTTCGGTTAATTGGGATTTGGAAAACGATACGGGTCAACAAGCGGCTATGGATGCGCGGGCAGCGCGAACGGAAAAGAATTTTAAACTTACTTTTTCGGATGCTTCGACTGCTACGTTCGCGGGTTATGTGCTTGGGATGTCCGTCAGCGGCGGGGTTGATGGCAAGGTTGAAGGTTCAATCACCATCGAAATCACTGACGACATTACCTGGTCTTATGAGGGTGCTTAATGAATCCCGTGTTTGGAGAAAAAAAAATCCAGCTTAACGGCGAGGATTATACGGTGAGGTTTACGTGGAAAGCTCTTGCAGCGATAGAGAATAAATACGGAGACGCGCCGGATTTTTTTAATCCTGAGGTTGTCGCAAATATTTTATCTATCGCGATTAACGATTCCGAAATGACGGCGGAAAAAATTCTGGAAATGAACGCGCCGTTTGTGCCCGTGTCGCTTGCCGTTCAGGAAGCTCTGCAGTGGGCTTATTTTGGAAAAGAGCCGATTTCAAAAAGCGATGAAAAAAAAAACCGCCGGAAGGGTGGATTCTTTCGGCTTATAAGGCGGCTGTTTTAGTTGGTATTTCTCCGGTTGAGTTTTGGGAGTTGACTCCGTATCTTACAAGGCTGGCGGTAGTGGCGTTATCGGATGGAAGAAACACTACCGCTTGGATTAATGCCAATCTTTACCGAGCGAAAAAACTTCCCAAACTCTCAGAGATTACATCGCTACAAAAAAGCACTCGAAATATTAGCGTAGAGCTTAAAACCGCGTTGAAACAAATGAAAAGGAAAAAGAATGGCTGAACCTATTGGTGCATTACGAGCAGAACTATCCGCTAATCACGTGCAATTTGAGAGTGATATGGGGAAAGCTCGCCGTGCCGCGCAGACTCATGCGAAGGGCATACAGGGCGCGTTAAGCAAGGTTGGCACTACGTTTAACAACACAATGAAATCCGTTTTGGGTTTTCGGGGTGCTATGGTTGCGCTCACTGCCGCCGGTGGTTTCGGTTTGTTCATGAAAAACACTATTGACGCAGCAGATCAACTTTCCAAAATGGCGCAAAAGGTCGGCGTATCGACCGAAAGTCTTTCGACACTCAAATATGCCGCCTCTATATCCGGCGTGGAGCTGGAAAAACTGCAAACCGGCCTTGTGCGATTATCTCGTAACTCAATGGATGTTACGCTGGGCCTCAAGACTGCAAGGGATGGGTTTGACGCGCTAGGAATAAGCGTTACTGATACAGACGGCGCGTTAAAAAAATCAGACAATCTACTAAAAGAAATTGCGGACAAGTTCGCAAGAATGGAAGACGGCGCATCCAAAACTGCCATAGCGACAAAATTATTCGGCAGGGCGGGCGCGGAATTGATCCCCATGCTCAACCTTGGGTCGGCTGGAATTGAACAGCTAGAGCAAAAAGCGCGGGATTTAGGAATCGAACTATCTACTGAAACGGGACGGGCGGCAGAACAATTTAATGACGATTTGCAAGAGTTAAGCACGCACGCTAAGGGCTTGGGCGTATCGCTGGCAACTTATATACTTCCTAATCTCACAGAAATCACGAAAGCGATGAAAGAGGCCGCGGACGAAAGCGGCTTATTGAAAGCGGCGTGGGTAGGTTTAGGCGGCTTGGGGGCGTGGGCTTTTACAGATGAACTTGATTCACTGCCGAAAAAAATTGAGAATACAAGAAAAAAACTTGATGAGCTGAAAAAGAAACAAGAAAACCTTACTCCTTCATGGGTTCAGGGAGCGCAAAAAAAACTAGGCGTATTGGGTAAGGTTTTTGGCGAAGCGGAAAGTTATAAAAGATTATCTATAGCAATACAAGAAACCGAATCTAAATTAAATTCTCTGGAAGCACAGCAGGCGAAAGAAGATGAAGCACGGAAAAAACGCGCCGAACAGCTAAAAGAGGAAACACAGCAAAGAGAAGAAGCAACGGTAAAAGCGGAACAATCTGTATTACGAATTGCGGAAGCTGAAAAAAGGCGTGTTGCTTTACAATCGGAAATTAAAACTCTTTATGATTCAACAAGAACGCCACTCGAAAAATACAACGCGCAGCTTGAAAGGCTTAATGATCTTTTAAAAATCGGCGCAATAGACCACGACTTATATAATCGAGCCGTAAATCAAGCTCAGATTGAATTTGATAAAAGTACGGAAAAAATTAACGAACATATCGAAGAGCTGGAAGCTGTTGAAGACAAATACGCGGAACTAAAACAAGCTATTGAGGGGTGGGGAAAAGAAAGCGCCAACGCGATAGTCGATTTTTGCCTTACTGGTAAGGCTTCATTTTCCGACATGATTCAATCCATGATTTCCGACATGATGAAGATGATTCTTTATCAACAAATTTTTGAGCCGCTAAGTAAGGGCATCAGCGGATGGATTGGCGGACTGTTCGCGGGCGGTGGTGGCGGCGGCAGTATGATTATTGGCGGGATGGCTAGGGGCGGAGTTTTCCATAAGGGAAATTTAGTTCCTTTCGAGCGCGGGGGCGTAGTTACAAAACCAACTATATTTCCGATGGCGCACGGCGCGGGCTTGATGGGAGAAGCCGGACACGAAGCGATACTTCCTCTCGCGAGAGTTAGGGGTGACTTGGGAGTCCGGGCTTCCGTGGGCGCACCTGTAATTAATATAATCAATAATAATAATTCTGAAATAACAACATCAACAAAAGAAACATCGCAAGGAATGGAAATAGATGTGATGCTTGATAAAGCAATCGCGCAGAAGATGGGCCAACGTAATTCCAATACCAATCAGATGTTGAGAACTAATTTTAGCGCGAAGGAAAGGCTGGTGGCGAGATGACATGGCCGGAAACTTTACCACAAATATTATTGATTGAAGGTTACGCGGAATCAATGGCCGATACTTCAATCCGGTCTTCAATGGACACGGGGCCAGCAAAAGTACGCAAAAGAACTTCAGCGGCAATCAGGCCGCTTAAAGGCACTATTATCTTAACGGAGACACAGCTTGCGGCGTTTAAAAATTTTTATATTACTGATTTATCTGGCGGGGCGTTACGCTTTACGTGGGAAGACCCTGTTACCGAAGAAGAACTGGAAATGCGTTTTACCGCTCCGCCAAGTTGGATACGAGACGGACTAATTTATAAAGTAAATCTTGATTTGGAAATTTTACCATGACGGAAGTAAGTTTGAATTTTCGGCAGGCGGCATACGCGCAGGAGACCGGCAGGGTATTAATCCTGCTGGTAACGATAGATCATGAAGATTTAACTGAACCAATTAGACTATCTACCGACCCCACGCAGGAATTGACGGAACTCACTACAGCGATAGAAAAGGTTTATGGAACTATCTCCAGAGGGGAAACTTATATTCACTTCCCGATTCGTATTGGTTTGCCGAGCGTTGATGAAAGCGGCTTTGGGGAACTGGTTTTAGAAGTGGATAATATTCATAGGGCCTACACGGAAACAATCAGAACTATTTTTACACCCGCGACTGTAACGGTAGAACTTGTTATGGATAACACGCCCGACGTGGTGGAAGCGTCATGGCCGGAATTTTCGCTTACTGAAGTTTCATACGATGCGTTCGTAATTTCAGGAAAAGTTAGAATGGATATTTTCCAGAAGGAGCCGTTTCCGGCGGGAACTTTTTCTCCTGCTTATTTCAAGGGAATGTTTATTTGATGTGGTGGAATAATTATGTGGTGGAATAATTATGTGGGTATACCGTTTAAGTGCGACGGCAGAGACAGAAACGGCGCGGATTGTTACGGGTTAGTTGCTCTTATCTATCACGAGCAATTAGGTATCGAACTTAATTTATTTAATGGGGTTTTTATAAACCAAAGTTTTTCCTGCTTAAAAAATGTAGCACGGGTTATGGAGGACGAACGGGAAAAATGGGAGAGGGTGGAAAAGCCTATTGTGTTTGATGTTATTCTTTTAAGGTTTTCTGAATATGTTTGGCATTGCGGAGTAATAATTGGAAATAAAAAAATGATTCACGTTATGACGGGAATAAACTCGTGTATTGAGAATTACAATTCTATCACATGGAGGCAACGAGTTGCCGAATTTAGAAGATACAAAAATCATAGTTTCGCCTAGTCCTTTCCGTTCACCGCGTGTGTGCGCAGTTCCGCAGGGGATGAGCATCAGGAATATTGTTGATTATATTTATGAGCAGGGCGGCGTTCCGACCCTATATCGCAATGATGATTTTATTGTAGAGATTAACGGCGAGCTGATTAACAAAGACCGCTGGAATATTATTCCAGGGCATAAAGATCATGTATTGGTTTATATTCCTGTTCATGGATCAAGTGAGGGCGGGAAAAATCCCTTACGGACAATATTGAGTATCGTTGTGATGGTAGTAGCTATCGCGGCGACGTGGTATTTCGGCGGCCCCGTCGGCGTTCTAAGCGCGGGCGAGTTGGGTTTAAAAGGCGCGGGCGCAAGTCTGTATGGCGCGGCATGGGGCGCGGGAATAATGACAGCGGGGACTATGCTTATTAACGCGGCTTTCCCAATTTCCGTTGCCGGTTTAAGTTCGGAGTCGCCCGAAGATAGCCCGACTTATTCAATACAAGGAGCATCTAACAAACTTATCCCGTTTGGCACAATACCAGTAATTTTGGGAACCCATAAATTTTATCCGCCTTTAGGCGCAAAACCATATACAGAAATTGTTGGCGACGACGAATATATAAGAATGGTTTTTGTTTGGGGGTATGGGCCACTAAAAATTAGAAATATTAAAATTGGCGATACGTTATTGTCAAGCGACGGAACTACGTTAGACGGTGAATTTGAAGATGTGGAAATTGAAACTGTGGAGGGGCGCAGCGATGACGCGGATTTAACTCTATTTCCCAATTCGGTGTCGCAGAGCTTTATCAATATTGAACTAAAAAAAGCGGACGGAGCGGTGACGCGAACCGCGCCGAAATCTGTGGATGAATTAAGTGTTGATGTGATGTTTCCGGCTGGTCTTTGTGTTTTTAATAATGAGGGCGGGCACGGTGAAGTAAATTGCCGATTACGATTGGAGTACCGCGAAGTGGGGACAGATGAATGGACAACAGTCAAAAAAAATCTTAAACATCGTTACGCGGGTGTAACGTGGCCATTGATTACTGTTCAATCTCATCCCAACACAACTTATTCCCTGTATGTAAATACAGGGGGAGTATTCCAGTTATATCAAGGCACATCGACCCTTTCGGGATATTACAGGATTGCAACAATTAAATATGTTTCCGACAAAGAGACGGCGCCCCATTGGGAATACGAAAACCTGATAGTTGAAGGTGTAAGCGGGTTTACGGTCAGCGTAAAAGCGGATATTGTAATCGGAGTGCCACAAACATACAGCCTTGTAGTGGCTTCGGGTAGCATTACTTATCTTGATGACCCCTTCAACGTAACTGATAATTCAACGACTACAGTAAGGCGCGGCCACAGGTGGAAAGTTGACAGCGCAAAAAACTACGAAGTGCGAATGACACGAATCACAAACGATTATGATGATACAAGAATTGTCACAAATTCTTATTGGTATGTTTTAAGGGGTCTGGTGAAGGGAGACCCTATTACGTTTCCTCAGCCATTAGCGATGACCTGCTTGCGGATACGAGCGACTAATCAACTAAATGGGGTGATAGACGAGCTTAATGGAGAAATTTCTTCTTACGCGCAAACATGGGACGGTGAGGCGTGGGACACAACGGCAATAGATGAAGTGGAAACGACCTCAAATAATCCGGCGGCGTTAATGCGTCTGGTTTTACAACATCCAGCGAATGTTAAAAAAGTAACATCAGAAAAAATTGACGAGGATAGGTACGGCGAGTTTTACGATTTTTGTGCAAGCGAAGGATTTGAATTTAATATGATCCGCGACTTCACGGCTTCCGTTACCGATACATTGATTGATATTGCGGCAAGCGCCTGTGCTTCCCCATCGTTTGACGGGGCACATAGTGTGATTTGGGATGCTGAAGATTCACCTGTGGTTCAGCATATCACGCCTCGGAACTCGTGGGGGTTTTCGTCTTCAAAAATTTTCTACAATAAGCCTCACGCTTTCAGGATTCAATTTGTTAATGAAGAAAACAATTACCTAACCGATGAACGCTTTGTGTATGATGATGGCTACAATGCAAGCAACGCTACTTTGTTTGAATCTCTGAAATTCAATGGAATCACAAAGCCTAGTTTGGTTTGGAAATTGGGAAGGTATCATATCGGTCAAGCGAAGTTAAGGCCGGAAACGTTTACCCTATTTATGGATTTTGAACACCTAGTGGCGCGGCGCGGCTCCCATGTTTTTGTTACGCATGATGTTCCGTTGTGGGGTAGTGGCTCCGCAAGGGTAAAAGAGATAACTCTCAACGCAGAAGAAACTCATGTAACAAGCGTTACACTCGATGAAAACGTAACCTTTGAATCGGGCAAAGATTATTCCTGCCGTTTCAGATTGGCCGACGAGAACAACACTTCTGTATGCTACGCAGTAGATAACAGCGGTGGCATTACTAATACTCTTACTTTTACATTGGAAACCGGCATACCCATTGCCGTTGCGCCATCAGTTGGCGACCTCGCGATGTTCGGCGAAACCGGTAAGGAAACAACAGAATGTATCGTTAAGGGAATTGAAAGAAGCGACGATTTTACGGCGAAACTGACGCTTGTTGATGTTGCGCCTGAAATTTATCAACTACGCGATGGCGGTATTCCTGAGTATGATCCAAACATCACGCGCCCCGTGGACATAACAAAAATCAAACCTTCCGTGCCAACAATTATTAGCGTGGAGTCGGGAACAAACGCGCTGGAAATTGTGAATGGTGTAATTAAAACAAGAATCCTTGTTAATTTTTCCGTTTCCGAAACATTAATCCCGATTGACCATTACCAGCTGATTTACAAACTGGAAACACTGGAGACAAAATGGAGATGGCTGACGATTGAGGGCGGGAATAGATTTGCTTATATTTCTGGTATTCAAGATGGCGAAACTTACAGAATTAAAATCCGCGCGGTGTCTGTTTATGGCGCGTTCTCTGATTGGTCAGAGCCCCACATTGAGACCGTAACGGGTCAGGCGGAAGAACCGCCGGACGTGGAAAACTTTATCTGTAATATAATTGGCAGTAACGCTTTTCTGTCGTGGGATGCAGTGCCGGATATAGATTACTCTCATTGCGAAATCAGATATTCCAGCCTTACTGCGGGCGCGACGTGGGGAAGCGCGACACCCTTAATTAATAAAGTGGGAAAACCGGCAACGTCTATTACAGTCCCCGCGATGGTGGGATCGTATCTGATCAAGGCTGTGGATTACAAGGGCAACAAAAGCCGTAACGCTTCCGTAGTGGTTAGCGACATCGCGGCGCTGGAAGGATTGAATGTCGTGAAAACGCTAAGCCTGCCTGATGTTTCGTGGGATGGAATTTCCGGCGGCTTACGTTATGATGAAGATTATGGCGGTTTAAGATTAAGATATGATTACGGCCTCTCAGGCAACGGAGATTATTTCGATGTTAAAAACTTCATTGAAGGAGAAATATCAAATATTAAAATTTCGGCGGTGGATGGAAACGCTTTTCTGGATTTCGGCGATATACTGGCAGGATATATTGATTACAGAATTATTTTAATTGATTCCACTGGAAAAAAACTTATCGGCTACATAAAAGAGGCGGGAACAGAGGAAACTTACAGCGCGGAAATTAATAGCGGAACGCTCACGCAATATAAACTGTACATAATCACGGCGACAGAGGAAGACCACTATGGCACGGGTTTGGAGGTGGGTGATTACTTTACTTCAGCCGGGACAGAATCTTGTGATGCAAATAATAAAGTAAAAGAAGTTTTAACGCCAGCGGATACCGGCGTTACCATTGTATCCGCAGCCTTTGGTGAAACATATAACTTTAAAACCGTAGAGACGGGCTTTGATTTCGCTGATACTTACACCACCTATTTAATAGAGAGCGCAAGCGGATTTATTAATTATAATTCTATGGCTTGGATGGAAGCGCACGGCGTTTCAAAAACCATTGTGGAAAGCGGATATTTTCAGCCATCAAACACTATAGACCTCACGGAAGTTTATACTTCAAGAGTTTCCGCGAGCATTACATCTCAAACAATTGACCTTGTATCTTCCGACCTCTGGGAGATTGATGATTTATACGCTGTTCCTGATTTATATTTTGATGTTCAGTCGGGCGCGGAAGTGTGGCTTGCCGTATCTATCACCAACGACGACCCATCGGGAACTCCGGCGTGGAGCGATTGGAAAAAGTTTGTCATTGGCGATTACACAGCCAGAGCTTTTAGGTTTAGAATTTATGGCTCAGGAACTTTACCGTTTACAACTCCGGTTGTATCAGAAGTAACAATTACGATTGATATGCCTGATAGGGTTGTTTCTTTTTCGGGCAACGTGGAAATCGGGGGCTCAAACATCACGTTTGACGCGCCATTTGCTATCGTTCCCAGAATCGGAATTGCTATACAAGATGGAAGCGAAGGAGATACTTATACAATAGAAAATCTTGACGAAAGCGGCTTTGATATTAATATTTATAATGGCGGAAGCGGAGTTGCCCGAAGCATTACGGGCGTTGCGCAAGGCTACGGCAAATTAGAATCATAGGAGGAATCAAATGGCTAAGACATATAATTACACTAAACTAACGGGCGGCACGGACGGATGCCTCGACGCTCTAACCGATGCAATAGTGGAAGATGGTGATTTTGCGCTGGGCGTTGTTTCCGGCGTTCAGTATTCGCATTACTTTGATGCGGATTCCACTACAGCCGCTTCTTCGCCGGATGTAATCGAGCCAATTTCGGGAAGCGGGCGTTGGCTTATTGCACCGTCTCATCAGATTTCCGGCACGTGGATACCTGATTTACAGTTCGGCGAGGCAAAAGTAGGAATAACATACTCAACACAAGAAGGCTATTACCAAAAAGTGGGCGATTGGGTTTCTTGCGTTTTTAGAATTATTTTAACATCCAAAGGTACGTCTACTGGCGCGGCACGAATTTATGGTTTGCCCTTTACGGCACTAGGTCAAGTTCCGGTTACTGTATATTTTGCTAAAATAACATATGCTAATCAATTAACAGCGACAACAATGCCCACATCCACATATATAGCGCTTAGGGAAATTACCGAAGGGGGAACGCAATCATTAATAACCAACACTGATTTTGCAGACGACAGCATTTTAAATGGTAGTGTTTTTTATAAAATAAAAAGTTAGGAGAAAATATAATGGCACAAGTTGACGAATATACAGTCCCTTCAACAAGCCCGTTGACAATGACGGCGCTTAAAGCCGCGCTGGATGCGATGTTCGCGGCGGCTGTAACCTGCAACAGGGGAGTGGATGGAGCGGCAGAACCACAGGTGGGAATGTTACAGTGGTTCACGTCGGCAGAAACGGAAACGCTGAAAGTTTATGCGTCTGACGGCTGGAAATCAATTTTATTTTTCAACACTTCGACGGGAGCCATTACTTTTTATGGCAACACCGATGGCACGGCCTTGTATTCGGCGTTTATTCGAACTCTGCTTGACGATGCCTCGGCTTCAGCGGCTTTAACCACTCTGGGTTTTTCTGCATTCGCAAAAACCTTAATTGACGATGCCTCGGCTTCAGCGGCACTGACTACATTGGGTTTTTCTGCATTCGCAAAAACCTTAATTGACGATGCCTCGGCTTCCGAAGCACTGACTACATTGGGAATAGAAACAGCGACGCTCACGCTAACAAATAAGCGCATTACAAAAAGGGTTAGGAGTATCACGTCTGCCGCCCAGCCTACAATAAATACAGATAATTGCGACTACGTTGATATAACGGCTTTGGCTACTAATGTAACATCAATGAGCGCCAAACTTTCTGGCACGCCCACCATCGGACAAACGCTATGGATTTCTATTGTGGGTACTGCTGAACGAACAATCGCTTGGGGAGATAAATTTGAAGGTAAGTTGCTACCTGGAAAAGTGGATGACGGCAAGCGGCTGGACGTTGGATTTATTTGGAACGCAGTTACCAGCAAGTGGCGTTGTGTAGCCGTTAACCATGAATAGGAGTTAAATAGGAGTTAAAATGGAGATATATCATACATTAAGACCGACTGGAATTAATACTAGAGATACGTTGTATTATGGTTATCCCAACTACGCAGCGGATTGTTATAAAAACGTAAATGAAGCGACCAAAAGTGAAACCGATTACAATTATAATGCTGATACCGTTGGCTTTAATCAGACTCAAAGTGTTTTATATACCCTAGGAACTTATTCCGGTGGTGACGCAATATCTCGGATAACACTTAAAGGATATTACAGGGTAGTCAACATTGGGGGGGGTTCTGGCGCACGGGCGCGATTCAGAATCAAAACCGGCGAAACAATTTATGAAGATAGTTTTTTTAATCCCGATACCAGCGCTTATACCTTATACACAAAAGATTATACTACTAATCCCAAAACAGGAAATCCGTGGTCAGCCGATGAGGTTAATGCTCTTGCCGCTGGCGATTCTTTGCAAACCATCCTTACTTATGATGTGCATAACAGTTCCTGGTCGTATTGTTGCCAGTTTTGGGTTACTGTTGTCGAGGCAGCAGTAGAGTCGGGCGGCAATTTTTTTTTAGTGATGTAGGTTATTGCGCCAGTTTCATCGGCCTCAACTATACCTTTAAAATTTGCTGGTTGCTTTTGACCGCTAGGAAACCCTTGACCCTTTCGGTTTAAAATATTTTCGAGCTCTTTTTCAGTCAGGCGCATGTTATATCCCTTAGTCGGTGCGTTATTTTTCTGACAACATCAAATAATCGTTGCCCTTAATCTTTTCAAAAAGCGTCAAAAATAATTTGTTCTTCTATTTTCCACTTATTGCTCTGTTATGCCAATGAAACATATTCTATGGCTCTCTTTAGGTCTGCTCTCCACTCATCAGAATTATCAGATGGCTCGTTGTCATAAATAAAACTTTCCAAAGGGTCTAGGTTTCCAGTGCGGTGCTTTTTATCGGCTACTTCTTCCCATGTTGGTAATACTAAACTCATAAACTTTCCTTTCTATTGACGGGCATAACCAGTCAATTCAGCCGACAAGCGGCTGATGTCGATCGTTATCTGGTAATGCCTTCAAGCCCCGTGCTTGCCGCTATCTGGTATCCGCTATCATTATTTTCGATCTCTCCATCTACAATATCGCCGAAATGCGCTTGTAGATTGTAAATCTTGTAAGCCGGGAATGTGAATTGTCTCACAGGATTACCTTCTTTTAAAATCTCTACAAGAGCGTCACCGGAATTGGGTTCTTTTAGGTAACTGACACGCATTGTATAACCTCTATCCGGTGTATTAGGCCACTCAAATGCAACTTTATCGATCTCCATTTGATTTTCTCCTTTTTTAATAGTTAATATCTAATTTTTCATAAAGCTGACACTGAACATCCGGGCACTGATTACTTTTTTGTAAATCGCACTCACCACGTTTTGAACAAATATCTTTAAATGTTGCATAATCTATATTGTTTTGTTTTAGTCTTTTCTGTGCATTTACCCGACTCTTGCCGATTGATAAATTTAACTGTTCGCAAATCCACGGAAAATTACTCTGATCTGAAAAGAAAAAGAAACGTGCCCTGACCATGTTATAAATCTTTTCCTGTTCATCTTCTCGTAATTTTTCTTTATTATATATTTTCTGTCTTAGTTTTTTTCGGAGCTTTAAATCTCGCCAAGATTTAATTACAACAGCCATCCATAAATTACGGACAGGATTGCCCTCACATAAAACTTCTTTTGCTGTTCTTGCGCCGACAGGTCTGCCCATTATTCATCCATAAAATTGTTTTTATTACTGATTTCGATACAGCGTTTCAGATGCTCACGCTCTGCCTTGTTTCCGCGTCTTTCGGTAATCGGCTCATAATCTTCGCACTCTTTTCCACATAAACATTCTGTATGTGATTCATAACAAGTTTCATAATAAATACACTTCTTATTCAATGTTCTTAGCCTCCTAAAATTATTACTACCCTAACGTAGCATTTTAATTAACTTTGTTGCTTCATTTTCCACTTATTGCTCTGTTAGCCGCCCAATCCAACCCTTGTTACTTCGTAATCTGTCCCTACGCATTGCTCTTCGGTGAACCCTGTACGTTCACAATTCGGCCAGGGGTCACGGAGTAGCGCTTCCGGCTCCCACTCCCAATCATCCGGCGCACCATCTTGAACGGTGTTGCCATCTGTATTTTCAAAGTCTTCTGGCCGTGGGTCATGCAATCCCCACCTAACGCCAACTCCGATCAGGCTATTGTAAACAACGGTCGCCTCACGGCCATCAGTGAATTTAATCTGTGTTCCAAGTTGCATTTCGTAATCTCCAGTGTTGCGGCTAACAAGCAAGTCAACTCGGACTCGCTACGCTCGCCGGTTACTTAATCGTTATATTGCTAACTCCGTCTGTGCTAAATTGCCAACATTAACCTTTCGCTTTTTTAGCTTGTAAATATAAGTTACTTTACCGGCAGTATCTTTATACTCAGCAGTGCCGTTTTTCAGTGCATCTTTTATTTCTTTTGCGAATGGTTTTAATTCTCCCTTGTACTTAGTTCTAATTGCCTTATCGTGGTATTTTTTACCATTATACATTATAACTTTAGCCCCTGGCTTTTCTCCAAGACATAAAAAATTTGCCGCTTTGTAAATTATCCCTGTGTGTCCATATTCCTTGTCTGCGTAAGAGACAATTATGTGTCCCGCCCATTCCTTAGCAAGTTTTTTTATTGCTTTCCCTATAAAATAACTTTCAGCATTGCGTGGTGTGTCATCTACAAGAACCAATCTTCTCAACTCAATCACATCACTTTCATTATCCGCAAACCTTTTCCACTGGTTCGCCATAGCTAACCGCCCAAAGAACATTGCTCCCTTCATTGCTTTGTCCGGTGAATATAAGGCATAGCAAAAATCAGCAATACAACCATTTATACTCCCAGAATAATGATATTTCTCTATAAAGAGAGTTATCTCACTTCTGGTAACTTTTTTTACAATATATCCTTGCAGTGCCATGAAAACTCCAAACGCAATATAACAAGTAGTTCAACCATATTACCTCAACAAACCAGCATAACAAATCCATCCAGCCGACTCGCTACGCTCACGCTGATGTCGGCGTTAGGCTTCCTCAATTTCATTTGGTTCAGGCAAGCGATAATTCAAGAACTCCGCCGCCCACTGTCTAATGTCCGCTAAATATTTTTGAAATCGTTCAGTAGACATTTTCGCCGTGCTTTCCATCATAACTAGTCCATTATCATCTTTGACACTGGCAAACTTCTCTTTTAAGGCATGATGTAGCTGTTCTTTCTGTTCTGCCGTGTTATAGCCCAAATATTCAGCTAATCGTTGAATTACTACACCCCAGTAGTAGTTATTCGCGTCAAGGCTTCTTTTTGATTTGCGTTTTCTTAATATTAATTCACAAAACTTTCCATTAAGCGACCTCGCAAATTCAGCGAACTTAGACGGATGGTCTAAGACGACTTTATTGTTTTTGACTTGGCATAAGAATATCATTTTTTATTCGTTCCTGCACTTTTGCCTGTAAAAGAAGTTGAACTTGTTCTAGCATACTTTTCAAGTTCGTCAGTAAAATAAATTACACGCCCACCTAATTTATGATAGGGAAGTCCATACTTTTTCGACCTCCAATTTTGTAATGTTCCTGGACTCACTGTTAAGAATTCCGCCGCCTGCCTTGTGTTCATAATTTTTCTTTCTTCCATTTTTATACCTCTTTTCCTCTATAAGTTATTCTAACTTTTTTATGCTTCTTTGTCAATAACTCTTTTTGGATTTCAGCATATTCTAAATTACAATGTGTCGAACTGATAATCCACCCATCTTTTGTTTCATATTCTACTTTATATTTTGAAGTTGACATATTCGCTTTTCCGCCTCCGCTATTACTATTTCCAGTTTTTCTTTTATTGCTGTAATTATGTTTTCGGCTCGCTCAACTCTCCTTAGAAGCGGCTTAAACTTTGGATGCCAAACGTAAAAATCGCACCACTGTCTTTCGGAAACATATAACTGGCCTTGCATCTGATACATATAGTTGCTCGGAATTTTGCCGGATAAATGATAATCAATTAACGTGCTCCACTTCGGACATTTGATTTCAACTAATCCGTCTTTGCCGATTAATCCATCAGGTGAACAACCTACCCACTCGCTGATTTCAATAAATCCAACTTCTTTAATTTTGTTGAATGTTTCAAGCTCATATGCTTGCCTTGCTTGTGCTTCCAGTTCTGAGCCTCTTGCCATATAATCATTTGAATAGCTTTCCGGTATTTCGCCTGTGAGTCGCTCATAGACAACTTTGTTAATCAAACCTTGATAAGCTATTGTTGTATCTTTCGCAAACAAATCAGAAAAACAAGAGGCTGTAAATTTTCCTAAGCGTAAAGCGTTCCACTCATCCGTCCCCTGAATCACATCATAGTAAAGTTTCATAATTCAACTCCTAAAATTGCCGCAACTTCTTTGCCAAACTTTTCATCAAACGTGCCTTTTTGTTTAGCATTAACACAGCTTCGGCGGATTTCTTCTTTATCTTCACCCGTATATTCATCAAGCGCATTTAAAATCTTTTCTTGAATAATCTCTAGTGGCGTTCTCATGTCAATAACTGCCGGAATAACTTTATCATCTTTGATTTGCCAGTCGTATTCCGATTGCAAAATGGTTATGCCAAACGCCTTTTTAAGAGCATGGACTTCCGCGACCTTCTTAATCATTTCGGCCTTGTGCGTATTCCAGGTGTTCCGTTTTTTGTCAAATATCTTTATATCTGCCCACTCCACCGTAGCCAGTTCGCAACCTTTCGGCTTTACAATTGCGTAAGCTCCGATTATTTCGCCACGGTCTTTAAAGTTAGGTTTATGCGTGATTTGTGCTTTTGCTACGTCCATTTCAAAAACATCATTGGCGCAAACTTCGCTCGAAGTCATGCCATTCCACAAAGGGCTTTGCTGTGCTTTTTTCAAAAATCCGTCACGCCCGGCGAAGACAAGAACATTTCCATTGTTGTCTTTATAGCACCAAATTTCTTTATTAAACGGATTTAATTCAACTGACTTGGCTATATTAAGGAAATAAGCTAACTCAAAATCAGTAGTGCCCTTCGCTACGGTTCTTTTAACAATCGCAATTTCCGCCGGAGTAAAGCCTGTAACATTAGCAATCTTTTCAGCGGTCATTTCTACAATCGCATTTGCTTCTTTTTTTTCAGTCATTTTGTTCTCCTTTAAATTTCAACATCTAATTCATAAATATAAGTTTTCTCTGCGCCTATAGCCGTAGAATACTTACGGCCAATACGCGTTACCTTTGTCCCTGTAGCTTCTTCAAACTCGAAAACCATGTTTGTAATCGCCACGGCCAGCTTTTCTTTTTTTTCTTTTATTTCTTCGATGGTCATTTTAATTCTCCTTTTTTAAAAAGTTGTGTCAACAAGCGAAATCTCATCCGCTAATATTGACCATTGTTCTTTTGTTTCGTTATCCTTATTCGTCCATGTCGAAACGGTTACCCGACCGGACACCTTCACGCGATCACCTTTGCCCATGTTTTCAATGATTTCAAAATTCTTTTCAAATACTACAATGGTAAAATACTTATTAACCCAAGTTTCATCATACTGCTTAAATCCGATAACAACCGGCACACGCTTAACCTTGCCGCTTTCCCTTATTGTGTCTGTAATCTTGGCATAAACATCAGTAGCATAAAAACCGTATTTCATTCCGCCTTCTCCTTTGTCGCTAGTGGATTTTGTATCTTTACTTTTCTTTCCAGTTTAATTTTACCTTTTATTAAATCCCTTGCCAGTTGCCGCCTTTGCCTTCTATTTCCATAAACTTTATTCTGGTAAATGTCAAGCAATTCTTTTTCGGCTATTTTATCTTTTATTGTTGGCATAAATTACCTCACCAATACGTTACAAAACGAGACCAAACCCTACCGTTACCTTGCTTCACGCCACCTCACAGTACTATACCTTTACTTGACTGAACCCTGCTTGACTGAACCTCACCATTACGTTACCATACGGCACTCCACCCCACCTCACCTTTACTCAGCTTCCAAAACCTCAAAGCGACCATACCCGCCATTACGGAATTGACCTAATCCCATCAAGCGACCATGTTCAAGCAAAAACAAAATCGTCTCTTCTTTTATTTCCTTGTGTGGAATTAATGTTAACTCAAATTCAATAATCTTGCCAGCTTTAATATAATCGCTTCTTGCCAAGGTTACACGCGGGCCCTGCATAGTCATAGCTCGCAAAGGACGCTCAATAAACCCGTCCGGCTTTTCTTGCCCTAGATAAATCCGGCGCGGCTGTATAAAAACAAAGTCGTCAATCTTTGACCGCAATGCTTTTATTTTAACAACTTCCTTTAATACGTTTCCTGCCGCCTTTAGAAAACCCTTAATCATGTATTCGTAAATAAACAATCCATTTTCGTCACGGTGAAAACCCGTCCAGCCCTTTTCTTCAATCTTGTCAACCGTTAAATACTCTTCTTCACCGTTTTGTGTTTCTGGCTTCTTTGACTCAATATAAGTCTTATAAACCTCTGGGTCTTTTGTTACCGTTCCTAACATTTCCGTCAATAACTTAATTTTTACTTTCATCTTCTTTTCTCCTTTTTGTCTATTTTAATTTTAGGCGGTGGTTCGGATTTCTGAATATTCCACTCCGTTTTTCCAATATAAGCGACATTCTTTAATTCAAACCATGCCTCTATGCTCTTGCGTAAAAATTCTCTTTGCCATTCCGTTTCAATCTTTCCGTAATAAGTTTCAACGCCGATAACGCACCGGCCTCTGTTGTCCTGTCCAGCAAAAACAATCTCTGTTTGCACAATCTTTTTTTGCTGCGAATAGACAAACAATCCGGCACTAATCAGATTAACTGACAAAGAGATTGCCAGAACAATAAAAAGTCTATTGCGTGTTTGTTTAATCATTGAAACTGCACCCATATCAAGAATGCACCACTGAACACAATTACTGCCAAAGCAAAGGCAGTTAATATCACTGCTCCAATAAATTTAAGCCACGGTATTTTCATTTTGCTTGCTCCCTTCTTTTAATATTATTGGTTCTTGCGCTAGATAATTAATCTTTGCAATCTTGTGTGTAGCTTCAATAAGGTGTAGAACAATTAATTTTTCCAGCCTTGTCAATTCCGCCGCTTCGTGTTTTTCCAATTCTTTTCTTTTCATGTTTCACCCCGCCCGTATAGCCGATAGCACAGCTTGGTTTTTTGTTAAATTATCGCCTCAACTCGTAAGACATCAGTGTTAGTTAGAGATATATTATCACCCCTGCGATATTTTCCAAGCGGTTCAAAGTGAAAGCCAATAACTTCTTTTTTGCCAACCTTTTGGCTTGTGATAACACAATCAACGTTACTGTGGCTAGCTCTTATTTTCATTGCCACGTTAATTTCTTCTAAAATTTCATTTTGTTTTTTTGTCATTGTTTTTTTCTCCTTTTAGGTTGGGCAATCTTGCCTTAATGTGTTGGGTTATCGCACCTTACATCCGCGTGACAATATCTTACAATCGGTGTATATCCTATCTGTACCCTCATACAGGATTGCATCGACTACCTCTGCCCAATCAGCCTCATCCCACTTTTCCCGTGCCGGTGTGATTGGCACTATAACTCGCGCTCCTGTGTTGTGGCCACTGTAATTACTTAGCCGCTCACAAGTGTAATTTTTGCGGCCTCTTGTAATTATTATCCCCCCGCAAGAGGGATAATCAAAATCCACTGTATTGATGATTTCGTTTTTTTTCATTTTCTTTTCTCCTTTTCTTTTCATTATTTAATCTTGCCTTTATTTGATTACATTCTACTAAATTCTATAAAAATGTCAAGAAATATTATCATATCTAAACGCTTGAAATCATTAAGGAATAAAAATAGTTCAGAAATAACTTGTATTTAATTCGGAAAATTGTTATAAATAAATATAATGTGTGAAAGTAAAAGATGCCTAACCAGCAACCCTACTTTGCAAGGGAATGCATCGCCTAGTTGCTTTGCTGTGGTGGCAAAAAATGACATAGGTGGGGCAGAGGATTCTCAAGGAGTTTCCAAGCACGTGCAAAATCCCCTTAAAATCACGCAAGGACACATTATATAATTAAAGGCAAGAATTATGCAAATTATCTGGACATGCCCTTATTTCGGCTGTAAAAAACGACAGGAAAAAACTTCTCAACTTGTGCCGGAAATGAAACACGAACACAACGGGCAAATTTATTTTCTAACTTCATTCAAAAAAGAAAAGCGCAAGCCTGAAGATGAAACGGTAAAAAGCCTTGACGATAAACTTTGGAAAGTCTTTTCTAAGTTTATTAGATTGCGAGATGCTGATGATAACGGGATTATAATTTGTTGCACATGCGGAAAAAGAGTTCATTGGAAAGAAGCTGATGCTGGGCATTTTATTTCTAGACGACATAAAGTAATTAAGTATGATGAAAAAAATGTGGCAGCGCAATGTAAATTGTGTAATTCTTTTAAACACGGTAATGAAAAATTATATTACGACTTCATGCTTAAAAAATATGGACAGATGACTATAACCAAACTTGAAGCGGCAAAGAGAACTAACTTCAGCTTTACAAAAAATTACCTAAAAGTTTTACTTGACATTTATAAAAGAAAAGTTTATGAACTGGAAAACAGGGGGCGGGTCGGTGATTAACCTCATTCAGCGCAATGCTGACCTCTTGCCTTTGCGACTCGCTCCCTTAAAAAAAGTTCTTGACATTTGTTTTTAAGTATAGTAAAAGGTTTTTCATGGGAACGGGAAACATTAAAAAAATAAAATTTCAGCAATTAAGTCCAGAGGGAGCTTCATCTCGAATCTCGTTCCCAACCTCTGGGCTTTTTTGCTGGAGTTAAGGGAGCATAAAATGGAAAAAGAACTAGAAATTCGAGTTAGGCAAGAGCTAGAAAAAATCCTTGAAAATCCACGTGAAGCACTAAAGATAATGACAAGGGCATGGAAAGATGCCGAAGCTGAAATTGAGGTTTTAAAGCCCAAGGCTGAAAATTACGACATTTGCATGAGCACGGATAAATTAATCGAGATGAGTGCCGTTGCAAAAACAATTAACTTTATCGGATTTGGCAGAAATAATCTATTCAGTTATTTGCGTGATGCAAAAATATTGCGTTATAACAATGAGCCTTATCAGTCTTATGTTGATGCTGGTTATTTTAAAATAGTAAGGAAACCCGTTTCAAAAGATTACTATGAGGGAATTTATGAAAAAACCATGGTAACACAAAAAGGAATTGACTTTATTATTAAAAAATTAAGGGAGGACGGATATGCACGTCACGAAGGATAGAACACAAGAGATAAAAAAGGAACTTGCTGAACTAAATACAACGCTTAAAATGACAGTTCAAAAGGCGATTAGGGTTGGTCAGCTTTTAAGTGAGCAAAAAGAGTTTGTCGGTCATGGTAACTTTGTTAAGTGGATTGAGAATAATTTAGATATCAACGAAAGAACGGTTCAGCGGTATATGAAGCTTTTCGAGTATCAAAACA
>Ga0302243_1000536_pt1 | contig 33478 bp, 21 predicted proteins | sample AAG_UR_Met_MG_FD_193514 | JGI IMG/M metagenome (GOLD analysis project Ga0302243, IMG submission 193514) | Enriched activated sludge microbial communities from anaerobic digester in WTTP, New Holstein, Wisconsin, United States - AAG_UR_Met | ecosystem: Engineered > Bioreactor > Anaerobic >... | reverse complement strand
CTCCAGTTTCTCGGCGATGTCACCGATGAGCGCGTCGGTCTCCCGGAACTTGTCCTCGTCGACCAACGTGTCGTAGATGCGGTCCACGAACACCTCGCGGAGGGCCAGGTCATCGCAGCGCGGCGAACACTTGTAATGGTTGTAACCCCGGGCCTGATAGAAGTCCTGGTAGGGAATGGCGCCGATGGTCACAATGGCGTCCACCATGCCGAACTTGATCATGTCGGCGATCACCTTTCGCAGGCCAGCGGCCACTAGCGGACCGGCGAGGCCTAGGATGACCGTGGGACGGGACTTGTCCTTGAGGGCCTTCTCGTAAACTATGGCGCAGGTGGCCAGGGCCCGGCTCTGTATGGACGAGTCCTTGTAGGCCTCGACCAGGTCCTTCACGGTCACGATATTGTCAAAGTCAATCTGCTTGACCTTTTCCTTGAGAACATCCTTCTTACTAACCAATTCAAACCCTCTCTGACATTTGAATCTGAAGCTATTGCGGTCGGGCCTCAGACGTGGCTCTTGACCTTCCTGGGTCGGCTGCAGATGGCGTAATCGTCACCGTCGAAGAAGACGTCCAGGTCGGGGTTCTCCGTTTGGATCTCCTCGATCTTCTTCAAGACCTCGCGTAGCGTGAAATCGCTGTTGCGATCGATCTTGATGTGCACCCTTTTTTCCATCGACAGTCCTCTGGCCCAGTCCAAGCTCTTTCTTAGATGCAAGGCTGAATATATAACTTTTTATCAGCGAATGTAATCTGGAATGTGCTGGCCAGTCATCGCGTTACCCGAGGTCGCGGGCGGCTTTGGCGGCCGGTTCCCCTGAGAGACGTTCAATTAATAATATGTAAAATAAATATATATTATAAGCATATTCACGTCCGGAGAGGAGAGGGCGTCCCATCTGGTCTTGTTGATTGAACACGGGACGAAGGCCACTAAACCATTAAATATGGTGCTGGACAGTGTTATAGGGTCTTCACTGGATAGCGATCTGGTCAATGGACGTTGAATATAATGGCCAGAGAAAAGGCGGTTTCGGAGGCTCGGACGGAGCAGGCTGCAGTGGACAACAGGAGTCCCACCGCCGAACAGGCTGACGTTGAACGCCTAAGCAAGTGGCTGGACGGCGAGGGGGAAGGGTCCACCCTGCTGACATGGCTAGGAGAGGGCGGAGATGCGGTCCCCGAGGAGGAGCTGGCGGACCTGAAGGATCGTCTCGCCCGCTACGAGGCGGAGCTGGCGTCGGTGAGAGGGCTGCTCGCAGTCGAGGGAGCCAGCGAGACTGCGGATGGAACGGCTCAGAGAGTTCAGGCCCTCATCGCCGAGAGGGACCGGCTTCTGGAAGCGCTCCATGACGCAAAGGACGGAAAAGATGGCAACGGCCTCGTGGAGGGCCAGGAAAAGGAGCTGCTGGAACGCTACCACGCCGAACTTAAGGACAAGGAAGAGCAGTGGAAGCGCGCCGGGGATGACCTTTCCGCACGTAGCGCCAGCCTGGAGAAAGAGCTGGCCAAGATCAAGATCGAACTCAAGCTCAAGGATGATGAGCTGTCCGTTCTACGCAACGGCGGAGGAACGATCAGTACCGACCTGCTCAGCAAGCTGGAGATACTCCAGTCCAAGGAGAGGGAGTTCCTCACCCTAAAGAACGAGGCGGACGACCTGCGCATCAGGCTCAAGGAGAAGGAGGATGAGCTGGACCGCATCCGAGAGGCCATTGCCTACAAGGAGGACGAGCTCATTCGCCGCGAAGAGGACCTGATGTACCGGGAGAAGGTCTATACCGCGGAACGGCACAAGCTCAATGAGATGAAGCGGGAGACCGGAGGGCTGGAAGAGGCCGAGCTAATGAAGAAGCTGGAGGCCCTGAAGGCCGAGGTGGCCAGCAAGGAGGACGCGCTCCGGTCCAAGGAGAAGTACGTCCTGGCCAAGCAGGAGGAGCTGCGCATGAGGGAACAGGGGTTGATCGAGGACGAGATCACCTACCGGGAGAAGGAGCGCGCTCTCGAAATTTCGGAACGCAAGGTCAAGACCGGCATCTCACGACTTGACGACCTGTTGCTGGGCGGCATGCCCATCGGTTCCAACATCATGATCCACGGCCCGCCGTTCATCGGCAAGGAGGTGCTGGCCAACACCTTCATCATGGAAGGGCTGCGAAAAGGCATCCCGGCCATCATCGTCCTGACGGACAAGACCCCCAAGGACGTGCGCGACGAGATGCGCTTCATCATGTCCGGATACGAGGAGTATGAGAAGCTGGGCCTGGTGAAATACGTGGACACCTACGCCCGGGCCATGGGCGGGGACGATAACGATCCGCATACTACATACATCGAACGACCCAACGACCACGAGAAGATGGCCGAGGCCATCGAATCCATAGCCAGGAAGTTCAAGGAGAAGCATGAGTACTACCGGTTGCTGTTCCGCTCGGTGTCTACTCTGATCGCCTATTCCGACCCCAACTCGGCCTTCCGGTTCCTGAGCCCGCTGTGCGGGCGCCGCAAGAAGGACGATGCCGTCTCGATCTTCATCGTGGAGAAGGGCATGCACAACGAGCAGGAACTGCAGATGCTGGGCTCTATTATGGACGGCATGGTGGACTTCAAGGTCGACCAGCTGAAAACATTCTTCGCCATCAAGGGCATAAGCGACGTGCAGTCCCGCGCTTACATCAGATATACTGCGACCAAGAGCGCCCTGACCATCGGGTCGTTCGCCCTGGACCACATCCGTTAAGCGACCTCTACACCGTCGCTAGGCCGGATCTCCGGTTTCTTCTGCATGTTGATCCGCGGTATCGGTATCGGAGCCGGGAGCTTTATCTCCCTGGATATCAACAGGGCGGTGATCATGCAGTTGCTGACGATGGCATTGTGCACGGCGTTGGCGTCGTCCAGCGGTAAATTGTTCGTTCGGCGCCATTCGTCCATGGCCTTATCCCCGAGCTCGGTCACGCTCAGATGTCCCTCGATCTTGATGTATCCCAGGCCGGTGTAGTTGGCCGTGAAGCGGTAATCGATCTGACACACGTCACCGTCCAGCTTGGATATCTGGGTGATGGCGCTGTTGTTCTCGATCTTGATGTTCATGACCTTCTCCCCGCTCTTGGAGAAACGCTTGGCCTCGATGGCCACGGTTTCAAAGGACCTGATCTGCATATCGGCACCGAATCGGCATCGAGCATTAAAGAACATTGTCCTGCGTGGACTAAAATAACGAATGGTGCCGCAGGCCGGGCTCGAACCAGCGACTTCAAGATTTCGATCCCCCGGGCTTGCGCCTTCGGGGACTTCAGTCTTGCACTCTCCCAACTGAGTTACTGCGGCTTAGCCACCCCATAATTGAGCACGATTAAATAATTTACCTATTTGACTGGTCGAAAATGGACCTTTGCCTTGGACGGCCCTGACCGTTTGGAGACGATGCTTCGAGAGGAATGAAAACCGCTCAAGCCAGCAGTCCGCCTTCAAATTCTATTTTTTCTCGACATATTTATATAGTCATCACAGCGTAAATCACATCTGGAAATTTTGAGGTAACCAGTATGGTGGAACGCGTCAGGTCTCGTAGCACGTTCAGCGCGTCTAGTCGTTCCAAATTCATTAAGAAGGACCGAGAGGGCGTCGCCTCCACCATAGGGACCATCATGGCCCTGCTCGTGTTCCTGACCCTGATCGCCATGTTCACCAACACCTACATCCCGGTCTGGATGAAGGAGAACGAACGGGACCACATGGACCAGGTCCTGAGCCAGTTCGGGGACCTGAAGGGCAAGATCGACACGCTCATCGTCAACGCCCAGGTCACCCAGAGGCCGACCATCAACATGTTCCAGCCCCTAAGCCTGGGTTCGGACAGCGTCCCGGTGTTCACTTCGCCAACTGGAGGGTTCCTCTACCTGAAGCCCATGGGCACATACGACACCGGGGTGACCGTGGGCTTCAATTATAATTATAGCGGTTCGTTGATACAGGTCAACGAGGAGGGAGGGGGCTGTGTGGAGTACTACGCCCCCAACCGGTACTTCGTCCAGCAGTGGTATGGTTACGAGAACGGGGCCTTGATGGTGTACCAGAAGGACGGAGTGGCCATGCGTGCCTCGCCCTCATTGGTGTTCATCACCAACCCGGACAGCACCGTCAACCTGCAGTTCGACCAGGTGGACATGATCGGGAGCAATGAGTCGGTCTCGGGAATGGGCACGGCAGGCATCGTCATCGACCTGATCTACCACGACTCGCAGACCTACGTTGTCAGCGGCGCCACGGGCACGGAGAGCGATGGGCAGGTGGTGCTGAAGTTCACCACCAGGTACCTGAGCGCCCTGTGGTCGCACCTCAACCAGACGGCGGCGGAGGCGGGAATGGTATCTGGGGTATCGGGCAACTACACGCTCACCTCCAAATTGGTGAGCGCCGAGGGACGGAACGTATACGAACTGACATTGACCGTTTTCAAGGTGAACGAGTTCACGCATAACCGGGCCTACGTGAACCTGGACCTGGAGTACTGAGGGGTGTGACCATGGAGAACGCTGCGAATGAGAAGGAGGAAGGGAACGGCGAGTTCCGCACACCGAAGCCGGCAGAGGTGGAGTGGGAGGCTATCGGAAGGGCCGAACGGACCAGGAACGCCTATCTCAAGATCCTTCGCCGGATGACCCCGAACAGAGCAAGCCGGGTGAAGGTCCCGGTAAAGCCGGCCCTGGAGGCGGTCCGACCAGGTTCGGCGATCACCATCATACCTCCGATAGAGGATGTCAACCTCGAGGTGCTGGAAACGTACGCCGTGGTGCCCGATTACGCTTACGTGCGTGTAACATACAACAACGCCTCCAGCGAGTATCTTTACGAGACCATCGAGCCCCGGCTGAGCCTGGAGGAGCAGGAGCTCCTCGAGAAGATCAAGGACACCTTGCACCGCACCCTGGGGTACGAATGGGAGAAGCTCACCCGATTGGACAAGGAGGAATATCTGAGGGAGAGCGTGGATTCCTTCATCCGCACCAGAGGGGTCAAGGTGGAGAAGGTCACCAAGATGCGCATTGGCTATTACATCATCCGCGACTTCGTCGGCCATGGCATAGTGGACGTTCTGATGCGCGATGACATGATCGAGGATATTTCCTGTGACGGATACAACGTCCCCCTCTTCGTGTTCCACGGAAAATGGGAGAGCATACGCTCCAACATCATCTTCAACAACGAGGACGAACTGAACTCCTTCGTGGTGACCCTGGCCCAGCGCAGCGGGAAGCAGATCTCGGTGGCCGCCCCCATCCTGGACGGGACGACCATGGAAGGACACCGCATCCAGGCCACCTACTCCCGCGAGGTCACCACCCGCGGTTCCACGTTCACCATCAGAAGGTTCAAGAACCGGCCTTTCACCCCTACGGACCTGTTGCGTTACAAGACGGTCAGCCCGGAGATGATGGCCTACCTGTGGCTCGGGGTCGAGAACGGGGAGTCCATGATATTGGTGGGAGGTACGGCCAGCGGAAAGACCAGCGCCTTGAACTCCCTGGCCATCTTCATCCCTCCGGGGGCCAAGATAGTCAGCATCGAGGACACCCGGGAGATCAACCTCCCGCATGAGAACTGGATACCGGGCGCCACGCGCACCGGGGTGGGGGAGAAGGACAGCGATGGGCGTTCCGCCGGGGAGATCGACATGTACGACCTGGTTCGCGCGGCCCTCAGGCAGCGTCCGAACTACATCCTGGTGGGAGAGGTCCGCGGAAAGGAGACCTATATCATGTTCCAGGCCATGGCCACCGGGCACAGCACTTACTCCACCATGCACGCCGATTCGGTGAAGAGCATGGTCAACAGGCTGGAGAACCCGCCCATCAACTGCCCGAGGATATTGCTCACCGCTCTGCGCAACGTGCTCATCCAATCCCAGGTCAAAGTAGGGAACGACATGGTGCGCCGCATGAAGCAAATAGTGGAGATAGTGGGGTATGAGCCGGAGAACAACGAGCTCATAACCAACACGGTGTACGAGTGGGACCCCGCCACCGACCGATTCATATTCAAGGGCCACGCCTTCCTGTTCGACAAGATAATGGAGATGAGGTCGCTGACCAACGACGAGATGATGGCCGAGTTCGACCGCAGGGTGGAGGTCATCAACTACCTGCTGAAGAAGGACATCCGGAACCACCGGGAGATCTGGAACATCGTCAACTCCTATTACAAGGACCATGACAAGACCCTGACCCGTCTGCGAGCGGACCTGGCGGCCACGGAGGTGAACTGATGGCTGGAGAGACCGACCTGTTCACCAGGATGGACTCCACGAAGAAGTCCTACCTGCGCACCAAGAGCGCCGCGCCCAAGCATTCCAAGGATGCCGGGCCGAGAGTGGTCAAGCTGCCGGAGGGCGTGGTGCCCGATTACGTCAAGCTCACCCCGTACCAGGAGTTCTGCTGGAGGACCATCGGCAAGGCGGTCGTCAGGAGGATGAAGCCCAACCCGAAGCTGGAGCTCTCCCTGATGCAGGCCCACATGCGGCTGAGACCGGAGGAGTACACCGCCTACGTTTGGATGACCACGCTCATCGTGGGCATCCTCACCGGAGTGCTGGGCGCCCTTTTCGGAGGGATATTGATCGCCTTCCTGGGCATAGGGGCGGGCATGGTGGCCACGGCCACCATAGCCATGATAGTCATGCCCATAGTGCTGACCTATGTGGTGCTCGGCTCCGTGCCCGGTTCCAAGGCCAAGACCAGGGGCAGGGACATAAACAAGCGCCTGGGGGCGGCGATGAGCTTCATCTCCGCCATGGCCAGCGCTGACGTCAACATCGATGTCATATTCAAAGAGCTGGCCCGCCAGCCAATATACGGGCAGATCAAGGACGAGGCGGAATGGATCACCCGAGACACGGAGCTCCTGGGCACTGACATTCTGTCCGCTATCAACAAGGCCTCCATGAGAAGCCCCTCCATACGCTTCCAGGAATTCCTGCAGGGTGTGGTGACCACCTCCACCTCCGGAGGGCAGCTGAAACCATATTTCCTGCAGAAGGCGGACCAGTTCGAGAAGGAGGCCAAGCTGGAGATGAGGGCCCAGCTGGAGACCCTGGGACTGATGGCGGAGACGTTCGTCACCGTGGTGGTGGCCTTCCCGCTGTTCCTGGTGGTCATCATGGCCATCATGGCCATAGTGCCTGGTGCCGGAGGGAACTCGGACACCACCATATTGCTACTGTACCTGGTGGTCGGACTGATGATCCCGTTCTCCCAGTTCGGTTTCATCTTCTTCATATGGAACACCACCAAGGAGTCGTCGATGTGAGGTCCTGACATGGCTGACGAAGAGATGTTGGACATTGGACAACTGAACCTCAAGAAGAACGATTACAGCAAACCGCTGTTCATCATTGGGGTCGTAGGCCTGGTCCTGTGCCTGGTGATCGGGCTCATCGACGCCATTGGGGGTTTCGAGACCGGGCTGGAGTGGATAGACTGGGTGGCCATAGGGCTGATGGCCTTGTGCGGCCCCTACGGGTTCTACACCAGCTATCAGCGGAAGAAGATACTGGAGATCGAGTCCCGGTTGCCGGACTTTCTGCGCGATGTGTCCGAGGGCGGGCGTTTCGGAATGACCCTGGCCGATTCGATAAAGGTCTCCGCCCGCGGCAGGTACGGGCGCCTGACCCCGGAGATCAAGCGCATGGCCGCGCAGATAGACTGGGGGGTGCCTGCCACCGACGCCCTGAAGCTTTTCGTCGATAGGGTGGACACCCCGCTCGTGCGGCGCATGACCACCATCGTGATCAAGGCTAACGAGGCCGGTGGAAATGTGGCGGACGTGCTGAACATGGTGGCCCACGACGCCCGAGAGACCCTGCTGAACCGGAACGAACGGTCCATCGCCATGTCCACCTATACCGTGGTCATCTACGTGGCGTTCGCCGTGTTCCTGGCCACGATCTATATTTTGAACTCGACCTTCCTGCCAGAGATGGTGAGGGCTGGCACCTCCATAACCGAGGGGACCGAGGGCCTCTCAGGGAACGTCCCGGTGCAGGTGCAGACGGACGTGGTGCCCCAGATCAATCTGATATTCTTCATATCGGTGGTGATCCACGCCTTCGGGGACGGGATATTAGCGGGAGTGCTGCAGGACGGACGCATAGCCAACGGTTTCCGCCATTCCTTCATAATGTTATTGATCGGACTGATCGCGCTGAGGTTTGTGTGATGTAAAATGACCGCGAGCGAAAGTGAACCTCTGAAGGACCTCGACCAGCTTATCGAGAAGGGCAATCTGCAGATCGAGAGGAACAAGAAGATATCCTTCAAGGACCGCTACATGGAGCTGGTCCACCGCGTGTCCAAGAGCCCGGTGCGGGTCATGGTCCCTTCCAGCGACAAGAGCACGGACCAAATAAAAGGAAGGATCACCGAGGTGCCCAAGATCGCCGAGTCCTACGTGGACGAGGTGGAGATCGCCAAGATCCTGGAGCCTTATTCCTACGTCAGGATCAAGTTCGACAACGTCTCCTCGGAATACCTCTACGAGGTCATCGAACCGACGCTGACCGAGGACGAGAGCATCCTGCTGGAAATGCTGAAGAACAGCGTGGTCCTGACCATTAACCCGGCAGTGGGCAGCCTGGACCGGGAGAAGGAGAGCATATTGCGAGCGGTCACCGACGAGCTGCTCAAGGCCATGGGCGTCAACCTCACCATGGAGTCCAGGGAGCGCATACATTACTACCTCCGTCGGGACTTCATCGGCTACGGGGCCATCGACGTCATGATGATCGACCCCAACGTGGAGGATTGCTCCTGCGACGGGGTGCGCATCCCGCTTTACATATTCCACCGCAAGTACGGTTCCATCAAGTCCAACGTCCGCTTCGAGTCGGACGAGGAGCTCGATTCGTTCGTGGTCTGGCTGGCCCAGCGCTGCGGCAAGCACATATCGGTCGCCGAGCCCCTGCTGGACGCCACCATCCCGGATGGCTCCAGGCTGAACGCCACCTTGGGGAAGCACGTCACCAAGCGCGGCTCGTCGTTCACCATCCGACGGTTCAAGGACAACCCCTTCACCCCGGTGGACCTGCTGCGCTTCAAGACCATGAGCACGGAGATGATGGCCTATCTCTGGATCTCCACGGAGTTCGGAAGCTCCATGCTGGTCTGCGGAGGCACTGCCAGCGGAAAGACCACCACCCTCAATGCGGTGTTGCTGTTCATTCCGCCCCAGATGAAGATCATCAGCATCGAGGACACCAGGGAGCTGAACCTGCCGCACGAGAACTGGATACCCGGACTGACCAGGGAATCTTTCGGAGGCCGGAAGAGCGCCTCCTCCGGCTCGGTGAACATGTACGATCTGCTCACGGCAGCCCTGAGGCAGCGCCCCCAGTATCTGATGGTCGGCGAGGTGCGCGGCAAGGAAGCGTATGTCGTGTTCCAGGCCATGGCCACCGGTACCATCTCCTACTCCACCTTCCACGCCGAGGATGTTCAGGCCATGGTCCACAGGATGGAGAACGACCCGATCAACCTGCCTCGGGCGCTCATAACCGCCCTGGACATAGTCATGCTGCAGGCCCAGGTGAAAGTGGGCACCAAGATGACCAGGCGGGTCAAGTCCCTGACGGAGATCGTGGGCATGGACCCGGAGACCGGCGAGCTCATCACCAACTCGGTGTTCACCTGGAACCCGGCGGACGATTCGTTCAACTACAGCGGCCACTCATACATATTCGAGAAGGTCCGCACGGTGAAGAACTGGTCCCCCCGGGAGATCGAGAGGGAGTGGAGGCGGAGGATCGAGATACTCGATTACATGAAGAAGATCGACGTCACCCATTACCGCCAGGTGGCTAAGATCATCTCCACCTACTACAAGAACCCGGACAAGGTCATGAAAGAGGTCCGCGAGGTCATGAGCCAGGAATCGCGGCCATAAATTTTTTTTAAAAAAAAGAGAAATTGGAAAGGGGTTTACTGGGGTTTGTCACCGCCCTCATCGGGCTTGCTGGCCTCTTCCACCGGGGCTGATGGAGACCCCTCCGCGGGTTCCGCCTTGGGCTTCTCCTCGCCGGATCGGCGGACTATCCGCCTGAAGGTTCCCTTCTTCTCCTTCTCCTCGGGCTTGGCGTTCGCCGTTCCCTCAGCGGCCTGCTCGAACACCGTTCCGCAGCGGTTGCACACCTTGGCGTCGCGGGGGTTCAGAGTGCCGCAGGCAGGGCAGGGGAACACGCCGGACTTCCGGCCCATCTCCTCCTTCCTCAGCCATTCCTCGAAGGGCAGGTAGCTCGGCTCGGTCTGCAGCCACTCCTGGAACTTGTCCTCGGAGTACTTGCTGCCGAGAGCGTTCTTGGCCTGGGTTCGGAAGCCGTCCACGTACTCGTCGTACTGCTTCCTCATGGCCTCGATGTAGCCTGAGCTCTGCTCGCCCTCCAGCGGTTCGGTCATGAACTTGGCGCCGCAGTCAGGGCAGCTCTCGGCCTGGGACGGGATCCAGGCCCCACACTCGCTGCACTTGGCAGTGTCCCTCTCGAACTCCACTCCGCACTTCGGACAGTGCTTGGACACCTCGGGGATCAGCGCGCCGCAGTTTCCGCACTCCACCATGCGCCCCAGTCCCACCTTGTACAGGTAGATGGAGAATATCACGATCACCGCAATCACGATGGCCACGATCAGCAGGTACACATAGCTGGGTATCGACTGCGGGGTGAAGGGGGCGATGATGTTGAGGCTGACGGCGCCAGTGAAGTTGCCGTCGATGCTGTTCACGTTGGCCCTGACGACCTGGCTTCCCTCCTTCTCCGGGGGGGTCTGCAAGACCGCGTAGAAGTAGCCTTCCTGATCAGTCGTAGTGCTCTGCGAAGCGGTCAGGGGGAACCCGTTGGCATCGGTGAGCACTATGGTGACCGCGAGGCCGGCGATCGGGGCCATTTGACTTCCTTGAGTGATGCGCCCATTTATCAGTATGGCGTCCCCGGGAGCGAAGTTCGCCTTGTTCAGCGTCATGATGATGTCCGGGTCCATGGCCGCCACGGTGAAGGCCACCACATGCTGGTTGTCCGTCTGGTTGGCATCGAGCCCGACGCCGGCGTTGATGACCAGCTGATAATCGTCCCTGGTCACGTTGACCGTCCAGGGAACGCTGATCTGCGCGGTCCCACCGACGGCGATGTTGCGGGCCTGCTCGAACAGGACCGTCCGCTCATCGCCGTCCAGGTAGACGCCCACCTTGATGTTGGTGGCGTCGACCAGACCGATGTTCCTCACGTTGAAGGACACGATTATCTTCTCGCCCAGGACCCCGGTGGTCACGTTGACGTTGTTGGACCTCACCAAGGCATCGGTAACCGCCAGGTCCGGACGGTTATCCTTAACCAGCAGGTCTTCCGTGGCCCGGTTGTTGGGGTTGAGCGGATCGTCCAGCTCGGTGATGTGTGTATAGTTGGCATCGGTATCCGGGTTGACCTCCACCAACATGGTTATCTCGTTCAACTGACCGATGTTGGGCATGGTGCTGGGGTCCCAATCCAAGGAGACCGCCTTGGTGGCCTTGGAGGCCAGGCTGGCCACGTCGACCGAGCCAACCATCGTTTCCCCGTCCAACCAGAACACCACTTTGAAGTTCACGGCGGACGACTCGCCATCGTTGTAGACCACGGCGACCACCGTGATGTCGTCGTTCAGGTTGACCTCGTTCTTGGCCACCCCATCGACCATGAAGCTCACGTCCATGGCGATCAGATCGGGATAGTCGGCCACGGTGACGGTTATCTGCGCCTCGTTGTTGGCGAGGTTGCCTTCCTCGATCGGGCCGCCCATGCTAACCTGGACGGTTATGGTTCGGGCACCAGCCTCAGCGGGAACCCACTCCATGGTGGCTTCCCTCCTCTGTCCGGTCGGTATGTTGGAGATGGTGTCGACGCCAATTATGCCTCCCACGCTGTCGATGAAGGTGACGTTGATGTTGCTGGCTGTGCGGTCACCCAGGTTCGAGATGAAGGCGGATATCATGACCGTGCGGTCCCTTGCCGCCTCTGAACCGATGGTCACGTCCGCCGCGACCACGGCCAGATCTGGAACTCCGAGAACCTCGATCAGGGTATAGTTGACATTGTTGTCCTCGTTCAGCTCGGGTATGGCATTGAGCGGGTCCACGGTCACGGTCAGGTTGTGCTGGCCGAGCGGATACGCCGCGATCCAGGTCACGTTGACCGTTAAATTGGACTGGGGAGCCAGTACATCGATCACATAGTCCTTGATTATGACCGTGCCGGTGGAGCTCACGTCGGAGAACCTGATCAGTATGTCATAGGCAGCGACTATCCCTATGTTGTTGATGACGGTGGACAGGGTCACCTCGCTCCCCCGGAGCGGGGTGAGGTTGGACACGCTGAAAGGCGGATCGATGTCCGGCTTGGCGTCCGGCAGGTCCATCCTGACGTAGGCGTCGCTCCTCACCAGGTTGCGCGTGGATATGTACAGCACGCTGGCGATGGGGTTCTTATCCGAATCGTACCGTTCTCCGTCGTACCAGTAGGTGGCGTTCAGCACATAGTTGCCGAACAGTTGCGAGCTCGAGGAGGTGATTATCGCGCTCAGGGCCTGCACGGTCACCGTTCCGTTCTCACCGGTGGTACCGGTGAAATAGAGGGTGGACGGGAAGGTCCTGACCTCCACATGCACGCCGGCCAGGGAGTGTATCCCCGTCCCATCGAACACCTCGGCGACTATCCAGCTGTACAGGCGGATGACGGCGCTGTCCTTGGGCGACACCGGGGGCGTTCCCCCGATCGAGGCGCCGGTCAGGACGGCCACTGAGTTGCCTCCGAAATCGGATATCGCATAATCGAAGGTGGTGTTGAAGGTTATCAACGAGACGCTGGAGGTGGAGGGAGCGCTCATGACCCCCCTGACCCGGGAACTCTCCATGAAGACCTGCGAGGAATCGTCCATTATCAGGTTGACGTTCTGCATCAGGATGGAATCGTTCACGAACAGCCGGCCGTTGTCGAAGAGGTATATCTTCAGGCCGAAGTCAGCGTTCAGGACCACCCTTTCCAGTATCAGGACACCGTTGTCCCTGACCACTATCTGGGTTGTGGTATCGTTCCTGAGCATCGTCACGGCCGTTCCCTGGATCTTCAGGTAGCCGTTACCCTCCACGATGATGTTGTGCTGCCATTGGAACGCCGAAGCGGTCATGGTCTGGGAATCGATAACCACCCAGTCGCCACCTTCGGCCTCGAGGATGACCACGATGGACTTCGAGGCGATGTTGTTCTGGTAATTGTACTCCGTCTTGGCCCCATCGTAGTTGACCCAGACATAGATCGAGTAGTTCCCGATCTGCTCGGGGGTCCATAGGAAGCTGGTGGTGTAGCTACCGCCGTTCGGCACGTCGATGGTGGTGCTATTGATCATGTTGCCAAGCTTGGGGTCGCCGATGAAGAAGGCCACTTTCACCCCATTGACCCCGGCCCTGCCCAGGACGTTGCTGACGGTCACGTTGATGAACATGGCCTTGTTGGTGACCCCTTGTACCTGCGAGAAGGCGATGGAATTGCTGGTTATCGCCAGGTCGGGCAGGAACTCCAGGACCCTGATCGGCGGAGGAGACAGAACGTTGTTCGCCTTGTTCTCCGGCAGTTCGAGCACTTGCCCGAGAGAGTCGGCGGTTATCACTATGCTGTGCAGCCCGGAGGTGGTCTGGACCGAGCCCCAGGTGACCACTGTGTTCCGGGATTCCCCGGGCAGGAGGTTCGTTACGGTGATGTTGCCAAGGTAGTTCGTCTTGTTCCCCAAGAGGTCCTTGACGCTTATCACGAACTCGCTGGCAGTGGTCATTCCGTAATTGATGACGGTGAAGTTCAGTTGTACGATGTCACCCTGGTATATGGTCTCGGGATTGGTCGCGAACCCTATCACCGCAATGTCCGGGAGATGGAGCGTCAGTTCGTCGATCACGAAGCTCATCCTCATCCTTTGTGGAATGAGGTCCGGATATGCATCGAACCGGGTATCCTTGGTCCCAGGGGAGAAGGAAACCGCCGATTCATTGACGTAAGTGACCTTAACGGTATAGGCGCCCATGGGCATGGCGTTGGGTGCCCAGTCCTCATTGATGACATCGGTCAGCAACGGGAAGCTTAGGAGACCGGATTGGTTAGTGACCATGAAGCTTGTGCTGTTCCTTCCAAGATATTCGAGGATGCCCATCGGGGGTTCCGCGTTCACGGTGTCGTCATAGTAATAGGAGGCGGGGCCCTGGGAGTTGGTGGCGTTCACGATCGCACCAGCGACCGGAAGGTTGTTGGAATCAACGACGCTCACATCGACCCAGCGGTAGATGTTGATGGTCGGGTCGAGCAAAATGTTCAGCCCAATGTAATCAAATCCAACAGTCTGAGCAGCTGGATTGGTAAAAACAATACTTAATTGATCTACCATATTCAAATTGTTAAGGACATTGGAGGATAATTGAGCTGAATTCGTTTGTTCAACATCGGAATCCACAACTATGCTCGAGTTGCGAAGAGGTCCACCTGTGATGTTCCATCGAACATAACTTGAACTGGAATACCCAGTGGCGCCCCTGCTTTCTACGATCAATTGAACGTCTTTAATTTTTCCAGTAAGACCAGGCGTATTGAAGCCAGTTACTTGCAAGACACCTGCGCTGATTACATCATAGTATGAATTATCGCTGATGAGCAGATCGCGGACGTTCAATTCAGCGGTCGTATCATCGGCTCCCTGGGCGGTCGGTTTGAAGGTCATGTCCTTCCTGACCGGCACGAACGGCGTGCTGCCGTTCGAGCTATACTCGTCGTCGATCATTACCCCGTACAGGTTGGCGACGGCGGTGTCGGTGACGACGAGCTTCCTCTGCTCCGGCAGGGTATAGTTCATGTTGTTGACGCCTAGCACAGTGTCGACAGCGGTCAGCTCACTGTCGCCGGCGATGTACAGGTTGTTGTAGGCCGGCAGTGTTAGAACAATCTCTATCCAGACCCTGTCGATGAACACGGTCTCGGCGTTGCCGTTGTTAAAGGTGACCGTCAGCAGGGAGATGTCCATGGACGATAGGCTCAGAGAGGTCAGGTCCTGATAGATCACCTGGTCGGTGTTGGTCAGGGCCGGTTCGCTCGGCTCATAGGTCTGGAACACCTGCATGTTGCTGGCCTGGTCCGGCGTGGGGTCCAGATGCTCGTAGTACCAGAAGGTGTCTGGAGTGGCATTGGCGACGAACAGGTCGCTGGTGCGGTACTCGGCCATGAGCCGAACGCTCATCGCCTCTCCCTCGTTAAACACCAGGCCACCGATGTCGAAGCCGGAGATCGTCATAGCCTCAAGGTTCCCTATGGCGGCGTAGCCGGAACCGCTGGTGGTCAGGTTGACCGCGTCGCCGTCAGGCACGACGGTGCGGAGGGCGTCGGGGTTCCTCTCGACCGTGTAATCGACGTCGACGGTGTTGTTATAGGACGTGGCGAACGGATAGGCGTAAACCTCTCCCAGGCGGGTAGGCATGCCCGGGATGCCGGTGATGGATGAATCATAAAGCTGGATGTCGCTGGATATCGCGGTCACCAGGGGACCGAACACCTGGCTGCCCTTGGCGATGAAGTTAGCGTTATCGACTAGCATCTTGCCCTGGAACTCCAACCGGGAGTTCTCGGCGATCAGCGATCCGTTGTTCCTGATCAGGACGCCCAAGGCGTCGTACGCCCCGTACAGGGTGTTCTCGGTGGTCAGGTTGGAGTTGATCAGAATGAGCTTTCCGCCGTCCTCGATGGTCAGGTGATGGACCCTGTCGACGGTGGATGTCTTGTACGACAGGAAGTTCAGGTCACCGTTCTCCACGACCACCGTTCCGCCGGCCCCTATGGTCAGGTTGCCGTTCAAGTTCTGCAGCCCTTGGATGTTCCAGGTGTTCTCCTCATAGTCAGTGCCGTAGAACCGGTCTCCATTCTCGTTCTCGGTGGGGGACAGCGCCTGCCCGGCACCAGGAACGGTGAACAACAACAGTCCTGCGAACGATGAGAACAACATACACCAGACGATTAGCAAGCTCAATGCCTTTGATGCCCCGACCCCAATTTTCATAGACCCACCTTGCAGACGTCCCTTTAATTACGCCAGGTAAAATAGAAGGTTCTGATTATAAATAAATATGTTTACCTGGATGCTAACCAGGTGGCATGCTGGCTAATGAAGGAAAAACAAAGGGACCGTTTCACTTCCTTTTAATGATCTTCCTTATGGAGATCGGCTTCTTATCGTCAGCCGGTGGCTGAGCATCGGCCTCCTTTTCCTCGGCCTCCTTGCGTTCGGCTAAGATCCGAGCCTCTTCGGCCTGGCGCTCCGCTTCCTTCTTTTCTTCGGCTGCCTTGTGCTCGGCCTCCTTCTTGGCCTCCGCAGCGGCGCGTTCGGCCTTCTTGGCCTCCAAGGCATTTATCGATTCCTCGTCCAGCTTCTGACCGCAGGCATAGCAACGCCTGGCGGCCCCGTCGTTGATGGTCCCGCAGTTGGGGCATTTGATGTCTGGCAACGGAGGTGCCGGCTCGGATTTCTTCTCTGGCTCCGCCTTAGGGACCTCTTCGACCTTGGCCGGCTCGATCTTTTTCTCCGGTTCCACGGCCTTCGGGGGTGCCTCGGCCTTCACCGGTTCGGGTTCCGCCTTAGGGGGGACCGGCTCGGGCTCCTTCGCCTTCCTCTTCCCTTCCTTTACCTCCGCCTTCTCGGCCGGAGGCTCGACGGCCGGTATCATCGGCTCGGGGACGTCCTCGACCTTGTTCACCAGGGATTCGGCGACCTTCTCCTCGGCCTCCCCGCCCTCGAACGATTCGACCGTCGGCACCGGGGTTCCCTCCCGCCTCATCAGCACCGCTTCCCGGGTGGTGAGGGCCTCCTCCCTTTCCGTGAGCGACCTTTCCCAGTCCACCAGGCGTTTCTGCTCCTCCATGGTGACCCGCTTGCCGGAGGCCAGGGCATCGGCCTGCTCCTCCATGACCTTGATCTTGGCCAGCATCTCCTCCCGGCGGGCGTTGGTCGCCTCCAACGATTGCTTGACCAGGTTCACCTCCTCGTGCAATTGCTCTTCCATCAGGGCGATCTTCTGGTTGACCTGGCGCATGACGGCGTCATGCTCGGTGGCCTGCTGGAACAGCGTACGCACTTGCTCCTCCTGTTGCAGGACCTCGCGGTCCCGGCGCTCCAGGTCCACCCGCAGGCGGTGCATCTCCTCCTCCCTGGTGCGCAGCTCTGCGTTCAACGCGGACAGCTCCTTCTCCATGTGGGAGGCCGCCTCCTCGCGGGGAACCACCTTGGATTCCCGGTCCTTAAGCTCGGCGTCCTTGGCCGTCTGTGACTGCTGGACCTGGTCCAGCTGGTCCTCCTTGGTCCTGAGGGTCGTCTCCCACTTCTCCAGGTCCTCCTTGCGCCGCTTTATGTCGGCCTCCTGGGTCTTTATCTTCTCCTTGAACTCCTCGATTACCTGCCAGATCGGAACTTGCTCGTCGGTCATCGTGTCACCTCAAGATATTAGGCCAGGGTAGGTCCCAGAACCGTGAGGCCCTTTTCCCCGACCTCCAGTGTGTGTCTTTCCATGCTGTGCTCGCACGCGCGCATCTTCTCCACCCTCATGTAGCGCACCAGCTTCCCGCGGGTGCGGTCCAGGCCCAGCTCTATTATGCCGTCGACCAGGAACCCCTCGTCGCCCAGCAGCTCGGAGGGGGTGTTCGGTCCCCGCTCCATGACTATGAAACATGTTAGGTTGTAATCCCTCAGGGTCTTGAAGAAGTAGAACATCTTCTTCCGTATCCCTTTGACGTCCTCCATGAGGGAGTAGAGGGCGCCCAACGAATCGAGAGCGAACACGGTGAACTGGTCGCCGTGCTTCTTCTTCTGATAGCTGATCATCTGGATGATGAAATCCATGTAATCGGTAGGAGCGTCCACCTCCACGATCTCGTCCAGCTCCCGGAGGTCGGTGAAGTCCGATATCTCCATGCGGTCGTTCAGGGCGAGGTTCAGGCTGCGCATGTTGCGCAGATGGCTATCGGCGGTCTCCTCCAACGTGACGTACAGACCGAACTCGCCCGATCTCTCCAGATAGTTGGAGATGACCGAGTAGCAGAAGGAGGTCTTCATGGATCCCGGAGGACCGGTCACCAGAACCACCTTCGGCGCCTCAATGTCGGTTCGGAAGACCTTTTCCAGCCCTGGTATCGAATCGCGCAACAATCGAGCTCACCGCCGTGCCTGACATGTCCAGATGATATCATCCGAACCCTGCCCAGGCCTTAGATGATATTCCGATGGGATGATAAAGATATTCGCCCGGTCAGTCCTCCTCTTGATCGGGCGGTTCGTTCTCTGAATCCTCGGTCTCGGTCATCTCCGGGAAGCCGGCGTCCTCATGGACCTCGGCCTCCTGCACGGCCTGCTCCTCCTTGCGCCCGGCCAGCCTGGCCACGGCGATCACCTTGTCGCTTTCCCGCAGGTCCATCACGGTCACGCCTTGCGTGGCCCTTCCCATGACCCGGATGTCGGCGACCCGGATGCGCTGCACCATGCCGTTGACGGTGGCCAGGATCAGCTCGTCGTCCTGCTCCACCTCCATCACCGAGATCACGTCGCCGTTGCGCCCTTCCGTACGGATGGTTATGACGCCCTTGCTGCCGCGATGGGTCTTGCGGTACGTGTCTCGTTCATCGTCGGCATCCTTCTTTCCGACCAACGAGATCTTGCCGTAACCGTTCTCCGTGACGGTCAAGAGATGGGAATCGGAGGTAACTATGGCCATGCTGACCACCTCGTCACCCTCCTCCGGACGGATGCCTATCACGCCATGCGCCGGGCGGCCCATGGACCGCACCTGCCCCTCATCGAAGCGGGCGGCCAGGCCTTTCCTGGTGGCCAGGATTATTTCCTTCGAACCGTCGGTGAGCTTCACGTCGACCAGCTTGTCGCCGTCCCTCAATCCGACGGCGATCAGGCCGCGCGAGCGGATGTTGGCGTAGGCGGCCAGCGGCGTCTTCTTGATTATCCCGGCCCGGGTGGCGAACACCAGGTAGTGGTCACCGGACAACTTCGTTATCGGGCGGGTGGCCATGATCTTCTCGCCGTCCTCCAGCTTGGGGAGCAGGTTCACGATGGGCTTGCCCTTGGACTGGCGGGAGCCGACCGGTATCTGCCACGCCTTCAGCGAGTACATCCTCCCGAGGTCGGTGAAGAACATCACGTGATCATGGGTCATGCTGACGAAGAGGTCGGTGACCACGTCCTCCTCCTTGGTCTCCATGCCCATTAGCCCTAGTCCGCCGCGGCGCTGCTGCTTGTAGGTGTCCAACGGCATGCGCTTGATGTAACCGTCCTGGGTGATCATGAGCACCATCTCCTCGTTGGGGATGAGGTCCTCCATGTCCATGTCCAGCGCGTGAGCGACGATGTCGGTGCGGCGCTCGTCGCCGTACTTCTCCTTCATCTCCAGCGTCTCGGACTTGATTATGCCCATGATGCGCGACTCGTTGGCCAGTATGTCCTCCAGGTCGCGTATCATCCTCTCGATCTCCTGGAACTCGGCCTGAATGGCCTCCAGCTCCAGCCCGGTCAACTTCTGCAGGCGCATGTCCAGTATCGCCTTCGCCTGCTCCTCGTCCAGTTCGAAGCGGGCCATTAGGCCGTTGCGCGCCTCCTCGGGGGAATTGGCCGAGCGGATGATGTGCAACGTCTCGTCCAGAGCGCTGATGGCCTTGACCAATCCTTGCAGGATGTGGTCCCTCTTGCGAGCCTGGGCCAGATCGAACTTGGTTCGGCGGACCACCATGTTGTGGCGGTGTTCGATGAATATCTGCAGCTCTTCCTTCAGCGTGAGCACGCGAGGCTGGTTGTCCACCAGGGCCAGGTTGATTATGCCGAAGGTGACCTCCATCTGGGTGTGCTTGAACAGCTGGTTGAGGATGATCTCCTCCATGACGTCCTTGCGCAAATCGATAACGATGCGCATGCCGTCGCGGTCCGATTCGTCTCGCAGGTCGGTGATCCCCTCGATCTTCTTGTCCTTGACCAGCTCGGCGATGCTCTCCACGAGCATGGACTTGTTGACCTGGTACGGAATTTCGTCAACGATGATGCGCTTGCGGTGCTCCACCTCTTCGAAGTGAGTCTTGGCGCGAACCTTGATCTTTCCGCGCCCGGTCTGGTAGGCTTCCACGATGCCGGAGAGACCGTAGATGGTGCCGCCGGTCGGGAAGTCGGGACCTTTGATGAACTGCATGAGGTCCAGGACGTCCGTTTCAGGGTGGTCGACCAGATAGACGATGGCATCCGATACCTCGGATAGATTGTGGGGAGGCATGTTGGTGGCCATTCCCACCGCGATGCCGGCCGAGCCGTTTATTATGAGGTTCGGCAGCTTGGACGGGATGACCAGCGGTTCTTTCAATGACGCGTCGAAGTTATCGCCCCATTCCACTGTGTCCTTGTCCAGGTCGGCCAGCATGTCCTCGGCGCGCTCCTGCATGCGGCACTCGGTGTACCTCATGGCCGCAGCCTCGTCGCCGTCGACGGAACCGAAGTTGCCTTGGCCTTCGATTAACGTGTACCTCAAAGAGAAGTCCTGGGCGAGGCGTACCATGGAGTCGTAGACGGCGGTGTCGCCGTGCGGATGGTACTTACCCAAACAGTTGTGCACTAAAACTCCGCCTGCGATGAACTCGTGCGCTCCGGCGACCTGCAGATCGTAGGTCTTTTGGGCCGGAGCCTCAGAAATCTTGGTGACCTGGACGAAGTACAGGTGATCGTCCACGACCTCGTCGATGAACGGGCATAGCTTGGACTGGATGCGCCCGAGCTTCTCCTGGATGCCCCAGTCCTTAAGCTGGGTCCGTCCAAGGGGCCTTTCCTTAAGGTCTGAAGAGTAGCGGATCTTGGTGCCGTCCGGGTAACATATTCCGGACCTGAACTTCTGGCCAGACATATCCTCGTACCAGCCACCGCCGAGGTGATGGTCCGAGAGTTCCTGGAACACCGCCTGCCCGAGGAAGGGTATGCGATCGTAGGGGGCGGCATCCACCTGCGCGTTGGCGATCCTGCTCAAACGCTCCCGCTTGTCATCGTTCGCCAGGTTCAGCATCTTCGCCAGGTCCTTGGCGAATCGGCTTCCTACCTCTATAGAGTGGAGAGGGTGATGAGGAGTCAGGATGCTGTCGTTGATCATCCGGAACTCCTCGCTCATCTTCTGCATGTATCGTCTGGAGAGAATCCCAAGGTGCTGCAGGACGATTTGAATGTCATTCGCCAAATGCGGGGAGATGGTCCCGTACTGCACCATGTTCCTATCAGTATGAACGGACCCGTCCCCGTCTATTAGACCGGACAGCAGTGAGGCGAGCACTGATCTGGGAGATCGGAAGAATGGTTCGGGAATGCGCTTGGTCACCGACTTCCAGCCTCCGTCTATTCCCAGGGCTGACATAAGATACTGGTTCAGCTCCTTGCGGTTGATCCGTACCTGGAAGCCTATGGAGACCGACTCGTGCCCGTCCTGATGGAAGAACGGTTCGCTGTCCATCTCTATGGTCGCCTCGTATCCGAAAGCCCTTTTAAGGCAATCGCGGACCCTGACCATGGTCTCCTCGTGAGAGGAGTAGAAATTAAAGCGGCCCTGGCAGTTCTCGAACCAGCCGTCCGAAAGGAATTGGCCGATCAGATAGGCAATGTCCTCGTCCAGGAACGTCTCCTTGCCGTGCCAATCGGGCAGCTTGACCTTCGAAAGTTCAGGATATTCCAGGCGCATGACCAGATGGTCGCCCGGGTTGAGGTCCTTGGCCTCCTTCCATTGGTAGCTGAGGTCCTGTGATAGGACCTTGAAAGGCTGTGAGGGAGTGCATGTCAAGCCCATCCCGTTCTCCATGCCCACCTGGAGCAGCGCCCTTTCAGGCATCTCATACAGCTCGGTGACTTTCGATCGGCCGTTCTGCGTGTAGACCTTCTCTCCGAGCTGGACCTCCTCGATCGGGATCAGTCCTTTTTCGGTCAGTACTCTCGTTCCGGCCACGAAGCACTCGCCCACGACCCTGGCGCTCTTCTTGTGCGCCTTGTTGTGATTTAGCGACATGTCGTACATCGAGTACAATATGCGGCGGTGAACTGGCTTAAGTCCGTCCCTGGCGTCCGGAAGCGCCCTGGAAACGATGACGCTCATCGAGTAGTCGATGTAGGACTTCTTCATCTCGTTCTCGATCGGTTGGAGAACCACCTTGTGCGTTCCCGCGTCCGGTACCTTGGCGTCCCCCGCGTTCTGTTCCGGGGCCTGCTGGTTGGTGTCTTCGTCGGTCATTTTGGTCACCTCAGATGTCCAGGTTCTCCACCTCGTTGGCGTGCGACATGATGAACGCTCGCCTCGGTTCGACCTCGTCGCCCATCAGTATGGTGAACATCTCGTCCGCTTTCATGGCGTCCTCGATGGTCACCTTCCTCAACGTCCTCGTTTCAGGGTCCATGGTCGTCTCCCACAGCTGCTTGGGGTTCATTTCGCCGAGACCTTTGTATCTCTGCAGGTTGACGTTCTTGCCCATCTCCTCCATGGCCTTAACGAGTGCCTCGTCGTCGTAGACGTAGACCTCCTTGTTTCCCTTGCTGACCTTGTAGAGAGGCGGCTGGGCGATGTAGATGAAACCGGCGTCGATCAATGGGCGCATGTAGCGGTAGAACAGGGTGAGCATGAGCGTCCGTATGTGCGCCCCGTCCACATCGGCATCGGTCATCATGATGATCTGATGATACCGGGCTTTGCTCGGATCGCAGTCCGGACCGATGTTCGCTCCGATGGCGGTGATCAGGTTGTGTATCTCCTGGTTCTTGAGGATCTTGTCCAGGCGGGACTTTTCCACGTTGAGGATCTTGCCTCTGAGCGGAAGTATGGCCTGAAACTCCCGGTTGCGGCCCATCTTGGCGCTGTTATGAACGAATACACCGCTCGCCAAGGCGAAGTTGTGGCTGTGAGGCACCTCGACATCATAAACATCCATCCTTTCGCCGAGGTCTTCTACCTTGACGATCTTGTGGTTGAATGCTGCGACAGCTTCGTTGGCAGCCGCCAAATCATTTTTGTAATATCTTCCGCAGAATGTATCGAACTTCAAGAGGGATTTATCCCTGATCGATATCCGATGCTCTTCATAGCGACCTACATCCACATGCCCATTCGTTCCTAGGAACTGATTGAGAACGGCTATCGTTTTTCTGTAGTAGGTTTCGTTTAGAGCGGCCTTCCTCTTTCTTCTGAATTCGTCGGTCCATTGCGCTTTGGTCGTTTGGCTGCGCCATTCCCTTAATTTCGGGTCAGCCCATTGTTCCTGCGCGATTGCCGAAAGCCTTTCTCTCAGATCTGGGTTGTTACTGTACAGAATCGTTTTTCTGATCGACTGTTCTTTGCGATGCCCTGGCGTGATCCAGTATTTTCTTGCTTCTGAACTTAACAATTCACGATTGGCAAGTTGATAATCCGGATTGGAATCGTAGAATTTTTTCCATCTAGAGACCATGAACTTCTTGTAGCCAGGATCTGCCCACTGTTTCTTCGCATTTCTAGACAACATTGCAGCAGTTGAACCTTCCTTCATACGCTCGCTCATTCTGGCTTTAAATTCTGGCTGCTGTTTCATAATCCTGCACTTCTCTATGGTGTCCTCTCTGTGCAGGGTCTTTCCAACATGGGACCTGTGATGTGCAAGATGATCGTCCAGGCTCATCCTCACCAAATTTGTTGGATTATTGTTCCGCTTGTTGAAATCAATATGGTGGCAATGAGAACCGCCCTGGACCGAGTAAGTGCCCACCCATCGATTGTACCAATCGGCCAAAGTATGGGTGAAAAACCAAGATTCTGATTTAGGGTTCCAGACCATCTCATATCCATCGATAGTAATGTTCTTCTGAGATTTGTCAGATAATTTCCGATATAGGGGCATCAAGGAAACCCCGGGACCCAAAGCCCGCGCCTCCACATAGTTTCCATCCCTGGTCATGAACTGGTGATCGGGAGTGCATGTGATTACCTCGCCGTTGTCCAGGGTCACTCTGATGACCGGTGCGTTCTCCTTGGTTCTCCGGGCGTTTATTGCCTTTTCGACCCCAATCGTGCCGTTCTTCCTGATGGTGTAGCAGAAATGTTCCTTCCCTTCAGACTGTTCCTTCACTAATTCTTTAAAAGTCAGTTCCCTTCCATCCACTAGCGAGATCTTGGTGTCTCCAGAGAAGCATCCGCCGGCGCTGTTCCCCTCCACGATATAGATCTCCGACTTCGCCGGGTCCCTCTCAGAACAATCAGCCAGTTTTCCCGGCAGGGCGGCGCTTTCCAAGATGCCCTTGCGACGGGTAAGGTCCCTGGCCTTCCTGGCTGCCTCCCTGGCCTGGGCGGCCAGTATGCACCTGTCGATGCACACCGTGGCGACCTTGGGATTCTCCAACAGGAACTCGGCCAGCTTCTCGAACACTAGACTGTCGACGATGCCTTTGATCTCGCTGTTGCCCAACTTGGTCTTGGTCTGGCCTTCGAACTGCGGCTCGGGGACCTTGATGCTCAGGATGGCGGTGACTCCCTCGCGCACATCCTCGCCGCTCAGGGCGTCCATCCCCTTGAGCATGTTATGCTCCTTGGCGTAATCGTTCATGGCCCGCGTCAAAGCGGAGCGCAGGCCGACCATGTGGGTGCCGCCCTCGGCGGTGTTGATGTTGTTGACGAACGAATAGATGTTCTCCGCGTAGGCGTCCGTGTACTGCATGGACAGCTCAACGATCACGTTGTCCCTCTCTCCCATCAGGTAGATGGGCTTCTCGTGCATCTTGACCCGGCTGCGGTTTAAGTCTTCCACGAACTCGATGATGCCGCCCTCGAAGTGGAAGCGGTCCTGGCGCCCGGCGATCTCATCCTTGAACGAGATTATCGCCGTCTTGTTCAGGTACGCCAGGTCCTTGAACTTCTCCGCCAGCGTGTCGTACTCGAACAGGACCGTCTCGAAGATGGTCTTGTCGGGCATGAAGGTGATGGTGGTGCCACTGCCTTCAGCGGGCCCGACCTCTTTCAAGGGAACGGTGACCTTACCTCTCTCGCACCTCAGGAAGTGCTCCTTCCCCTCGCGGTGAACCTTCACTTCCAGCCATTCGGAGAGGGCGTTCACCACGGACATGCCGACGCCGTGCAGGCCGCCGGAAACCTTGTAGCTCTTGCGGTCGAACTTGCCGCCGGCGTGCAGGACCGTCAGGACCATCTCCACCGCCGGCCTCTCGTATTTGGGAACGAGCCCGGTAGGGATCCCGCGTCCGTCATCGGCCACGGTGACGCTGCCATCCTGGTTGATGGAGATGTCGATGTTGTTGCAGTAGCCCCCCATCACCTCATCGATGGCGTTGTCAACGATCTCGTAGACCAGGTGATGAAGACCTCTGGTGTCGGTGCTGCCTATGTACATGCCTGGCCGCTTGCGAACGGCCTCCAGGCCTTCCAGCACCTGTATGCTGTTGGCGTTGTAGCTAGCGTCCTCCATATTGGATACCCTCTGTGAATCAATGAATGCGATACCGTTCGGTCGAGACCATGAGTTCGACCGCATCCCATCCGCTGAGTAAGTGTATGGCATCTAACTATTAATACCCTGGGTTTACCATCTGGCTATATAAGCAAACAATGGTTTTTTTTGACCAGTTTTCCTTGCCTTTCTACCCCATTTCCGGAGCGGGGAAACCTTCATATCCGACCAGCCTCGAAAGGTAAGCAATAAATCGGGACAACGGATTGGTGGCGACGATGAGCATAATGTTCCAAGCGAGGGCCGGCCTTTCAGAGGAGATCAAGAGGGCGGCCAAGGCCGAAGGGGCTGACCCTGAGTGGATCAGACGCATGCTGGCCACCGGTCGCGCGGTCATCCCCTGCAACCCGGTTCATTCGCCGGAACCGTGCGCCATCGGGGAAGGCCTTACCGTCAAGGTCAACGCTAACGTTGGAACGTCCAGAGACCTTCCGGACCTGGAACCTGAGCTGGAGAAGGCCCGCGTTGCCATCCGTTACGGCGCGGACGCCATCATGGACCTCAGCACCGGCGGGGACGTGGACGCCATACGCCGGAGGATCATCAAGGAGGTCCGGGTGCCTGTGGGTACCGTCCCGATATATCAGGAAGGCCTGCGTGCCGCCCGCCGCAGCGCGGTGGTGGACATGGACGAGGACGACATGTTCAACGGGATCGAACGCCACGCCAAGGACGGCGTGGACTTCATGACCGTGCATTGCGGGATCACCTTGGAGTCGGTCTCGCGTCTGCGGAACGCCGGGCGCCTGACGGACGTCGTTTCCCGCGGCGGATCGTTCCTCACCGCCTGGATACTGCACAACAAGATGGAGAACCCTCTCTACGATAACTTCGATTACCTGCTGGAGATGGCGAACAAGTACGAGTTCGCCCTCAGCCTTGGCGACGGTTTGCGTCCCGGATGCGTGGCCGACGCCACGGACCGGGCGCAGATCCAGGAGCTTATAATCCTTGGCGAGCTGGTGCAGCGCTGCCGCGAGGCTGGCGTGCAATGCATGGTCGAGGGACCCGGTCACGTTCCCCTTTCACAGATACAGGCCAACGTCCTTCTGGCGAAACGGGTCTGCGACAACGCCCCGTTCTACGTGCTAGGGCCTCTGGTCACCGATATCGCGCCTGGTTACGACCACATCGTCGGCGCCATCGGCGGGGCGGTGGCGGCCTTCGCCGGAGCGGACTTCCTTTGTTACGTGACGCCGGCCGAGCACCTCTCCCTTCCGGACCTGGAGGATGTGAAGGAAGGCGTGATCGCCAGCAAGATCGCCGCGCACGCCGCCGACCTGGCCTTGGGACGCGGGGCGGAACGGGATGAGCGCATGGCGAGAGCGCGCAAGCGTCTGGACTGGGAGGCGATGTATGACGAGGCGCTCGATCCGGAGAAGGCTCGCCGGTACCGCAAGCGCGGCATGACCGCCGAGAACGAGGGTTGCTCGATGTGCGGGGACGTGTGCGCCATCAAGTTGGTGCAGAAGTACCTAGAAGAGTGAATGGAGCCACTGGAGGGTATTGAACCCCCGGCCTGCGGTTTACGAAACCGCCGCTCTATAGCGGCCCCGTGAAGGGGCTACCGCTGAGCTACAGTGGCGCTAGGCCGACATCAACCGCTACGGCCATTTAAAATTTGTTGTTTCCGGGATTCAGACAAATATAATATCTGGCATTCCCCTTCGTCATAAGGGTCACATGATTTCCGAGATGCGTCTGCCGTCCGCCGAGAAAGAGGAAGAGCGCAAGGGTGGCCAGGCCTCGCTCCGTGAGCTTCTGGACACCATCAAGAAAGGTGCGTTCACCGGCTATCTGAGAACCGTGCTGACCCTGGACGGGGATTCGTCCAACGGCGTGCTGGTCTTCGACCAGGGATCGCCGACCGTCGCCCTGTACAGCTTCAAACCTTCCGGGAACAACAGCGTGGAGATGATGTACCGCGGCGAGAGGGCCGCGGAGTTCACCCTGGGCGATTCGATATTCCCCGACACCTCGATAACCTTGATGAAGGTGGGCGACCGAAACGCACTTTCATCGATGATAGAGGACTACCGGCAGGACCGGGCCCCCGATCTCACCGAGTTCATAATGCACTTCTACCGCGACAACCTGCGGCTGCCGAGCGCCGGCGAGGGGCTTGGCGAGGGCACCAACATCCTGGAGCTCAAGCAGGCCATCATGAAATATCATCGCGAGAAATCGCTGGAGATGGCCGGGAAGCGCGACCTGCGGGACGTGGAGCTGGAACTGGATGAGGGAGAGAGCTACCTGGTGGAGGAGCAGTCCCGGGACTTCTCGCATGGCATATTCGTCGGTTACCTTTCCAAGGGCTACGCCGGTCTGGCGATATCTCGCACCAACCCGCGACTTCTGCGCAAATCCTACAACGAGATCCAAGCCGAGCTGATCTGGCTCACAGACCATGAGTCGGAGACGGAGAGGACCATCCCCCCGTCCCTGGAGAAGATAGTGGTGGTGCTGGAGGAGTTCATCGAGAGGGAGGACAAGGTGGTCATACTCATCGACGACCTGCAATATCTCATCAGCAGCAATTCGTTCGAGGGGGCGCTGCGCTTCATACGGTCCCTCGTGGACCGCATCAGCGAACACAAGGCGCTGTTCCTGCTGTCGATCGACCCGGCCAGCCTCAACGCCCAGGAACGTTCGATACTGGAGCGGGAGATGCGCCTGGTGCGCGAGCGTTAGAGCCGCTTGAGCTCGTCCTTGAAGTCCGATAGGCTCTCCAATGCCAGATCGTGGCGGTCGCGGTTCATCGCCACACCCGCGTCCTTGAGCACCTTGACCAGGGTGCGCACGTTCTTTCCCTCGGCCTTGGCGTCCAATAGTTGGTTCTTGGCCTTCCGCATCTCGCCCTTGGTGGCATCCGGCAGCGCCCGCATGAGCTGCTCACGACCCTTTCGGGCGAGTATGCCCATCATGCCCCAGTCACCATGGTTCCCGGCGTCCCGGGCCTCGTGCAGCATGCGCTTGGCCTCCCTGACGTCCAGATAGAACTGGTCGCACACGTCGATCAGATGGGACAGCGACTCCACCAGGTCGTTGGCCTCCAGGTACTTGCCTGAAGAGCGCTCCGCGGCCTTGCGGCCTTTGGCCGCCGACTGCAGGGCGCCTTCGACGTCCCCCTGCTCCCGCAGGTTGCGCAATGTGGTGAGAGACTCGGACACCTCCTTCGGATCTATCCCGGAGCGGGAGACGATCGTCACCAGCTTCTCCAGGTTCCCCTCCTCCATCACCAATCTTTCATCCAGGGCCGCCTTGATGGAGGAACGGGCCTCCTTGACCATCTGCACCGCGGTGGCCAGGTCCCTCTGCTTCCCGGCCTGAACCGCCCTGTCGATGAGGCGCCGACCCTCTCCGACCTCCACCTCGTAGTCCTTGGATATCATCAGCAACGGCTTGACCTCGGCGACGAGCCTCGGGAACTCCAGGCGCATCTCGTCCTCGCCCTCGTCCACCAGGCTCTTTCCGCAGGACGAGCACTTATCGGATTCCAGAGGGCAGACCTCACCGCAGGAGGGGCACTCGATCATCGGCACCTCCTCGATGACGAACTCCGTGTCGCAGCCCGGGCACCTGTCCATCTCGCCTACGATGTGTCTGCCGCACTCGGGGCAATCGAACTCGAAAACCTCTTCCTCGTTGGCCTCGCTTCGGTCCTCTGGCATATGACCCACCCTACTGGCATCAGATTGTTCTGTGCTTATTTCAAGTTGTTCATTGAATCATCTGGCTCAAGTGCCGTTGAATGATCTGGGAGTCCTCCACGGGAGAGGTGGACTCGCAGATGACGGTGGCCTCCGTTCCCGCATCCCGGAGGGCGTCAAGGACCATCAGATGGTCCAATCCTTCCCCCAGCCGGAGATGTTTCCTCTCCCCGGCGGCGGTGAACTCGATCCCGCTGAGATGGCAGTGCAGACGGGGTACGCCAGATAACGAACTGAGAAGCGCTCGCAGCCCTTCCGGATCGAGCGGCGGGCCCCTGGCCTGCAGATGGGCGAAGTCCACCACCGGCAGGACGCCGGGAACCTCGTCCATCACCTCCAATATCTCCGGGACGGTGCCCCAGGCCGCCCTCTTGCCCATGGTCTCCAGGCCGATGACCGCGTTCAGCGATTCGCCGTCCGCCGCCTCCTTGACCCTTCTCAATGAACTGACGACGTTCCCTGTCGAACCCCGGGCGTCCTGGCCATAGGTGGCGGCGTGAACGACGACCACCCAGGCCCCGAACGCTTCGGCGCCGCGCATGGCCCTCAATATCCAATCCTCGCTCTTCCCCCGGGTCTCCGCTGACGGGGAGTTCAAGTTCACGTAGTAAGGGGCGTGGACGCTCAGCATCACCCCGCCCGCCTTGGCCTCCAACCGGGCCTCCTCGGCCTTACCGGGGTTGTAGAGGACGTTGCGGACGAACTGTATCTCGAGCGCGTCAAGCCCTAGAGCGCGAACCTTGCGCACGGCCTCCGCCGGAGAGCGCGAACCTTCTGGATATCCGGCCGGACCGGTGCGTATCATGAGCATTAATCAGATACCGCCATAAAGAAAGTTGCCGCGACGCACAATGTAAATATCCGGGTGCGGATTGTTAGACTGGGAGGAGCATGAAGCAGTACAACGTTCCGGTGGACAAGCCCGCGGATGCCAACATCATCGTGGGGCAGTCGCACTTCATCAAGACCGCCGAGGACCTCTACGAGGCGATGGTGAACTCCGTGCCCCAGGCCAAGTTCGGCGTGGCCTTCTGCGAGGCGTCCGGGGACCGCCTGGTCAGGGTGGAGGGCAACGATCCGGATCTCAAGGAGTGCGCGCTGCGGAACGCCCTCAAGGTCGGCGCCGGGCACACCTTCTTCGTGGTCATGCGGGACGCTTACCCGGTGAACGTGCTCCAGAGGATCAAGCAGGTGCCCGAGGTGTGCTCCATATTCTGCGCCACCGCCAACGAGCTGGAGCTGGTGGTGGCGGAGAGCGCCCTGGGCCGCGGAATAATAGGCGTCATAGACGGACAGATACCAGTGGGAGCTGAGCAGGATGAAGACGTACAGAAAAGAAGAGGATTCCTCCGGAAGATCGGATACAAGCTATGATGAGCCGGACCTCTACGAGGTCCTCGGTAAGTACTACGATGTGTGGTACGAGGACCAGATAGAGGACACCCAGTTCTATCTGCGCCTGGCGGAGCAGTCCGGAGGTCCGGTGCTGGAGTGCATGTGCGGCACCGGCCGCAACATCATACCGATGGTGAAGGAAGGGTTCCAGGTCTGGGGCTTCGACCGCAGCCATTCCATGCTGGACCGGCTGACGGCCAAGATGGAGCTTCTGGACGATGAGGTCCAGTCCCGGGCCAGCGTGCACCACGCCGACATGCGGACGTTCCGTTGCCCGCGCCGGTATAGCCTGGTCATAGTCCCCTTCAACGCCTTCCTGCACCTTTTGGAGAAGGAGAGCCAGGAGGCCGCCCTGCGCAACGTCGCCGAGCACCTGGAAGAGGGCGGGCGCTTCGTGATGAGCATCTTCAACCCCCGCCTGGACCGGCCGGAGGAGCTGGTGCGGCATCGCGGGACCAGGACCATGCTGAACGGGGAGATCGTCTCCAAGTTCGAGGCGCAGACGTTCGATCAGCCGAGACAGCGAACCACCGTCCACTATTTCATCGACATCTCCCGCCAGGACCGGGAGATGCGCCGGGTCACCGCCCAGTTCACCATCCGCTACATCTCCTACCAGGAGGTCCTTGATCTCATGAAGGCCTGCGGGCTGGAAGTTGTGGAGACGTACGGCGATTGGAACTTTGGACCGTTCACCAAGAACAGCGACATGATGGTGTTCGTGGCCAAACGATCATCATGATCCTGGACCTGGACCATACCCTGGGCTGCGGGCAGGTCTTCCGCTGGCGCAAGGAAGGGGACGAATGGAAGGGCGTCGTCGACGGACGGATGGTCACCCTTCGCCAGACCGGCGAGCGGATCAGCGTTTCCGGAATGAGCGACGAGCGGTTCGCCAGATACTTCCGGCAGGACGACGACCTGAAGGCGATCTACGAGGAGCTGGGCGGGGACGATCTCCTTTCATCCTACTTTGAAAAATATAGGGGACTGCGGCTGGTCCGGCAGGACCCCTGGGAGTGCATGGCCTCCTACGTCCTGGCGACCAACGCCAACATTCCGCGCATACAGGGGATGATAGAGAAGGTGTGCCGCACCTTCGGCACCGAGAAGGACGGCTTTTTCGCCTTTCCCACGCCAGGACAGCTTCTGGACCGCTGCGAGCGGGCCGAGTCCTGCGGCCTGGGCTACCGGAGCAAGCGCTTCATCGAACTGGCTCGACTGGTCCAGCGGGAGGAGGTCGACTTTTCCGGACTGATGTCGATGGGCTACGAGGAATGCGTCAAGGTGCTGGTCGGATTACCTGGCATCGGTCCGAAGGTCGCCGATTGCGTGAGCGTCTTTTCGTTGGAGCACCTGGAGGCGTTCCCGGTCGACGTCCGCATCAGAAAGGCCATGGCCGAGCTCTACGGGATGGAGGGCAGCTATAGGACGGTGAACAGGCTGTCCCGGGAAAAGTTCGGACGCTGGGCGGGCTACGCCCAGGAATACATCTACTACGCGTACGGACGCTGATCACTTGCACTCGGGGCAAACGCAGGCGGGAGCCTTCAGGCCGGTCTGCGTTTCGTAGATGCCGACCAGCATGCCGCTCCTCTTGACCATCTCGCAGATGCGGCACGTTTCGATGACGATGTCGGAACCGTTGATTATGCGTATGGCTGAGATCTCGATCTCGCGCTTGAAATCCTCGTACCTGCCGCTGTTCTCCAGTTCCTTGTTGGTTCCCCTCTTGGCCTTCAGATACTGGGATATGGCGGCGTCGGTCACCCCGAACTTGCGAGCCACTTCCGCCTGGCTCAGGTGATGCTTCTGCACTAGCTCCCTGGCCAACTCACGCCTTATGGAAGGCAGCACGTACCAGACGATCAGCTCGCAGGGTATTTTCATCGACCCAATCATCTGCTTAACGATTATTAAAGTTTGTTATAGGCGAGCTTGCTGGAGCGGACGTCCAGAACCATTTACGGTAGAACGTAGACCTTCTCGCCCGGGGTGTTCCTTCGGCCATTGTATAAATAAAAAAATGCTCTTTACCGTGAACAGTTCGTTAGTTGTTCAAGAGGACTGATTATGGAGATCGATGAGGTAATGGTCACCCGCAAGATAGTGGAGAGGTACACCGAGGAGTTCCTGGAGAACATCGACGTCGACGTGGTAATCGCCGGCGCGGGGCCATCCTCGCTCACGGCCGCGCGCTACCTGGCCAAGGCCGGCCTCCGCGTGGTCATCTTTGAAAGGAAGCTCACCCCCGGCGGAGGCATGTGGGGCGGCGGGATGACCTTCCCGATCATAGTGGTCCAGGAAAGCAGCAAGAGACTGCTGGAAGAGATAGATGTGCGTCTAAGGGACGCCGGTGACGGCTATTTTACCGCTGACTCCGTGGAGGCCTCCGCCAAGCTCATCGCCGCGGCCGTGTCCGCTGGCGCCCGGTTATACAACACCATATCCGTGGAGGACGTCATGATCCGCCAGGACAGCATCTGCGGCGTGGTCATCAACTCGTCCGCGGTGGAAGTGGCCGGATTGCATGTCGATCCGCTGGCCATCCGTTCCAAGTACGTCATCGACGGCACCGGTCACCCGGCCGAGGTCGTCCATGTGGTGGTTCGCAAGGTCGGACGTTTGAACACCCCCACTGGCCAGATCGAGGGCGAGAAGTCCATGTGGGCCGAGGTCGGGGAGCACATGACCGTGGAGAACACCGTCGAGGTCTACAACAACCTGTACGTTTGCGGCATGGCCTCCAACGCGGTCATGGGCGCGCCGCGCATGGGACCC
>Ga0302243_1000535_pt1 | contig 33507 bp, 26 predicted proteins | sample AAG_UR_Met_MG_FD_193514 | JGI IMG/M metagenome (GOLD analysis project Ga0302243, IMG submission 193514) | Enriched activated sludge microbial communities from anaerobic digester in WTTP, New Holstein, Wisconsin, United States - AAG_UR_Met | ecosystem: Engineered > Bioreactor > Anaerobic >... | reverse complement strand
GAGAACGCCTTGGGGGCATTCCCCCGGAACCTCGAGGTCCTTGACCGACGCCGGGCGCTCCTCTCCAAGCGCAAGCGGTACCAGGAGGCGATCGCCCTGTGCGAAGCCCAGCTCGCGATAAAGGCCGACCATCTGCCAGCGTTCCAGGACCTGGGCCAGGCCCAGGCGGGGCTGGGGAACGTCACCGAGGCCATCAGGACCTTCGAGCGCGGCCTGAGGATATGGCCCGAGGACCTCATGATGCTCGAGGCGCTCCGGGAGTGCTTCAAGCGCACCGGCCGGGACAAGGATGTGGCGGAGACCGCCGACCGGCTGCTGCGTCTGCGCCCGAACGACAAGGCCGCCCTCTTCGACAGGGCGGTGGCCCTCGACCGCCTCGGCCGGAAGGAGGAGGCCGTCGGTCTCTACGCCCAGGTCCTGGCACTGGACCCCAACGACGTGGACGCGTCCATGGGGATAGCCGTCGCGCTCTTTTCGCTGGAAAGGTTCGAGGAGGCATTGGCAAGGGCGGTGCAGGGCGCCCTCCACGACCCGGGCAGGCTGGTCCTGTGGCGCGTCCAGGCCGATTCCCTGTTCATGCTCAAGCGGTTCGAGGAGGCGGTGAAGGCCTACGAGAGGGCGATCGCCATCTCCCCGCAGGAGCAGCGGCTGCTCTACCAGAAGGGGCTTTCCCTGGAAAGCCTGCGTCGCTTCGAGGAGGCCCTCGTAAGCTACGACCAGGCCCTGGCGCTAGACCCCAAGGACAAGAACGTCTGGATCAGCAAAGGCATCGCCCTGGAATGGCTGGAGAGGCACGAGGAGGCCCTGGCCTGCTACGACCAGGCCCTGGCTTTGGACAAGGAGGGGCGCTTCGTGCATGCCCGCCGCGGCCAGGTGCTGGCCAAGCTGTCCCGGCACGAGGAGGCCATCGCCTCGTTCGACAAGGCCCTGGAGATGGGGCCCAAGGACCTGGAGGTGCTTACGGCCAAGAAGGGCAGCCTGAAGGCGTTGGGGCGGAACGAGGACATAGTCAAGGTCTGCGACCGCATCGTGAAGATCGAACCGAAGAACAGGCTGGCCTGGATCGACCGGGGCATGGCCCAGTTCCGATTGGGCAGCTTCGCCGAGGCCGTCCGTTCCTACGACCGGGCGCTGGAGGTGGAGCCCAAGGACATGGGCGTCCTGCAGCTGAAGCGGGCGGCGCTGGTGGCCAAGGGGGACCAGGAGGAGGTGGCGAAGGTCTGCGACGAGATCCTCAGGATCGATCCCAGGAACAAGTCCGCCCTCATCGACAAGGCGACGGCGCTGGAGAGGCTGGGGAGGCTGGAGGAGGCGCTCGCTACCTTCAACGCGGCCTTGATGCTCGACGAGGCGAACGCGCAGCTGCACAAGGACAAGGGCAGGGTGCTGGCCGCCCTCGGCAAGTACGGCGAGGCGGCCGAGGCCTACGACCTCGCGTTCAGGCTCGACCACGACCCCGACGCGCTGTTCAACAAGGGCCGGGCGCTCCTCATGATGCGCAACTACGATCTGGCATTGGACGCCTTCGATCAATGCATCGCACTGGACGGCTCGGTCGCCCATTTCCACAGCGACCGCGGGCGCGCCCTGGCATCGCTGAACCGCCTCGAGGACGCGGTGAGCGCCTTCGACAAGGCGCTCACCCTGGACCGCAACGACGCCCAGACCTGGAAGTACAAGGGCAACGCCCTGTTCCGCCTGGGGCAACTGGAGAACGCGCTGGTATGCTTCAATAGGGCCTTGGACCTGGGGGCGGATGAGTTCGCCATCTTCAAGATGCGCGGCCGGGCCATGGAGGAGCTGGGGCGCCTCGAGGATGCCATGGACGCCTACGAGAAGGCGCTGGCCATGGAGCCCAACGAGCCCTCCGTGCTGGAGGGCATGGCCCTGCTGGAGGACAAGATGGGCCGGCCGGAGAGGGCCCTAGAGCTCCTGGACCGCTCGCTGAGCCTCGATCCCCGCAACCGCCACGGATGGATGGAGAGGGCGGACATCGCGGAGAGGCTCAAGCGGGACGAGGAGGTCCTGAAGAGCTATGACAACGCCATCGGCCTCGACCCCTCGGACCCCGCGGCCTGGAATGGCAAGGGCTTCGCCCTGCTGCGCCTCGGACGGTTCGACCAGGCCCGGCGCGGGTTCGAGAAGGCCTTGGAGCTCAGCCCGAACATGCCCTCGGCCCTCGAGGGGCTGCGCATGGCGGACGGAAAGCAACGGGAAAGACAGGTCGCGGAGATGGCCGGGAAGGTGCTGGAACTCCAGTACCGCAACGGCCGGCGGATGAGCAAGGAGGAGGTGTTCCGGGAGGCCAACGTCCCCTACCACATGCTGGACGAGGTCTTCGCCTTCCTGGAGCAGCGGGAGTATGTAGATCCGTCCCAGCTGTCCGAGGGGGAGTTCGCCTCCCTGGAGATGCAGGCCCGCACCGCCCTCCTGATGTACTACCGTTCGGCGCGCAGCGGGCAGGGGGGGCTCACCCTCTCGGACGTCTATTCCTCCCTCCCGGAAAGGGATATCGCCCAGGCCAAGCGCGTCCTCGGGTACATCGAGGCAGTGAACGATATCGACTTCACCTACGTCATGCCGGACCCGGAGACCGAGAGGCTGCTCCGCACCGCGCTCAACATGCCGGAGGAGAAGCGCACCCTGTTCTCCCTAATGGAAGGATTGAACATCGGCGTGTACCAGGCGCGGAACGTCCTTGCCATAATCAGCTCCCTGAAGGGCGGGGAGCGGCCGGCGGCGACGCCCCGCTCCAAGGGGCAACGGGCCCCGCCCGCCGTCCGCGCGGACGATGAGCTGTTCGTCGAGCGGCCCAGGAAGAAGGCGGAGAGGAGGCCGGGGCCAGCGTCCCGGCCAGAACCGCGGGAGGACCGGCAGGAGCGGGAGGGGCCGCGCCTCTTCGGACAGGACGAACGGGAGCTATACGACACGATCTACCCCCCCAAGGAGAAGGGGAAGAAGGGGCCGACCGACGAACTCCAGGGGCGCAGATGCCTGTTCCATGGCGCGCTCGCCGTCTCGGCGTGCCCGAACTGCAACAGCATGCTCTGCAAGGAGTGCCAGGCAGGGGGGAAATGCCCACGGTGCGGGCTAGTCCTCGGGGAAAAGGCGCGCAAGGAGGAAGAGCCTCCCGCCCCCGCGGAACCGGAGGAACGGGACTGGAGCCGGCTGTGATCAATAGGCGCACACATCCGCCTTCATGAGCTCGCGCAGGAGCACGGTGGCGTAGCACCCCTTGCCCAGGAAGAACGTGGCGACGTACCCGTCCTCCCCGACCTCCAGCCGGAGGTCCCGGTACTCGCACACCAGCTCCCGGCGGGAGCCCTTGGAGGAGCAGTGGGGCACCTGCGGCACGAGGAAGTCCCTGGGCGAAAGCCCCTCGCGCTCGATCGCCCTCCGCTCGATCTCCCCCATCTCCCCCTCCGCCAGCTCCGAGCCGTAGCCGAAGAGGGTCGCGGAGACGAAAGCCCTGCGTCCCCTCACCTGCTCTTCAACGAGATCCAGGTTGGCCGTTGTCACAGGCACGGGCTTGTCGTGGTCCGGGTTACCGTCCCTGTCCGCCGGAAGGACGACGTCGCCGACGATCGGGGCGTTCAACGGAATGCCCCGGCGCATCCGCTCCGAGAGGATGACGTTGAACAGGTAGGACTGATAGGCGTGCACGAACATCATCTGCAGGTTCGGCGGGAGGACGCGGATGGCCCCGGCGTAGTCCTCTGGATTGCGCTCCAGGTATCCGATGACCATCCGTTCGAAGGTGAGCGTCCGGGGAAAGGTCCGCAGCGCCGCCGAGTAGTCGCGGTCCCGCTCCAGGGCCTCCCGCGCCTCCCGGGACGGCCCCTCCTCATCCTCGCTCGGGTTGCCTATGTACAGCAGCACCGCCCGCTCCATGTCCCCCTTCACTATCGCCCTTCCGACCAGATGCGTGACCGGGCGCACCGCCCCGAAGCGCTGCACGCCGAAGAAGTTGGGGAAGCCGCCCAGCTCCCGCAGGGCATCCTGAGTCCCTTCCAGGGAGGACCGGAGCTCGCTTCCCCTCAGCTCGGTGTCCCTGACATAGATCTTGAAGGTGTTCCCGACCAGGTCGCCGAGGGCCATCCCCCGCCTGGCCATGTATCCCCCCTCGACCCTCACCTGCGGGATTCGGAGCGCCATCACCCGCTCCACCGGGGCCTCGAAGGACATCAGCTGGGTGGTCACGGCCCGCTTGTCCTTGGTGCCGGCGAACCCGATCCCGTTGCGGGAGATGCCCAGGGCCTTTGCCATGTGCCGCACGAGGCGGTTGGTCTCCCAGTTCGTCGCGGTCACCCGGGCCACGCAGTACCTGCCGTCCGTTTTCTCCGGCGGGTACTTGGATACCTCCTCGACCACGAAGTCCTCGGGGCACGCCTTGAGCTTGCCGCCGGTGCCCGGGGTGTCGGTGTAGAAGACCTCCAGCCCGATCTCCCGCTCGCGCTGCGCGCTGGGCCGCACCATGAAAATTACTTCAGGTCCTTCAGCAAGGCCTCCCTGGCCTCCTTGAACTCGTTGGCCAGGGCCTTCGCCGTTTTCTTCAAGGCCGACTGGGGCTTGCCCGTCCGGACCCGGACGAAAAGGGTGGGGTCCTCCATCTGGCTGTGCCCGATGGTGTACTTGACCTCCGCCACGTCCTTGTCCTCGAGCAGCCCCTGCACCATGGGGGTGATCAGCGTCATGTCCGCGCCCTTGATGCGGACCTTGATGGAGTCCTTTTCCTTCTCTAAGAGCTCGATCTCCATGGAGTGGACCAATATGGGGGCGGGCTATAAACCTTTTGACATCACTCCACCCGCTTGAGCTGGGCCTGGTACATGGCCAGTATCTCCTGGCTCGTGGTGGCGTCCCGCCCTTCCTTGTCCTCCCGGAAGCGCCCGGTGAAGCGGGGGAAGCGGATGGCCAGGCCCGCGTCGGGCCTGATCGCCCCGAAGCAGCAGGTGTGGATGGGCGAGAGGGTGATCTCCGCCCCCCGCACCTCCAGCACCAGCCGGGGCTGGAACCAGAAGTCCGCCTCCATCTTCGAGTCCACCAGGTGGTGCCTCGCCGCCAGCCGGTCGTTCGCGAGCATCTCGGGCAGTGCCGCCAGGGTGGCGTCATCGAAGCCCGAGCCCAGCTTGGACACGGTCTGGAAGGTGTCCGTGGCCGGGTCGTACGTCGCCATGAGCAGCGCCCCGTAGAGCCCCCGGCGCTTGCCGCGGCCGGCGAAGGCCCCCACGACCACCAGGTCCACCGTGTCGGTCATCTCCGAACGGTACTCCTTCTTGTACTTGATCCACAGAAAGCCGCGGTTGCCGGCCCGGTAGACCGAATTTTCCGCCACGGACTTGGCCATCAACCCCTCGCACCCGTCCCTGATGGCCTCCTGGAAGAACGCCTGCACCTCGGCGGGCGAGGACAGCAGCCGGATCTCCGACAGGGCGACCGTCTCGTCCGGAACGACGATGGAGGTCAGCGCCGCACGCCGCTCCAGGAAGGGCTTGTCGGTAAGGTCCTCCCCGTCCTTGAGGATGCAGTCGAACAGGAACAGCTTGACGGGGTAGTCCTCGACGGCCTCGTGCACGCCGTACTTCCTCCCGCGCCGGTGGGAGACCTCCTGGAACGGCAGGAACTCGCCGGTGTTCGTATCGACCGGCACGCATTCCCCCTCGACTATGGCGCTCCGGGCGTGCACGGCCCGCTTCAGGCCGGCGACGACGTCCGGGAACTGGGCCGTGAGCTCGTCCAGTTTGCGGGAGAATAATCGAACCTCCCCGTCGCAAATGTGGGCCTGCAGCCGCACCCCGTCGTACTTGTACTCGAAGGCGCACCTGCCCCCCATCCTCTCCAGGATCTCCTCGGGCGAGGACATGCGCTCCGCCAGCATGGCCCTCAGCGGTCGGTTCACCTGCACGCGGATCCCCTTCACCCCTTCCAGGCCGTGCAGCGCCAGGGTCTCGGCCACCAGGCCGAGGTCCGAGGAGACGTTGAACGCCCGTTCCACCGCATCGCGGTCCTCCTTGCTGGCGAAGGCCACGGCCAGGGCGTCCACTATGGTCATCGTCGAGACCCCGAGGCGCATCCGCCCGGTTATCACCCTGGAAAGGAACTTCGCCTCCGAGGGGGAGGCGTCGCTGAGCAGCTTGGCGAGCAGCTTGACCTTGTGCTCCTGGGAGCCGCCGCCCTCGGCCCGGGCGATGGCCTCCAGCGTCTCGTACGCCCTTTTCAGTGTCAAGGGCTCGGAGAAAAGGGTGGTCTGCTTCTTGCTCTGGAAGACGATGTAGGCGACCAGGCCCGGATCCCCCTCCTTGCGCATGAGTTCATGGACCAGGGGCTCCCCGGCCCCCGAGGCGAAGGCGATCGCCTTCAAGGCCAATTTGTCTGCCATGCCCAGCTTCAGCGGGACGAAGTCCGGGTACAGCTGCCCCTGGGTAAGGTAGACCGCCATCCGGATCTCGGCGGGGTCGAACCGGCGGAAGGCCTCGGCCAGGATCTCGGTCATCTCCAGCCTCGACGAGGTGGCCTCCAACCGTTCATAGGTGTCGACCAGTTCCCGGAACAGCATGCCTGGACCATCGACTCGCGATTATTTAAACTGCTGACCGCCTAGAACCCGTCGAGAGTGAGCTGTCCCCGCTCCTTCGGCCGCCCCCCGTCGCCCAGCTCCTCCTTCAGCGTCTCCAGGCGCCGGCGCATCGCCCTCTCCTTGTTAAGGGACGAGTAATAGTACGCCTCGTCCCTGGTCCCCTTGGTGATCAGGATGACCACCCTCCCGGCGCGCGAGCGCCCGGTGCGGCCCCGCCGCTGGATCGTGCGGATCTCTGACGGCACCGGCTCATAGAAGACCACCAGGTCGGTGCTGGCCACGTCCAGTCCCTCCTCCCCGACCGAGGTGGCGACGAGCACGTTCAGCTCCCCGTCCCGGAACCGCTGCAGCACCCCCACCTGCTCCCTCTGGCGCAGCCCCCTCTCCCCATTGCGGTCGGACTGCCCCACCAGCTTCGCCACCCTGGCGCCCTCAACGTTCCCCAACTTGGAGGCCACCAGGTCGCAGGTGTCCCGGTAGTGCGTGAACACCAGGACCCGGGAGCTGGGGCTGTCCGCCAGCTGCCTGGCCACCACGCCCATCACCCTCGAGAGCTTGGGGTGCTCGGCCTTCACCGCCTCCGCCTCCTCACATATCCTCTGGAAGCGCTCCGAGGACACGATCTCCCGGGCGGCCTTGGAGCCATCCTCCATGGCCGCCTCCTCCTTCAACCGCTGAAGATAGGCCCGCAGGGCGGACATGCCCTGCGTCTCCACCAGGTCGAGGGCGTGCTCGACCTTCACCGCCTTGGCCTGGGCGCTGAGCGCCTTGTACAGCGCCCTGCTCCTCTCCCCCGCCCGGAGGCGGGCCTGCCAGGTCTCGGCCATCTCCAGGAGGTACCGCTTGTTCGTCACCCGGTCCTTGTCCACCACCTGCAGGTCCACCAGCTCCCGGAGGTACTGCTCGTAGAGCGACCGGATGCTCTGTGCCAGCGCCTTCATCTCCGGGGGCAGCTCCACCTCCACCCAGTCCATGCTGATGGCCTGCACGTACTTCGCCACGTCGGGATCCCGTTCCGTGCGTACCTCGATCGCCTTTATGTTCAGGTTGCGGCAGACCTCCTCGATCTTGGCCTTGTCGCTTCCTGGGGAGGCGGTCATCCCCAGTACCAGACCGTCATGGTCAAGGTACGCCTTGGCCACGTCCACGTAGGCGTAGTTCCCGACCGCCCGGTGCGCCTCGTCGAAGATGAGCAGGCGTACGTCCCTCAGATCCATGCGGCCCTGCCGGAGGTCGTTCGAGACGACCTGCGGCGTCGAGACCACTATGTCGTTCTCCAGGAACGTAAGCTCCCGCTCCAGGGGGTCCACCTCGCCGGTCATCATGCCGATGCGCTTCCCCTCGATCATGCCCTGCAATGAGCGATAGTGCTGCTCGACCAAGGGCCGGGTGGGCGCCAGAAAGAGGACCTTCCCCCCCTTGGCGTGCAGCACATGGGCGATGACCATGGCCGCCACCACGGTCTTCCCAAGGCCGGTGGGGAGCACCAGCAGGGTGGAGGTGAGGGAGGCCTGGCGGGCGAGCTCCACCTGGTAATCCCTACGCTGGACGCTTTCCCGCTTTATCAGGGGGTGCTCATAATACACGATGGGTAATCGCTATCGGACTAAAAAGGAAAGGGATGGGAAGAGGTTCAGTGGCAGCCGCCGCCACAGGAGCCGCAGCCGCTGACGGCGTTGGGGTTGTTGACCACGAGGCCGGAACCGTAGGGGGTCTCCACGAAGTCCACGGTGCAAGCGTCCAGGACCTCCTTGGTCTCCTCGTCGTAGTAGACGGAGAAGCCGTCCAGCTTCTCCTCGATGTCCCCTTCCTTGGGGTCCTTCTGGAACGCCATGCCGAACTGAGCCCCAGAGCAGCCCATGCCGGCCAGGTAGATCCTGATACCGTACCCGCTCTTGTTGTTCTTGGCTATCAGGTCCGTGATGTACTTGCTAGCTTCCTCGGTGACAGTGACCATCTTTTCCCGTCTCCTGAGGGTTTCAAAACAAGAGGATGTATATAAACAATCGTATGGAAGCCCCACGCCATGGCCTCGCAGGCCTGGGCTGGAGAGCGGCGAGCGGCCGGTCGCACGGGACAGGGGCCACTATCCTTATTCTAGGGGCTTGGCATACTCCCTCGATGCGATGCCGTCGTATGCGGAGGGCCGACCTCCCCGCGCTCGTGGCCATGAGCAGGGAGAACATGGCCGCCATCATCCTTTCCTCCTGGGGCGAGGAATGGAAGGACGAGACGCTCCTGGACATGCTCCTCGACCAGAGGGTGGACACCACGGTGCTCGATGGGGAGGACGGGATCGAGGCGTACTACTGCGTGGAGGACATGGACGACTGCATCTTCATCTCCTCCATCCAGGTCCGGAGGGGATGCCAGGGAAGGGGGCTGGGAGGGCGGATGCTTCGAATGATCGAGGACCAGGCCAAGAGCGATGGCAAGGCCTGGGTGGAGCTCTGCGTGCAATCGACCAACGAGCGGGCCAAGGAGTTCTATCACTACCATGGCTATGACCTGATGTACGCCAACGGCAACAATATCGTCATGCGTAAGCGGCTGGGCTGATGCCAAGGTTTTAATCGTCGCCCGAGGATCTGGAAAGGAGGTAGTCCGCCATGGCACCCCGTTCCATCCCGTTGTGCATCACGCTGCTCCTCGTCGCGCTACTGGCCGTCCCGTCCGTGCAGGCCGTTCCAGAGGCGCCAGAGGCCCTGCGGGCCACCGCGGGGAACGGCTACGCGGACCTCAGCTGGCTTCCGGTGGACGGCGCGGAGCGGTACCTCCTGTACCGCGGGGACATGGACGGGATGGCGATGATCGCGAACCTGTCCGCTCCGTTCACCGCCTTCCACGATGCCCAGGTGGAGGAGGGGGAGAGCTACCTCTATTACGTCACCGCCGTCGTGGGCGGGGAGGAGGGCGCCCCGAGCAACGCGGTCGCCGTGACCGTCCCCGAGGAGGAACGGGACTTTCTCCTTCCGGTCCTGGCATTGGTGATCTCCGTGATAGCCATCCAGGTATGCGTGGTCATGCTCCTCTATCAATTCAAATCGAACTTCCGGCTCAAGTGACGCCCTGCTTCGGTCATGACACCTCTTCCAGAAGGGCGTCCAGAAACTTCTCTCCGCCGCCCGTCGGGATCCTGGCGCCGGCGGCCCTCGGATGCCCGCCCCCATCGACGCCGTTCCTCTTGGTGTAATCCTCCACGAACCGGCCGAGGTCCACGCTCTCCTGGGCCATGCCCCGGACGGAGACCGAGGCGTACCTGCCGCGGGGGTTGATCATCACCGCATAGCCGCACCCTCGGCGGTGAGCCACCTCGACGAGGGCCCTCGTCCCGAAGCCGTAGAGGCCCCGGGTACGGTCCATCTCGTCCAGGATGCCCAAGGGCCCGCGCACCTTCAGGGCGCCGTCGACCTTGGCCAACGCCCTGGGCCACCTGTTCTCGTTGACCACCTGGATATAGCGCCCCCTCACCGCGTCCACCTGGGAGGGCCAGACGCCCTGGGCGAGCTGCTTCGCCGCCAGGTACCGGAAATGATCATCATCGATCTTAAGGCGCCAGGCGAAGTCGAGGACCATCGCCTCTTGGTCCACCCTCTGTCTCCCGAAGCGGCGCATCTCCTCGTCCAGCAGCGCGGTCGGCATGTACTCGATCAGATCGGCCAATGCCACCAGCTTTCGCAGGCGCGCCTCCTGACCAAGATGATGGAACAGCACGTTCGCCGCGCTCACCCCCTCCCGCACAAGGGCGGTGCACGCCACCGCCAAGGCCGGGGGGTGATGGTCCACGAGGACAGGGGAGCAACGGGCCCGCTTCGCCCGCACCGCCTCGACCAGCTCTGGCACCGGGGCGATGTCCACCAGATAGATCTGCTCGGATGCGGTGTCCAGCGTCAGCGCCTTGGCCCCGGCGACAGGGGAGGTGACGAACGTCACCTTGGCCGAAGGGAACCTGCTTAGGAAGATGGCCGCGGACACGATGCCGTCAACGTTGCCCCGGGTGATGATGTGCTTGTCTCGGACGTCCCTTAAAAAGCAGCCGCTTCCCATCCGCTATAACTCATTGATCCCAGACTAGATAATCCTATTGCCTGGCCTCCCTTGGCCGGCCGGGAAGCGGGCCAAGGCCCTTATCCTCGGCGAGCATTGTCTCACAGAATGTAGCGTGCAGCTACTCCCACCCGTTATGGGCATCGCCAAGGGTCGGAGGGCAGATGAGCATGACGACGGACGGTCTGTACTCGTATACCGAGGGAAAGGACGAAGGGAGGGGTGAGCTTCAGCGCTGCTTCGCCAAGGTGGGGGCGGAGCACGGGTTTACCGAGGTGGAAGCGAGATGGGAGCCCTACAAGGAGTTCAAGGCAACGTGGAGGCGATGCGCGTCCAGCGCGGAGCTGCGCATCACGGACTATATGATGGCCTCCGGGGCCGAGCTGCTAACCGACCTTGCCCGGGGCATCTTCGGCCGGATGGGCCGGGGAGGCCAGAGGGAAATATACTCGGAGCGCCTGAGACAGCACTTCCTGAGCCCGGAGTTCATCCTGAGGAACCAGCCCCTGTACCTGAGGAGGAGCCGTAACCTGGCATACTGCCCCCGCGGGCGGACGCACGACCTCGTCTCATTGGGCCAGGACCTGCGGGACCTGGGGCTGGTGAACGGCGTCCCCCACTCCTACGTCTCCTGGACCAAGGGCGAGAACCGGCAAAGAGTGGGCTACTGCAGTGTGATCATGCGGGTGGTGGCGATCAGCCGCATACTAGACCGCAGGGAGGTCCCCTCCTTCGTCCCTAGTTACGTCCTTTACCACGAGCTGCTGCACCTTGAGAACGGGCTGCGCTTCGGAGCCTATCACGACCGGGAGTTCCGGGAGAGGGAGCGCATGCACCCCCACCATGAGGAGGCGGAGCGGTTGCTGCGCAAGATCTCCGCTTCCCCGCAGTTTCGGTGAGGGCATGCCAATTGCTTTATGGTCGAAGGAATTTGTTAGGAGGGGAGAGAAATGCGCAAGACCATAAGGATCAACGAACTGAAGGCCGGAGGGGTGGTGGACGACCTGTTCGCGGTGCGCTTCAAGAAACCCGTCCAGCAATACAAGAATGGCTATTCCTTCCAGATATGGGTGTCCGACGCCGGGGGGGACATGGCCCTGAAGTACTGGGGGGAAAAGGACGAGCGGAAGGTGAGGGCGCTCTTCGACGCCATCGACAAGGGGTCGGTGGTCCACGTCGTGGGAAAGGTCAACGAGTACAACGGGGCGCTGGAGATCCACGTCAACCCCACCTCCGGGGACAAGGTGGAGCCCCTGCGGGAGGGAGAGTACGAGGTCTCCGACTTCGTCGCCTCGACCACGGAGGACGTGGAGACGATGCGCACGCAGCTCTTCGCCGCCATAAGGAAGGTCAAGAACGAGCATCTGAAGCGGCTGCTGGAGTCCTTCTTCGGCGACGAGGAGCTCGTTAGGAGGTTCTGCGCCTGCCCCGCTTCTATAACCCATCACTCCAATTACATAGGGGGGCTGCTGGAGCACACGCTCCGGGTCACCAAGCTGTGCGAGTTCTACGCCCAGCAGTACGCGGCGCTGGACCGGGACCTGCTGGTCACCGGGGCCATCCTCCACGACATAGGGAAGCTGAGCGAGTACACGGTGACGAGCATCATCGGGGCGACCAACGAGGGGCGCCTGGTCGGCCATCTCGTGATCGGGGCGGGGATGGTCCACGATGCGTGCAGGCTGATAGAGGGGTTCCCGCCTGAACTCGACCTGAAGGTGCAGCACATGGTGCTCTCCAGCCACGGCACCCCCGAGTACGGTTCACCGAAGGGACCTATGTTCCCGGAGGCGCAGGCCTTGGCCCTGGCGGACCTCACGGACACGAGGATCGAGGACATCATCACGGTCAAGGAGACCGCGAGCACCGAGGACGATTGGGTGCAGGACAGGGAGCTGGGGAGCGTCTATCTGAAGTGAGCCATGAAGGTCCTGCTCCCGACGGAATTCATCGAGGAGATCATCGATTCGGGTACCGAACCATCGACTCAGACTTCCCCCTATCATAAGATGGAACGGTCCGTCTCGAACATTGAACGGCATCTCAACACGCAAAAACGAACATTTGCCCTCGCCCATAGGCCATGAGGTCGGTGCCGCTCTCCTCCCATCGTTCATCACGGCCCTGATCTGCGTTACTGGAACCAAGGTTCCCACCCCAACCGATCTGACGTCTTGATGTCGTACGAGAGGCTATGCATAGTGCACGATGGGCCCATTTCCCGGCATCTTCCTCTGGCCGAAAAGGAATGCTCCAAAACCCTAACTAAATGTGTGCCCCCCGCCCTAACAGATCGGTTCATGGCAGCGGCGGACCGCGCTCCCCGCACTGACCCGGGCAGGGGGTTCGTTGTCGTGCCCCGGGGTTGTCCTCCAGTCATGACGCGATGTCGCATCGCCGTTCCTGCAGGGACCTATCGGCGCACTGTGCACCATCAGGCTATTGGAGGGATCACCGTTCCCCCTCATCTGTACTGATGGCAGAGGACATCACGTCCCCGGTCCTTAATATATTTTCCCCGGTCCCGAGGTCCGACCGCAAAGGATATGTCCCGCACCTGGCCATTACTCCCCCAGATGCGTGAGCTGTTCGAACCTGCGAGCGTGGCGATCATCGGCGCCTCCCCGGACCGGACCAAGGTGGGGAACATCATCCTTGGGAACATGATCGAATCGAGGTTCCAGGGCCCCCTGTACCCGGTGAACCCGCGCTACGAGGAGATCATGGGCTTGAGGTGCTACCCCCGCGTGACGGATGTGCCAGGGCCGGTGGAGATGGCCGTCATCGTCGTCCCGGCCAAGGCGGTCCTGCAGGTGACGGAGGAATGCGGCCAGAAGGGCGTTGGGGCCATCGTGGTCATCAGCGCCGGCTTCAAGGAGGTGGGGCTGGAGGGGGCCGTGCTCGAACGGAGGCTGGGCGAGCTGGCGCACCGGTACGGAATGCGGGTGCTCGGGCCGAACTGCCTCGGGCTGGTGAACACGCATCACCGCATGAACGCCACCTTTGCCAGGGAAGGCCCCCGGGAGGGAAACATCGCCATATCCTCCCAGTCCGGGGCGATATGCGTCGTCATCCTGGACTGGGCGGCGAACATCAACATCGGGTTCTCCAAATTCGTCAGCGTCGGGAACAAGCTGGACGTGGACGAGGGGCATCTTTTGGAATACCTCCGCGAGGACCCCTTCACCAAGGTCATCGGCATGTACATCGAGGGCACCGACCGCGGCCGGGAGTTCCTGCGCCAGGCGGAGCTCACCACGAGGGTGAAGCCGGTCATAGCCCTCAAGGCGGGGCGCACCAGCAGCGGCGCCAAGGCCGCCTCGTCCCACACAGGCGCCATGTCCGGGAGCGACAGGGTCTACGACGCGGCCATGAGGCAGGCCGGGGTGGTGAGGGTGGGGAACATCGAGGAGATGTTCGACCTGCTACAGGCCTTCTCGACCATGCCCCTGCCCCAGGGGGAGGGCGTGGCTATTGTCACCAACGCGGGCGGCCTAGGGGTCATGGCCGCGGACGCCTGCTCGGACAACGGTCTCACCCTGGCATCGTTCGAGCCGGCCACCGTTGAAAGGCTCAGGGAGGGGCTTCCACCGGCGGCCAGCCTCTACAATCCCATCGACGTGGTGGGTGACGCCGACGCCGCCCGCTACGACCACGCCATCCGCACGGTGATGGCCGACCCCAACGTGGCCTGCGTCGTCGCCCTCCTCGCGCCCACTGACCTCGTGGACGTATCCTCCGTGGCCAGGACGCTCACGGCGTTCGCCGGCGCCTCGCCGAAGCCGATCGTCACCTCCTTCGTCGGGGGGAAGGAGATGCTGGCCTCGATCGAGATGCTCAAGGCCGCGGGGGTCCCCAACTATCCCTCCCCGGAGCGAGGGGTAAGGGCGTTGGCGGCCATGGTGGAGCACCGGCGTAACCTGGAGCGGGAGGAGCACCAGGCCGTCACGCCTGTGGAGGCGGACCACGCGGCGGTGCACGAGGTCATCGCCGAGGTCCGCGCCGAAGGCCGCCTGCAGCTGAGCGAGAGCGAGGGCAAGCGCATCCTGAGGGCCTACGGTATCGCGACGCCGGAGGAGGGGATAGCGAAGGACCTGCCCTCGGCGCTCGCGCTCGCCGAGCGAATCGGGTACCCCGTGGCCATGAAGGTGGAGTCGCCGGACATCGCGCACAAGACCGACATCGGCGGCGTGGTCCTGGACATCGACGGTCCAGAGGAGCTCGAGCGCTCCTATCAGGTCATGCTCAGCCGGGTCCATGAGAAGCTTCCCAGAGCAAGGATAACGGGCGTATCCATCCAGAGGATGGTCCGGGGCAGGGAGGTCATCGTGGGCATGGTGAGGGACGACCAGTTCGGCCCCGTCGTCACGTTCGGGCTCGGCGGGATATTCGTGGAGATCCTGCGCGACGTCGCGCACGGGATAGCGCCCCTCGACCGCAACGACGCGGAGCGCATGGTGCGCTCCATCAAGGCCTATCCGATGCTCACCGGGGCCAGGGGCAAGCGCCCCGGGGACATCCCCGCCCTGGTCGACGTCATCCTCAGGGTGTCGCAGATGGCCATGGAGTTCCCGGAGCTGGAGGAGCTGGAGATGAACCCCGTCATGGTGGGGGACGAGGGCATGGGAGTAACGGCGGTGGACGCGTTGGTCACTATCAAGGGGGAGCAGCAATGAGATCTCTTTATCTAGGGTCGGTGGTGGAGAAGTCCGGGAAGTCCATGGTCACCCTTGGGCTTGCGAGGAACTTCAAGGGCAGGGTGGGCTTCTTCAAGCCCTTCAAGGAACGCCTCATACGGGTGGGGGACCGGGTCATCGACCAGGACGCCTACCTGATGCGCAACGTGCTGGACCTGGAGCAGCCGGAGGAGGTGCTGTGCCCCTTCGCCTATGATATATTCAGGCCGACGCACATGGACGCCATCAAGGCCGCGTACGGGAGGGCGGCCTGCGACTGCGAGCTGATGCTCATAGAGGGCACCAGGGAGGTCACCACCGGCTACCTGAACGACGTGTCCGGGCTGGCGATCGCCGAGGCCATAGGCGCCGACCTGGTGCTCATCTCCACGCCGGAACCCGCTTCCCTGGACAAGATCGCCATGCTCTACAAGCTGAGCGCCAGCTACAAGATCGACGTCAAGGGCGTCGTCCTGAACAAGACGGACGACCTGTCGGTGGCGAACTTCCTGGAGAGCAAGGGGGTCAAGGTCCTGGGCTGCATCCCGCACATCCCGGAGATGACCTACTTCACGGTCAAGGAGGTGGCCGAGGCGCTGTCCGCCAACGTGCTGGTGGGCGAGGGGCACATGGACAGGACGGTGGAGGGCGTGTTCATCGGGGCCATGACCCCGGAGACCGCCCTCAAGTATATGCGCCGGCACCGGCGCAAGGCCATCATCACCGGCGGGGACCGCTCGGACGTCCAGCTGGCCGCGCTCTCCACGGACACCTCCTGCCTCATACTGACCGGCGGCCTGTACCCGGCCAACCAGGTCGTGTCGAGGGCGTACGAGAGAGGTATCCCCATCCTGGTCACCAGGTATGACACCCTGGCCGCCTCGGAGATGGTGGAGCATCTCATCGCCCGCATCGAGCCGGAGGACACGGAGAAGGTCCGCCTGGTGGAGAAGGCCGTGCAGGACAATGTGGACCTGGAGGCGGTCTTCGGGTAGGAGAGGTTAATACCATCCTCTGCGATGCGCAGGGCATGGTCAAGGAAGTAAGGGCCGCCCACATCCTGGTGGCCAATGAGGACAAGGCCAAGGAACTTCTCAAGATGATCAAGGGCGGCGCCGACTTCGCCGATCTGGCCAGGCGGCACTCCACCTGTCCCTCGGGCAAGAAGGGCGGGGACCTCGGCTGGTTCAAGAAGGGCATGATGGTCAAGGAGTTCGAGGACGCCGCGTTCTCCCACGGCAAGGGCGAGATCGTCGGCCCCGTCAAGACCCAGTTCGGTTGGCACATCATCCAGGTGCAGGACCAGAGATAGGCCTAGTCCTCCAGCACCACCGTGCTGGAGCCGTCCTCCCTCTCCTGCACCCTGAGCACCGCGCCCACGCTGTCCTTGACATCGTCGATGTGCGTGATCAGCAGGATCTGCCGGAACTGCCGCTGCAGCTGCCCAAGCGTCTCCAGGATGCTGCGCTTGCGCGTCTGGTCCTGCGAGCCGAAGATCTCATCCAGCACCAGCAGGTTGATCTGGCTGCCGGAACGCTCCGTTATCATGCGGGAGATGGCCAGGCGGAGGCAGAGGTTGGCCAGGTCGACCTCCCCGCCGGAGAACCTCTCCAGGCGGTGCTCCTCCCCCTGGTCGTACAGCCACATCTGGTAGTTGTCGTCCAGGCGCATGCCGCCGTACTTGCCCTCGGTCAGCTGGGAGAGCAGGTCGGAGGACGTTTCGGAGAGGGTGGGGACGATGCGGGAGATGATGCTCTCCTTGAACCCCCGCATCACCTGGGAGAGGCGGTTGAGCATCTCCTGCTCCGCCCTGAGCTCCGTATGTCTCGCCCGCATGCCCTCCAGCTCCTCGGCCCGTTGGCGGAGCGAGTCCAGCTCCGAGGCCAGCCGCCGCTCCTCCCCGTCCGCCCGGATGATGGCCTGCACCAGCGTCTCCTCCGCGCTCCGGGCCTCCTCGTACTCCCGCCTCCGGGCGGCGAGGGCCTCGGCGTCGAACGCGAGGGCGGCGCGCTCCTGGACCGCCTTGGCAAGCTCCTCCTCCTCTAGGGCGATGGTCGCCGTGGCTTCCTCCCTCTCCCGGAGGGCACAGGGGAGGCGCTCGAGCTTGACCCGGGCCCTGCTCAAGGAGAGGTGGTCGGCCTCCAGCTCGGCGGCCCTGCGCTTCGCCTCCTCGTGCGCCGCGGGATCGTACGCCACCTCCCCGATCGCCTCGAGCCGGCGCCGGAGCTCCCCGATCCCCTCGGTCACCTGGACATAGGAGCGTTCGATCGCACGCGCCCGCTCTTCCAGCGAGGCCCTTTCCCGCGCCTGCCCGAGCAGGCGGTCCCGCCGGGCCTCCAAGGCCTCGCGGCGCTGCTCGACGCGCGCCCTCTGTTCCAGCAGCCCCTTCCGTACCTCCTCCTGATGGGCGATGCCCTTCTCCAGGGTACGCTGCTCCTCCTCGTACCGGCGGAGCAGCTCGATGTACTGCTGCCCCATCCGCCGGAGGCACACGGGGCAGTTGCTGTCCTCCCCCAGCGCCCGGACCTCCTCCGCCCTGCGCTTGGCCTCGGCAAGCTGGAGCCGCAGCCGGTCCGCCTCCGCCCCGGCAAGCCTGTCCTGGGCGGAGACGGTGGAGGCCAGCTCGCGCACCTCCCTCAGGCTGGCCTCCACGGTGGCCAGGCTGGCCTCCACGTCGGGCATGGCCGCCAACGCCTTGGCGGTCCGCTCCCGCTCCTCGTCCAGCGCCCTCAGCTCCTTTTCTCGCGCATCAAGCTCCTCCTGCACGCGCCGCCGCTGTAGATAGCTCTCCCGGAGCGCGGCATGCCGCTCCCCCTCCGCCCGGGCCTGTTGATATTCCCCTTCCCTCCGCTCCAGTTCGGGCAGGGAGGCGCGCAGCCCCTCCAGCTCCCTCACCTCGCCCTCGAGCCTGGCGAGCTGGGAGCGCCTGGCCTGCAGCCCCGCCCGGAGCCCGGTCATGCGCCTCTCCAGCATGGTGTCCTTCCGGTACCGCTCCTCCTCGCCCTCCCAGAGCGCCTTGGCCGTCCCGGTCCTCCCGCCGGCGGCCTGCCGCTCCGCCAGCAGCTTTGCGCGGCTTTCCCGGACAGCCTCCAGGGCCTCCCGGGCGCTCCGCTCCTCCTCGCGCAGGAGGCTGAGCCTGTCCCTGCCCTGGGCGTCGCGGAGCAGCCCTGAGAGCTGCTCCGCCTGCCCCCGGACCTCCTTCGCGTCCCGCTCCACCTCCTTGATGACATCGTCCAGGGAATCGACCCCCAGCATGCGGAGCACCAGGGCCTTGCGTTCCGCTGGCCGCAGGTTGGCGAGGGCGTTCAGGTCCTTCTGTCGCGCGAACACGGAGGCGAAGAAGGCCCTGTGGTCCATGCCCAGCCTCGCCACGATGGCGTTGGTGACAACGGTGTCCCCCGTGGCGAGCAGCCGCCCGTTGACCTCCAGGGAGGCGTCCACCTTGAGCCCCTTGCCCTTCATGGCCCGCACCAAACGGTAGGAGTCCTCCCCGAGGTCGAACTCGAGCACCACCGAGCACTCGTCCCCCGGGGACGCGCCGTAGCTGATCACCCCCTCCTTGCCGTCCCTCACCACCGACCCCTCGTTCCCGAACAGCGCCCAGGTGACCGCCTCCAGGGCCGTCGTCTTCCCCGCGCCGTTGGGGCCGATGATGGCCACCACCCCGTCCGGGAACTCGATGCGGGCGTCCCGGAACTTGCGGTAGTTGCGCAGCTCCATGTAGCGCAGCCTCATCCCTCTCCCCTCCTCAGGTAGGCCAGGCCGCGGACGCGCAGCGCCTCCCTGTCCACGCCCTCCACCGGGACCTGCGATAGATAGGACTGGAACTCCTGCTCCAGGGAGCCGAGGGAGGCCGAGCGCCACTGCACCGCGGCGGGCCCCTGGGCGATGCCGAACTTGAGCTCCAGATGCACCGCCCTCTCCGCCATCGCCCGCAGGGCGTTGAGGTCCAGGCTCCGGTAGAGGGCGGCAGGCACATCCTCCACCACCAGCCGCACCACGGCCCCTTCCAGGTCCACCGAGGCCAGGGTCTCCGCGATCTCCTCCTGCAGCTCCCCCGCCCCCCTCCCCTTGGCCTGGATCGGGCCCAGCGCATACATCGGCCTGGTCTCCAGGCGCACGAACTCCCTCTTCCCTCTGTCGAGGTCCACCAGCAGGTACCCCTTTTCCTGGCCGGCCTCGGCGAAGGAGAGCCGCTCCAGGGAGCCGCTGTACCAGGCGTTCGCGGTGACCCGCTCCATCTCGTGGAAGTGCCCCATGGCGACGTAGTCCACGTCCAGATTGAGGAGGGAGGAGGGCAGGTTGAGCTCATTGGCCTCGCCCATGCTGTATCTGGTCAGCCCTTGGATGCCCGCGTGCACCATCCCTACCTCGAAGCGGGCGCGGCCGCGCCTCCACCCCTTCAAGGCCTCCATCATCCCCTCCCGGTCCTGATGGGGGAACGCCGTGACGGTGAGATCGCCAAGCTCGAGCCGGTGCATGTCCGGGGCGTAGAAGGGATGGACGCCGTCGATGTGCTCGAAGAGGCGGAACACGCTCCCCGTCTCCCGCAGCCTGGGGGTGGAGTGGTTGCCGGCGATCAGCACTATCGGTATCCCCTCCCGGGAGAGGCGGAGGAGCTGCTCCAGCACGACGGAGAGCGCGCGGTTGGACGGTCGGACCGAGTCGAACAGGTCTCCGGAGTGCAAGACCACGTCCGGGCGCTTGGCGATGAGCGAGTCGACCAGGCGCTCGAAGGCGCGGTACACGTCCACCTCCCGCTGGTTCATCCCCGTCTCCGGGTCCGTGCGGCGATAGGCGGTGAAGCCGACGTGCGTGTCGGCGACGTGCGCGATCCTCATCCGATGTGGTGTAGCGGGGGGCGCTTAAATAACCATTCGCCAGGGAGGGCCGAAAGTGGGCGCTCCCCCTGTTGGATGGGGAATGGTCACCGGTCCAAGGGCACCACCGATCCTTCCCCGTGAGGGGCTCAGAAGAACGTCTGCTCCGTGTCCCGCTTCACCTTGCTCCCCCTCTCCCCCGCCCGGGCGTTGGACTCCTCCACGCGCTCCTCGTAGAGATGGACCCGGCACGGGATGGCGAAGGGGGTGAACGGCGAGGCGATCAGCGCTTCCCCCGGCATGAGCATCTGGACCTCGTTGTCGAGCATGGAGATGTCCTGCTTCGCCGAGTTCCGCAGGATGTCCCGGTCACGCTTGTCCGCCAGCCCCAGGATGAAGAGGGTGTTGAACTGGGAAAGGACCTCCTCGCTGATGAGCTTAGGCTGCTGCGAAACGGCGCACAGCCCGACCTTGAACTTGCGCCCCTCCCGGGCTATCTGAGCGAACACCGTGCCCTTCGATTGCGCCAGCACGCGCTGCGCCTCCTCCATGGCGATGAGCACGGGCGGCGCCCGCTCGAACCTGGGCTTGTCGGAGTACATGGCCTTGTTGTGCTCGAACACCGCCCGGGCGAGGACGGTCGAGACCAGCAGCTCCTCGGCCTCGAACATGCCGGAGGTGTCGACGAGCACGGTCTTGCCGCCCTGCAGCGCCGTGATCACCGCCCTGGTCATGCTCAGGTTGCGGTCCGTGGTGACGAGGTCGAACTGGAATATGGAGTCGAGGCGGCGCTTGATGACGTTCACGGTGCCCTCGTGGAACCTCCCGTTGAGGTCGCTCACGATGGCCGCCACGCTCCGGTCCCGAAGCTCCTCCAGCCATCGCTCCCCGTACTTCCACTGGGACGCCTGCAGGCATTCCAGCTGCGCCCCGGAGAACTCGTAGAGGTTGGCGAGGTCCGGGATCTCGATCTCCGCACTGGAGAGGTGGATGGAGCTGTGCGGGCCGTCCAGCCTGCGGGACGAGTATACGTCAAGGGCCTCGGGCGCCAGCTTGGAGTGCGTCAGCCCCTTCTTGCCCCGCTCCCCGCCGTCGAAGTACTCCCCGTGCGGGTCGAGGATGAGGAAGCCGCACCGCCGGGACTCCATGCACGCCAGGGCAAGCGACTTCATCAGGTTGCTCTTCCCCATGCCGGTCGTGGCGAATATCCCCACGTGGTGCGGGAAGGAGCGCGATGCCACGCCCACGCGGAAATCGAGCACGCGGTCCCCGGAGCGCAGCCTGCCGACCTCCACGTCCCCCATCATCGGCCTCAGGAAATCGTAGTCGCGCTGGTCCGCCCTGCGGACGGCGGAGAAGTGCCGGGGGATGGACTTGGCCTTGCGGTACTCCCCCTCCTTGAGGCAGCCCAGGGGCGTGCACACGCCCACCTTGTAGAGGTCCCCCTTGACGCGCTCGTAGTCGAGCCCGCCCCTGAGGGCGGCGCCCGCCTGCCGCTCCAGGTACCCCTCGTCCTCGGAATCAGCCCCGTAGAGCACGTCCATCGTCCGCACGAGGAAGCGCGCCCCCTCCTCCTCGACGACGAGCATCTCCCCCACCTGGAGGTCCTCCGCCTCCCCGGTGCGGAAGCGCAGCTCCATGACCCTGTTCCCGAACACCCTGCCGATGTCGCCCATGTGCCCAGGCCATGCCCCGAAGGGGTCATAGTAGTTTCTCCGGGCACGGTGAAAATGATATCCGAGGAGGGCGTTACTCGGTCCGTGCGGCCTGACATCGTCGAGCTCCCGAGCGGTCCCTCCCTTCCCAGGCCAGGGCTACTGGTGGTCGGCGTCGGGGGGGCGGGGAGGCACATGGCCGCGCAGATGCCGGGGGAGCGGCTCACCATCTGCCAGGAAGGGGATACCGGCATCCCCGGGCAGCGCCAGGTGCTCCTCCGCAAGGGCGAGCTGGCGGTGGCCCGCACCAGTTCGGCGACCGCCCTGCACGTGTCTGACCTTCCTTGGAAGGCCCGGCTGGTAAACGCCATCGGCAGGCCGGATGTCATGCTCCTGTTCAGCGGCATGGGAGGGGAGACTGGAAGCTACGTCGCCCCCCTCATTGCCGAGCTGGCCCCCTTCACCACCCTGACCTTCGCCAGCGTCTGCCTCCCGTTCTCGGTGGAGGGGCCGAACCGGCGCTCGATGGCCCGGGAGGGGCTCGCGCGGCTGAGGGACGCGGCGCACCTGGTGGCGGTGTACGCGAACGACCCCCTGATCAAGCTGGCCCCGAACCTTCCCCTGGCCAAGGCCTTCAAGGTCATGGACCAGATCATGCTCGCCCTGCCCATCGACCTGAGCGAGTGTCTGACCACCGAGGCGATCCCCATGCTCAAGGGGGAGCTGGGCCGCAGAGAGCTACGGGCGGGCATCGGCTACGGCATGGGCCTGGAGAAGGAGCGGCTGGCCGTGGAGGAGGCGCTGACCTCGCCCTGGTTCCCGTCCGAGGAGTTCCAGCCCGACTCCGCCCTCATGATCGTCTCCCAGGGGCGCCCGGACATCGGAGGGCTGGAGGACTGCGCGCGGGAGATGGCCGGCCGGCTGCCCGTACGGAAACTGCTCGTCTCCTCCCGGACGGACCCGTCCCTGGACCGGCGGGTCAGGGTGTCCCTGATGCTCGGCTACAGGTTCTGATCGGCGATCTCCTCCGGCGCTCCGGCGAACCTCACCAACGCGTAGGCCTCGATGAAATGGAGCTTTCCAGGAAGTACCACGGCGTGCAACGGCGGCCCCATGTCCTCGGCGAGCATCCTGTCCGGATAGCCGGCGGCGACCTTTTCGGTGCGGGAGCCGACCCGGGCGGCCGCGCAGATGAGGGTGCGGGCGGTAATCATCCCCATCCCCTTCGCCCTCTCCGCGTCCAGCAGCCATTGCACTGCCTGGTTGGCGGTCATATACCGCCCCTCCTCCTCCCGGATGTCCAAAAGCACCAGCGTATGCAGCCCTCGGGCCCAGTTCTCGTAGATGTTCTCGTACGGGGAAAGGGGGGTGTACCCCGGCTCGGGGAACGGTATGGTCACCGTCCTCCCGAACTTGTACGGCTGAAGGCCGAGCGCGGAGGCGCAGGCGGTGAAGATGGAGACGCCGTGGAAGAGCTGCGTGGGTATCCCCTCCTCCATCGCCCTGATCCTAAGGTCCACGTGCGTGGTCGCGGCCATGGTGTCCCCGGCGGTAACGAAGGCCACCCTCCCCCGCTTGGCCGCCTCGAGCACCGTCTCATCCTCCTCCACCTCCTTGCGGCAGAGGCGATGGACCTTCCTGCCTATCGCCCTCTCCAAGTCCTCGGGCGTGGAGTCGATGAGGTGGGACGTGTAGAACTCCCCGAACACCTGGTCGCATCCCCTCAGGGCGGTCAGCGCCCTGGCGCTCAGGTCGTCCACCCCTCCCAGCCCTAAACCAACAAATAGCAATTCTCCCATGGCATCACCGTGCGCTCCCTTTGCGTCAGGGTCCGGAGGGGGGAAGGAGAGTCCGTCCGTAAAAAGCTTTTAGAGGAAGGACTGCTGGACCGGGCGCTGCACGTCGACAGGGACGATGATCATATCTACCTCCCGGTCCTCGCCGCGCCGGAGGGCATGGAGACCGAGGAGCGGGACTTCAAGGAAAGAAAAAGGGGGGAGAGGGACTACAAGGTCCTGGCCGATGTCCCGGAAGGGCTGAGGGCGCTGCTCCCCACCTCCTTCGACATCCTGGGGGACATAGCGGTCATCCGCCTGCCGGAGGAGCTCCTGCCCTACGCCTCCCAGGTGGGCGAGGCCCTGCTCCGGGCGTCCCCGCGCCTGCGATCGGCGTTCCTGGACCGCGGGGTCGTCGGGGAGTTCCGCGTGCTGGACCTCGAGGTCATCGCCGGGGAGGACGCGAGCGCGACGGTGCACGTGGAGCACGGGCTGCGCTTCAAGGTCGATCCGCGGCGGGCGTACTTCAACCCCCGGCTCGCCACCGAGCGGCGGCGGGTGGCGGCGCTGGTCAAGCCCGGCGAGACGGTGGTCGACATGTTCGCTGGCGTGGGGCCGTTCGCCATCATGATCGCCAAGCTCGCCCGGCCCGGCGTCGTCTACGCCATCGACCTCAACCCCGCCGCGGTGGAGCTGATGCGCGAGAACATCGCCCTGAACAAGGTGGACACCGTGGTGCCCTTGCAGGGGGACGCCCGGCAATGGGTGTTCGACCTGCCGTGCGCGGACCGGGTCATCATGAACCTCCCGCACTCGGCCGTCGACTTCTTCGCCGACGCCCTCACCCGGCTGAACCTGGGAGGGACGATGCACCTCTACCACATCTGCGACCGGGGCGACTTCCAGGGGGTCCTGGACGACCTCGTGCTGAAGGCGAACGGCATGGGCGTGCGGCTGGAGGTGCTCAGGGGCGAGGAGCTCAGGACCTACTCGCCCACGGCCTCTGTCTTCTCCGCCGACCTACTGCTCTCCGGATGGCTCTAGCGTGATGCCCGCCTGGTCCTGGTAGTTCCCGCTGCGCCGCTCGTACGTGCGCTCCACGGGGGAGTGCATATGCTCCAGCACCATCTGCACCATCCGGCTTCCGATGGGCAGGTCGACCGGGGCGGAGGAGGCGTTGAGCCCGCTGAAGGTCAGCGTCCCGTGGAAGCCCGCGTCCACCTTGCCCAGCCCCATGAGCAGCCCCTTCCTCAACCATGATGTCCGGGCCCATAGCTGCGCCGCCAGGTCTGAAGGGAGCTCCACCCTCTCCACGGTGGAGACGAAGAAGAGCCTCCCAGGCGGGATGACGAACGTGCCCGAGGTGACGCTTTCCTCCCCCTCCAACCTCGCCTCGGCCACCCGCAGGTCGTAGCCGTTGGGGGTCAGGCACTCCAGCATGAACTCGGTGATCACCAGGGAACCATCCCTGAGGCGAGCCTCTATCTCATGGTCGGGGACCAGGCACATGGATGCCCGTAGGCCGTCGGAACGGTTAGAGGTTGCGCTTACGCTCTCCCTGACGGAACGAGGGCGGTGGAGGGGCCGCATCCCCGGGGAAGGGGACGGCCCCACCGCCCCCGGCAGGTCACGCCCGTCGCGCCCTCCTATGGCCATGCGTTCCCATGAACTGCGAGGCCGATGTCCCTCCTGAACTACGCGGAGGCATCCTGGAGGCGCCTGGGCATCGCCCCCTCTCCTAAGGGGCGTTTCCTCCGGTGCTCCTTCCCTTCCAGGCGGACCCTGGGACAATCAACATTTATCCTTCTAAGCCGATGAGGGAACGGTATGGACCACATCGTTTACTTGGACAAGGCCGCCGGCGCCCTGGAGGCGATGCGCCAGGGCAAGAAGACAATGGTCGGCCGGGCGTTCAACGGGCGCCGCTCCCCCTATGGCAAGGTCAAGGTGGGCGACATGCTCTACTTCACCGAGAACGATGGGCGGCAGATCATCTACGGTCGGGGGAGGGTGACCGAGGTCTACGACTCCCCCAAGCTCGGCCACGAGGAGAGCGTGGAGATCTTGGAAAGGTACCGCCGTTCGCTCTGGCTCTCCGAAAGGCAGTTCCTCAAGATGGCCGGGAGGCGCTACCTGGTCCTGGTCTGGGTGGATCGGTTCGAGGAGGTTCCGCCCTTCCGCTTCACCCGCCGCGACTTCCATACCCTGGACGATTGGATCCCCGTCGGGGACGTCAACCTGGCGCGCAAGGAAGGGCCGGTCCCAACGCCGAGATGACGCGGCGAGGCCGCGGCTCCCGCTGAGGGACCGGCTACTCGGTCCCAGCCCCGGGCAGGGCCGATGTGCTCTGGCGTTCCCCGATCCCTAAGCGGGCGCGGTCCTCCAGGCTCAGAACATGTCCAGGGAGCCTCGCCTCAGGGCAAGTCGTTCGAACACCTCGAAGAGCAGGTATGCCAGGACGTAGAACGCGGCCCCCATGGCAAGCATGACGATGAGGAGATGGGACACGTCCGCCAGCCCGGCGCCTATGGCCACACGCCGCACCGCCTCCACCCCGTAGGTGAGCGGGAAGGCGTAGGAGGCCGGCTGGAGCCACCCCGGCAGGTACGCTATCGGGAAGTTCACCCCGCAAAGGAGCAGGCCCAGGTAGAGCACGATGGAGCCGAGGACCATGGACGAGCGGAGGTAGACGCCGACGCTGCCGATGACCATGCCGAACCCCACCATGGCGAAGCAGGTGACCACCAGGACCGTCGCGAGGGTCAGGGGGTCCGCGCCCGACAGGTCCACTCCGAAGAGCCAGGAGGAGAGGAGCAGGGAGACCGTGACGGTGAACAGCCCTATTACGGATTGATATGCCCCCTTCCCCAGGAAGACATAGTACATGCGGGTCGGGGTGCCCAGGATGCTGGCCATGGTCCCGATGTGCTTCTCCGACCCCGCCGCCATCGTCACCCCGTACACCGCTGCATAGGTGAGCGAGGACACCGCGTTGCCCAAGGCCACGTAGGCCGGCCCGGCCGCGGGGTCGCCGGCGAAATCGCTCACTAGCACGAAGAACCACATCTGGAAGAGGGCGGTGGAAAGGATCTGGATGAGCCACAGCACCGGGCCGACCACCGCGAACTGCGAGCGCATGGCCACCAGGGCCGATGCCTTGACCCCCGTCACGTTCCGCATCATGTCAGTACCTCACCAGCGTGCCGTTCACCTTGGCCCTCCCCTCCAGGAAGGAGAAGAGCCAGAGGGAGACCAGAAGGAAGACGAGGGTCGTGAGCGCCGTCAGCCCCAGCGCGCCCATGTATCCCAGGCCGAGCGGGTCGTACCCGGGCAGGGAGGCGATCTTCAGCGCCTCCGCCCCCCATGTGGCCGGGAGGGCGTACGAGAACGGCCTGGACCATTCCGGCAGGACCACGAGCGGGAACATCGCCCCCGAGAGGACGTAGATCGGGTACTCGAGCATCTGGAAGAGGGCGGAGGAGGCCCGCGTGACCACGTAGAAGGCCCCGAAGACCATGCCTAGCACGGCCAGGGAGAGGAGCGTCGCCGCCAGGGCCACCAGGAAGCCGAGGGGGTCCCGCACGGTGACGTCGATGCCGAAGGCGAACTTGGCCACGAGGAAGACGGCCAGCGCGTTCAGCAGCCCGAGGAAGGCGTTCCAAAGGCATCGGCCGAACACCACGGACGACAGGGGGGCGGGGGTGACCATGATCGCCTCCAGCGTGCCGTTCATCCGGTCGTACCCGATGGACCAGCTGCTGCTGTGGATGGTGTTCCCCCACATGCCCAGCACCCCTCCCCCCAGCACGGCGTAGAGCATCAGGTCCCCCCCGGTGTGCCTGAACAGGAATAAGGTGACCGTGGTGAAGATGAAGGGGGCGATGATGCTCGGGATCACCCACTGGGGGTCTACGAAGAAATGGATGGCCTGCTGCTTGAGGGCGGCCTTCATGGCCCGGACGCTCATCATCTCCCGTTCACCAGCTTGATGTAGGCGTCCTCGAGCGTGGGCTGGTCCACCCGGATGCTGATCACCCTGCGGCTCTCCAGCATGGCCGCGACGGTGGGGATGAGCCCGGGGGCGTTGGCCACGACGATCCTGGCCCGCTGCCGCCCCTCGAGGTGCTCCACCGAGACCGCGGACACGCCGGGCAGATCGGCCAGCTCCCGCCGCTGGGCCTCCCCGAGCTCCCGGGCCTCGACCTCGATGATCGAGTCGTTGCGGACCGCCTCCTTCATGGAGTACGGGGAGCCGAGGGCCTTGATGCGCCCCTTGGAGATGATGGCAAGGCGATCGCAGAGCTCGTCTGCCTCGAACATGTAATGGGTGGTGAGCAGGATGGTAACGCCCTCCTCGGACAGGTGGCGGATCAGCGCCCTGGTCTCCCTGGATATCTCCGGGTCGAGGCCGAGCGTGGGCTCATCCAGGAATAGGACCTCCGGTTCGTTCACCAGCCCGCGGGCGAGGTGCAGGCGCTGCTTCATGCCCCGGGAGTACTCCTCCACCCGGACGTCCGCCGCCTCGGTGAGCCCAACGATCTCGAGCAGGTTGGTGATCCTCCTCCGCTTCTCCTCCCGCGGGACGTGGTACATGTCCGAGAAGAACTCAAGGTTCTGGCGGCCGGTGAGCCGGAAGTACAGCCCGCGCTCGCCCCCCGAGACCAGGTTGATCCTCGACCTGAGCTTCCCGGCGTCCCTGACCACGTCCAGCCCCAGGACGGTGGCCTTGCCGGAGGTGGGGATGAGCAGGGTCGAGAGCATCTTGACCGTGGTCGTCTTCCCCGCGCCGTTCGGGCCCAGGAGCCCGAAGATCTCCCCCCGGCGAACGTCGAAGGTGACGTTGTCCACGGCCAGCTTCTCCCTTCCCCCGTCCCCGAAGAGCCTGAAGGCCGCAGGATACACCTTGGTGAGCCCCTCGGCCTCGATGACCGCCTCCCCGTCGCTCATGACGGTGGCGCAACGCCCTCGCGATTATAATGAGGTTACGCCGTCAGCTTCCTCAGCACGGTCTGGAGGATGCCGCCGTTGCGGAGGTATTCCACCTCCACCGGGGTGTCTATGCGGACGATCGCGTTGAACTCAATGCCCTTCCCTCCCTTCCGCGCGGTCACCTTGGCGAGCGCCCTGGGCTTGAACTCGAGCTCCACGTCGAACTCCTCGGTGCCATCGAGGCCGAGCGAGCGGACGCCCTGCCCGGGCTCGAACTGGAGCGGGATGATCCCCATGCCCACCAGGTTGCTGCGGTGGATGCGCTCGAAGGACTCGGCGATGACCGCCCTGACGCCGAGGAGGTACGGCCCCTTCGCCGCCCAGTCCCGGGAGCTCCCCGTCCCGTACTCCTTCCCTGCCAGTATGATTAGGGGCACGCCCCTCCGCCTATACTCCTCGCAGGCGGAGTGGATGTCCATCGGCGTCCCATCCGGCTGCAGCGTCGTGTATCCGCCCTCCCTTCCGCCCGCCAGCTCGTTCCTCAGCCTGGGATTGGCGAACGTCCCGCGCACCATGACCTCATGGTTGCCGCGGCGCGCCCCATAGGAGTTGAAGGCATTCTCCCCGACCCCCAGAGAGATGAGGTACTGGCCGGCGACGCTGTCCGCCGGGATCTCCCCCGCCGGGGAGATGTGATCGGTCGTGATGCTGTCCCCCAGCACCGCCAAGGCCCGGGCCCCTCGGATCGGCGCCGGCCCCCCCGCCTCCTCGGCCATGCCGTCGAAGAAGGGGACCTTGCGGATGTACGTGGAGGCGGGGTCCCAGGCGAACGTCTCCCCCCTGGGGGCGGGGACGCCGTCCCACAGCTCGCTCCCCTGGAAGACGGTCGAGTAGGCCTTCCGGTACATGGCCGGGGTGACCTTCCGCAGCGCCGCCTTGACCTCCTTCGCCGTCGGCCAGAGGTCCCTCAGGAACACCGGCATGCCGTTCGGGTCCACGCCCAGCGGCTCATGCTCCAGGTCCAGGTCGACCGTTCCGGCGAGGGCGTAGGCCACCACCAGCGGCGGGGAGGCCAGGTAGTTCGCCTTGGCGTGCGGCGAGATGCGGCCCTCGAAGTTGCGGTTGCCCGAGAGCACCGCCGCCACCGTGAGGCCGTTGGCCTCGATGTCCTCGGCCAGTTCCTGCCGGATCGGGCCGGAGTTGCCGATGCACGTCATGCACCCGTACCCCACGACGTGGAACCCCAGGGCCTCCAGGTAGGGAAGGAGGCCGGCCTTCTCAAGATAGGCCGTCACCGCCTTGCTCCCCGGGGCCAGGGACGTCTTCACGTTCGGGTGGGGGCGCAATCCCCTCTCCACCGCCCTCTTGGCGAGGAGCCCGGCGGCCATCATCACGGACGGGTTGGAGGTGTTGGTGCACGACGTTATCGAGGCGATGAGGACGTCCCCGTCCCTAAGCAGCCTGCCTTGGCGCTGCCCTCCCTGCCTTGCCATCATCTCCTGGAACCCTTGCTTCATCCGGGCCAGCTCGATGCGGTCCTGGGGGCGCTTTGGCCCGGCCAGGCACGGCCTCACCGTCCTGAGGTCCAGCTCGAGATGGTCACTATACGCGGGGCTCTGCCCCTCGTAGAAGAGCCCCTGCTCTCTGCAGTACCGCTCGACGAGTTCGCAGAGGCGCTCCCGCCCGGTCTGCTTGAGATAGGCGATGGTCACCTCGTCCACCGGGAAGAAGCCCATGGTCGCGCCGTACTCCGGGGCCATGTTCGCCAGCGTCGCGCGGTCCGGGAGCGACAGCCCCTTGATGCCAGGCCCGTAGAACTCCACGAACTTGCCCACCACGCCCTTCCTCCGCAGCATCTCCACCGCGGTCAGCACCATGTCGGTGGCGGTGACCCCCGGCCCCAGCTTCCCGGTGAGCCTGAAGCCCACCACCTGCGGCAATGGCATGTAACAGGGCTGGCCGAGCATGACCGCCTCCGCCTCTATGCCCCCTACGCCCCACCCTAGCACGCCGAGGGCGTTCACCTGGGTGGTGTGGGAGTCCGTCCCGAAGACCGAATCGGGGAACGCCACGCCGTCCCGGCTCGCGACCACGGACGCCAGGCATTCCAGGTTCACCTGGTGGATGATGCCGTTCGCTGGCGGGACCACCCTCAGGTTGTTGAAGGAGCCCTGGGCCCACTTGAGGAGCGAGTACCGCTCCAGGTTCCGCTCCATCTCCTTCCGCTCGTTGAGCTCCCGCGCATAGCACGTCCCGTGGTAATCGGTCTGGACCGAGTGATCGATGATCAGGTCCACCGGGACCAGGGGATTGATGCGCGAGGGGTTCCCGCCCCTTCCCCTGACGGCGTCGCGCATGGCGGCCAGGTCCACGACGCATGGCACGCCCGTGAAGTCCTGCAGGACCACCCTGGCCGGAAGGAAGGGGATGTCCACCTCGGCGTTCCCGGCAGGGGTCCAGGCGAGCAGATGTTCCACGTCCTCCCTGGTCACCAGCGCCCCGTCCTCCTGGCGGAGGAGGGACTCCAGGAGCACCTTTATGGAGAACGGGAGAGGGTCGGTCGAAGCCCCCAGCTTCTTCAAGGAGTAATAGCTCAGGGGGCCGTCTCTAAGCTCGAGAACGCTCTTGGTGTGGAAGGAGTCCGATGTCATTGCCATCCCGCTTGAATGGCAGTAAGTGCGCGCGTCCTTAAAACATTGCGGAAACGAAGGGGGAGGGAAAGGCTATTATCGTATCAGGAGGCTCTCCTGATTGGATGACCCATCCAACCGAGGGGGCCCAGGACGATTCCGAGGGGAACTACGCGAGGCACGTGGCGATGCTGCGGGCGCAGATGGAAAGGGGGATCGTAGGTGGCAACAGGGAATGCCCCTATTTTCCATGTCATCATCCCGACCAGGACTGCACCTTCTGCTTCTGCCCCCTGTACCCCTGCGGGGACCCGCTCTTGGGGGAGTATGTGGTATCCCAGCGCACGGGCGGGCAGGTCTGGTCCTGCCAGCAGTGCCTCTGGGTGCACCGGGGGGACGTGGCCGCCTCCCTCTACGCCCTCATGCCGGAGCTAGGGCCGGAGGGGTTGGACCAGGGGACGCGGGAAAGGCTCAAGGGCGAACTCGAGGGGAAGCATCGCCGGAGGGCCAAGGCGATCATGGTCCTGGGAGCGACCTCTGGGGCCGGGAAGTCCCTCATGGTCGCCGCGCTCTGCCGCGCCCTGCGCAACCGAGGCCTCACCGTCGCCCCCTTCAAATCCCAGAACATGTCGCTCAACTCGGTGGTCACGGAGCGGGGGGAGGAGATCGCTCGCATCCAGGAGCTCCAGGCCCGGGCGGCCGGCACCCGGCCCAGGGGGGAGCTCAACCCCATCCTCCTGAAGCCCAAGGGCGGGGTCACCTCCCAGATCATCGTGGAGGGAAGGCCGTACAAGGATTGCACGGTGCAGGAGTACTATTCCGACTTCGTCCGCAACGAGGCCCCAGCCATCATATCCCGCAATCTGGAGCGCTTGCTGCGATCGAACGACGTAGTGGTCATCGAGGGCGCGGGCTCCCCCGCGGAGATCAACCTGCGGGGAAGGGACGTGGCCAACATGTACGTGGCCAAGCTGGTCCATGCGGACTGCCTCCTGGTGGTCAACGTCGAGCGGGGGGGCGCCTTCGCCTACGCGGTGGGGACCCTCGCCCTCCTGGACGAGGAGGAGAGGCGCCTCTTCAAGGGGGTGATCATCAACAACATGTGCCCCGGCGGCGGGTCCCTCGGGCCTGCCCTAGAGATCATCCGCACGCTGACGGGGGTGCCCGTGATCGGAGAGGTCCCCCACGTCCCGGACCTCTACCTCCCGATGGAGGACTCGATGGACCTGGACCATCGGGAGGAGGGGGAGGGCGGCACGGTCATAGCCGTCGTCCGGCTGCCGATGATCTCCAACTTCACCGACCTCGACGCGCTGGCCCTGGAGGAGGGGGTCAGGGTGGCATACGTCCGCTCCCCGGCCGAGCTGGAAGGGGCGGACGCAATCGTCCTTCCCGGGACCAAGAACACGGTGCAGGACCTGCTCTGGCTCCACAGGTCGGGGATGGCCGCGGCCATCAAGGAAAGGGCGGGGAAGGTGCCAATACTCGGTATATGCGGCGGGTACCAGATGCTCGGCAGGACCATCTCGGACGTCCGGGGGCTGGAGGGCGGGGCTCCCAGTGAGGTCGAGGGCTTCGGGCTGTTGGACGCCGCCACGGTCTTCGACGCCTACGCCAAGCGGACGGTGCAGGTGACCGGCTCCCTCGCGGAGGGCGGGGGCGAGGTGAGGGGGTACGAGATCCACATGGGGCGGACGGAGGGCCGCTCCCCCCCGCTCTTCCTGCTGGCGCCGGACGGGCGCGGGGAGGGGGCCTGGGACAGGGAACGGAAGGTCATGGGGACGTACCTCCACGGGGCCTTCGACCTCCCGGCCTTCCGCAGGCTCTTCCTCTCGCAGGCGGGCCGCAAGGATGTCGTCCCCGGGCCGTCCGGGGACCACGACGCGCAGGTCGAGGCCTCGCTGGACCGCCTGGCGTTCGAGGTGGAGGGGCATCTGGACCTGGATGCCCTGCTCGGGGGTGATGCCCGTGACGAGTAAGGTCATGTTCCAGGGGGTCACCTCCGGCGCGGGGAAGACGACCCTGACCGCGGCGCTGTGCCGCCATCTCGCCCTGCAAGGCCGGGAGGTCGTCCCGTTCAAGGCCCAGAACGTCTCCCTCAACTCCTTCGTCACCGCGGATGGGAGGGAGATCGCCATCGCCCAGGCGTACCAGGCGTGGGCCTGCGGGCTGGAGCCTGAGGCCGATATGAACCCCGTGCTGGTCAAGCCGAAGGGGAACGGGCAATGCCAGATCATGCTGGAAGGCAGGCCATGGCGGGACCTGGGGCCGGGAGAGGGCGGTCCGGAGATCATCGAGGGGCTGCGCGCGCACATCCTGGAGGCCTTCCACCGCACCGCCCTCGGCAGGGACACCGTGGTGCTGGAGGGCATGGGCTCCCCCGTGGAGATGAACCTGA
>Ga0302243_1000531_pt1 | contig 33687 bp, 30 predicted proteins | sample AAG_UR_Met_MG_FD_193514 | JGI IMG/M metagenome (GOLD analysis project Ga0302243, IMG submission 193514) | Enriched activated sludge microbial communities from anaerobic digester in WTTP, New Holstein, Wisconsin, United States - AAG_UR_Met | ecosystem: Engineered > Bioreactor > Anaerobic >... | reverse complement strand
CCTTCGTGCTGCGACAGGCCATGGAAATCAAACTTAAAAAAATCTTCGATCTCTGCTATAAACGGGCTCTCTCCCGTCAACGACCTGAGCCCCCTCTTCGGTAACATTTATTTATGAGGCAACGGGCAGGCCGGAGACCTGCTCCAGTTATGAATGATGAGTTTTGAATTTTGAATTGATACGGTCTATCCGGTCTGTCCAGTCTATTCTGTCTGTTCGGTCAGAACCCAAAGGGCAAAGGATACCAAGCTAAGGACAAGGCGAATGTGGTGCGTGGAGATCCGGTCCTTTTAACGACTTTTATCTTCTTCTCGTTGATTCCGAGACTTTCTGTTTCTGGCCGCCTTTTCTGCTTTTACTCCAACTCCCCTCTTCAGCAAATTCTCTTTCAATGACATCCACAATATATTTATTTAGAGTAATCCCTTTCTCCAGCGCACCCAATGCTATCTTCCGATGCAGCTTCGAGCCGATCCTGATATTAAAACTCCCTTTGAATACATTTTCCGGCTCTTTACCCAGTTTCTTGAACGTCAGAATATAATCATTTACAGCCTCTTCAAAAGCCTTCCGCAGCGACTTGACGTCCGTCCCCTCATAGCTGACGAGCGCCCGAACAAACTCTATTTTTCCGTAAAAAATGCGATCTTCATCGCTATAGTGTACAGAACCATAATAACCTTTGTATTCCATCATATCTTTCATATTAAACCCTCACTTCTCAACAGCTCTTCTATTTGATCTATCTGATAGCGTTTAAGCACCTTCGCCGGATGCGGTTTGTGCAGAAATATCGGCGGCAACGTCTCATGTACAAATTTAACCCTCGATCCGCCTGTTTTCCCCGATTTCAGCACTCTATAACCAATTCCGGCGAGCATCTTCACGAGTTCATCCCAGGCAAAATCGTGTGGCTTTGAGAGAAATCGCTGGAGGATTTTATCTCGCCTTGTCATGTCACTTCTATAACCAAATATCGGCCAAATTGCAACTATATTTAGTTGCTTATATTTTGAGTAAATTTACTCAAAGTAATAAGTAATTGTCAAGTCCGTTTCCAAATGACACGGCCGGAATCATAACGCCTTTCAAGCTTTCAATTGCTCTGGTCCATCCGGCCGTGGGCCTGTGGCCCCGGATGCAGGGGAGAGTTCGCGGGCCGGAGGCCTGCTCCAGTTATGAGTTTTGAATGTTGAGTTTTGAATTGATACGGTCTATCCGGCCTGTCCAGTCTATTCTGTCTGTTCGGTCAGACCCCAAAGGGCACAGGGCAATAAAAGCAATTTTGAGTTTTGAAGTTTGAGCTTTGAATGGGTCAGGCTCCAGGCATCAAGCCGGCTTCCACTGCAAGGATAGTTTCCTGGATGAAGCAGCGCAATCCCGCAGATATAGATTGATCAGCGTCTGGTAGGGCGCGCCGATCTCCTGGGCAAGACCCTTGAAGTACCCTATGGTATTCTCATCCATGCGTATCGTAATTTGACGCTTGAGGCTATGCGCATAGGGATTCTTCTTTGCTTTGGGAAAATCGTATTCTTTCCTCATTTTTATCACCTTTCCCCGTATTGTATTTGTTCCCAGAGAATCAAAACACTTCGCCCGCATATAATGCTTTTACGAAGTCGACAAATGGCCAGACCTGCACATCGCCGAACCGGTAGGCCCGTGAACCGCAATATACCCCGATCATTCCGTCGACTTTAACACCATCTGCAGCAGCAAGAGCCTGCATGGGCTTTTCCCACGCCCGATCCCACCGCTCAGCCCTCTTAACCTCGATGGCTACCACCCGGGGGACAGTGTCTTGCCTCCGTTTCGCAGTCTCGATGACGAAGTCAATTTCCGAACCTGCCGGCGTCCGGTAGTAACTAATCGGACGATGCTTGCGACTGATCTCATTGTAAACGCGAAGCTCGTGGTAAATGAGCGTCTCCAGCGCATACCCCTGCCAAATTCTGTCAGCAGGGTCCCGGAGCAACCCGGCAGCCGCCCGAGCCACGCCGGGGTCAAACCAATAAAACTTCGGTTGCGCCGCCTCCCTCACCTTGATACCGGGACGCCAGGCAGGCAGTCGATGACCCAGCAGCGTATCCATGAGGATGGAGAAATAAGTATCTACTGTACTGCGGGCGACGGCTGCCTCGCGGGCGATATTCTGCGCATTGACTATCTGGCCGTTGATCTGACCGGCTACAGACAGAAAGCGGATAAACGGAGGGGCATTTCGGATCAAACCCTCGGCCTGAAGCTCCTCCTTGAGGTATGTGTTGACATAGGCAGCAAGAATGTCAGCAGCGTCTTTTGGCTCATTGTGAACAAATGGCAACAATCCCCAGTTCAGGGCTCTGTCGAGACCAAACGCCTTCCCCACCTCAACGGCCGAGAAGCTCTCCATGGACAACGTCAGGGCGCGCCCTGCGAGAAGATTGGCACCCCCTCTGCGCAACTTTCGAGCCGATGATCCGCAGAGCGCAAACCGCCAACGCCGCGTTTCCATGAGCCGATGAACCTCATCCAGCAGCTGGGGGACTTTCTGAATCTCATCCAGAACAACCCATGTCCCGGAAGGCCGGTTACCGATCAAGGCCTCAAGCCGATGCGGGTCGCGGGAGAGCTCGAGGAATAAAGAGGCGTCTAAAAGGTCGAACCGGGGCGCGCCTGGAAGCACCTCTTGCAGCCAAGTGCTCTTGCCCGTGCCGCGGGGGCCGAAAAGAAAGAACGACCGGTCGGGCCGCTTAAGCAGGCGAGGAATAAGGGCATGGGTTGTCATATGCGTTCTGCCTTTCGTATTGTAATATTTCAATGCATTTTTACAACATACCATCAGAATAGATCAAGACATTTTTCAAACCTCCCGGGCCATGGAACGCATAAGACTGCGTCTGCTGTAAGAGGTATGCCTGGCCAACGCCGGCAGAAATGTTCCAGGTGCAGGGGGGAACGAAAGACAATTTTGAATTATGAGTTTCGAGTTTTGAAATGAGGATCATCTCCAATTTAGTTGGCGAAAGCCTGGTAGATTTTCAGTGTGAAGTACCGCAGGTCATGAAAGCCGTAGGCTTTTCGCTTGATGACCTTGATCTTGTTGTTGACCCCCTCCAGCTTCCCGGTGTGGATGGGGTAGTCGCAGTGGTTGAGGATCCCATAGCGATATCTCTGCAGCATCCGGGCAAAGGCCGTCAGAGATTTCTGTTTGAGGGATCGGGCCAGGGCACACCACTTGTCGATCGCCTTGGCCGCCCAGGTTCGTGAACGATAGCTCCAGAGCTGTCGGAGTTTGTCTTTGAGGATCATCACGGTGTTGATGACCTCGTTGAGCGCCATCAGTTCTCGGAGCTGTTGGCGGTGGGTTCGGCGCCGGAGGTTACGCCGGTTTTTGAGCAGCAGATACCGGGCGCCTTTATAAACCGCTTTGTGCTCTTTGCAGGCTTTTCGATACTCGCTGTTTCGCACCCTGTCGATGACACGGGCAAAGGCGGCCACGACGTGGAACAGGTCAAAGACGATTTTGGCTGCCGGCAGTTTTTTTTAACGGCCTTGATGTAGGGGTCCCACATATCCATGGCAACGGCTTCAATGCCCTTTCGCTGCCCGGTGCTGAGGCGGTTGAAGAGATGCATCAGGGTCTTGGCTCTGCGGCCCTTGCCGACGTAGAGGACGCGGCCGGTTTCGTAGTCGAGCACCACGGTCAGGTAGCGGTGGCCCTTGCGGATCGAGATCTCGTCGACCGCTACAACATCGTGAACGAGAAGGACCGCAGGGAGGCATCGAGGAGGCTCTTCAGCTACCTCCAGAGGAAGACATCTCCCGACGAAGATTTACGGGCACAATCGGGCACAATTGTGCCCTTTTCGCGAATCGGCCGGGAAAAGGAGTTCTCTGGCGGGATGAGTAAGTTATGGAAATAATTGGCGGAAGTGCATGGGAATCGAACCCACCCGGGACGGTTCTAGCGCCCCGCACTGGATTTGAAGTCCAGGAGGCCCACCAGTGACCTTGGCACTTCCGCTTTTTGCAAGATATCGAAGAGACTGAGGAATGTCAAGGTCATCCATAGTGATGTTTCTAAATCTTCCCCGAATAACAGGTCGCCCCCCGAATTTGCACCCCTCCAGGTAACCCCCACGTTCAAGGCAGGTGCGCGGGGTTGCTCTCCGAAAGAGTAGCAAAAGAACCGACTTTCTCTGTTGTAGATACCCGCCAAGAATCGTGATAGGGAGACCCCCATGGGATCCACGCTTTAAATAGCTCAATCCTTTGACCTTGACCGAGGTTGTAATGGACTGACGCTGAAAACCCCGCTTGAGTAAAAACGGCGGGGTTTTTCTTTTCTTGATTCTGTGTGAGTTACTCCGCCTACAAGGCGGGGCATCTAAATCAATTCTGATTGCTCGGGTGATGCCTGGTGTTTGCGGTGATGCTCAAATGTATCTTCTGATGATGTCGGCCGTTGACCTTATCCCCGCGCGGTGCGAACAAAATATCCGTCTTCCCAAAACTCACCGCCCCAAAGATGCTTTCTGACCTCCGGGTGTTCCCGAAAAATCCCGCCGGCGCTGATGCTCTTGAGTATCCCCACCATCCGGGCCATGCTATACCGCGGGGGAAAGACGAGAAAACATGAACATGATCGGCACTGACCTCCAGCGCCTCGATCACAAATCCATGACCCCATGCGATCTCGTCGAAGATCTCCTCCACCCGCACCTGAAGATCGCCCCGCAAAATCCACTTGCGATACTTGGGCGCCCACACCAGATGATACTTCGTGTCACAGACCGCGTGGCTTGTTCCGCGCAGCACCATGCTGCCCGCATAGACTATCCCCTCCTGCCTGCGGCAGGAAAAACTTATCATCCCCGTTTACAAAACGGGGTATTCAAGCTTTAATTTTCATAAAGCCTTTCGAAAAGAGGCAGGGCCATGACGGATCCTGCCTTTTCTCTCCATGCCAAAGAGGATCCTCTTTGACATTTGGGAAGGCTGTGCAATAATGGCGGCCGGGAGGTGGGTTGACATGAGAGTCATCGATTTCCATATTCACATCGGAACGCAGGATCAGTTTCTACCCTGGGTCATGGAGTTTTTCAAAAAGAACAATCCCCACTATGCGGAAAACTTCGCTGAAAGCATCACACCTCAGGAGGCCGTGGCCTTTTTGAAATCCCACGGCATCGACCGGTCTGTTGTGCTCGCCGAATATGCCCCCAAGGCGTCGGCGATGGTGACCAATGAATTCGTGTCTCAATTCTGCGAAGGGCATGAGGAGCTCATCCCCTTCGGCTGCCTGGATTTCAGCGACAGGAGGCCCTACGAGGAACAGGCGAGACACGCGGTGGAAAAACTCCGCATGAAGGGCTTCAAACTGCTTCCTTCCTACCAGCACTTCTACCCCAATGATCGGGCGCTGTATCCTTTCTACGAGTATCTTCAGTCCCTGGGGATGCCCATCATGTTTCACACGGGCACATCCATATTTCACGGCACCCGGATCAAGTACGCGGACCCGCTGCTGCTGGATGAGGTTGCCGACGATTTCCCCGCTCTCAACATTGTCATGGAACACGGGGGACGGACCTTCTGGTACGACAGGGCCGCCTGGCTCGTCTCGAAATATCCGAACATGCACATCGGTATCGCCGGGATCGCCACAAAGCACCTGCCGAAATTTTTCCCGAGGCTCGAACAGTACCGGGACCGTTTCGTTTTCGGCAGCGACTGGCCGGGGTTCGCCGACATCCGGGGGCTGATCGACAGGGTATACGCCCTTCCGTACGGCAGCGAGACCAAAGAAATGATCCTCTACAAAAATGCGGAGAGGCTGCTGGGCCTCGTCGGTTAGATCCCCGAACTCGAAACACAGCAACACGGGGCGATTCGTGCGCCTGCATTTGAAGGGGAAACCGGGGAAGGCGGGCCGAAACCCTTTCCTTCGAAAAACGGTCCGCAAGGGCCGCGGCAGCCGGGGCATGGCCCCGCCGCGACGAGGAGATGGAAGCCGATCCGACCGACCCGACCGTGAAGATCAGAGTTTCTTTTTTTGTGATTTGTATTAGAATGAAAAGCCGCAGCTACAGAGAAATCGAAACCATACGGAGGAACCATCGATGAGCCTGAAGGACAAGTACGCCATCGTCGGCGTCGGCTACACCCCCCAGGGCGTCGTCCCCGGTCGGACGATCCTCAGCTTTCACCTGGAGGCTTGCGCCAACGCCATTTCGGATGCCGGGTTGAAAAAGGAGGATGTGGACGGCCTGATCTGTTATCGTCACTTGCCCCCCTCCACAGGGGAAACGGACGTCACGCCTTACCTGGTGGCACAACACCTGGGCATCTCGCCCGTCTTTCTGGCCCAGGACGCCAACTGATCCAGGAGTCACCTCATGCACGCAGTTGGCGTGCTGGAAGCCGGGTTATGCCGTCATGTGCTGCTCTCCTACGGTGACTGCGGCCGTTCGGGGAACAGCATGATGCAGCTGCTTGCGAACTTGAACGCCGAGGACGGCGTCTTCGGTCACTTCGGCGCCACAGGGGGGTACGCTCTGGCGGCCCGCCGGGCCATGCACGAGTTCCATACGGGCCCCGACACCTGGAAGCAGATCGCCGTCGGACAGCGCAAATGGGCCAACCTGAACCCCCGGGCTGCGATGTACGGCCGGACCATGACCGAAGCGGACTATGACCGTTCGCCCTGGGTCGTCGAGCCTTTTCGGACGGCCGACAATTGCCTTTTGACCGACGGCGGCCGGGCCTGCATTCTCACCACACTGGAACGGGCCCGGGACCTGCGCCATCCGCCCGTGACGATCATGGGCCTGGGGATGTATAATCCCGCCGCCGACATCGCCCCGGCCCGCCACCTGGCGGGCCCCACCGGCGCACGCCGGGCCGGGGAAACGGCTCTCCGCATGGCCGGGATCACCCTCGACGATATCGACGCCTGCGAAATCTACGACTGTTTCACCTACACCGTCGAGATCACCCTCCAGGACTACGGATTTTTCAAGCCCGGAGAAGGGAAGGACTGGTTCCAGGGAGGGACCATCGGACCCGGGGGCCGGATGCCGGTCAACACCTCCGGGGGACAGCTTTCTGAAGCCTACTACATGGGTCTGACTCCCCTGACCGAGGGCGTCATGCAGCTGATGGGCCGTTGCGGCGAGAGGCAGCTCGGCCCCAAGACGGGCAACAAAAAACCGGAGATCATCCTGTGCAGCGACAACGGCGGGATCCTGCAAAGCCACGCTTGCTACATCCTGAAGAGGGGATAAAAATGACATCCAGGAAACCTTTGCCGAAGATCAACGCGGATACAGCGGCTTTCTGGGAGGGATGCCGGGAACACGAACTCAGGATCCAGAAATGCGGCGAATGCGGACATCTTCGCTGGCCGCCGGCTTTTCTCTGTCCTCGTTGCCTGTCGGGGAAGACGGAATTGGTCAGGGCTTCCGGCCGGGGGACCGTCTATTCCTACACGGTTTATCGCGTGGCTTTCGACCCGGCTTTCCGGGGGGACCTTCCTTACGTCGTGGCCCTGGTGGCGCTGGAAGAGGGCCCTCATCTCGTGACGAACATCGTGGGGTGCGATCCCTCCGCGGTGTCCTGTGACATGCCCGTGGAAGTGGTGTGGGACGACGTGACCGAAACGGTGTCCCTCCCCAAATTCCGGCCGGCGGCGAGATGACGAACCATCAGGGGAAGTGAAGCGGAGGGTCAGAACACCGCCGGAGAGTTCGAAAAAAGGCCGATGAAATCATCGGCCTTTCTGTTGATACGCCGTTACGGACGGAGACACCGGACCTATGATGCCGTCTCGAAGGACCGGTCGAGGAGCCGGACGGTGACCTCGTCACCCGCCCTGAAAGACCTCGCATCCTCGGGGAAAATGATCAGGCCGTTGGCCATGACCATGGACTTCAGGATCCCAGAACCCTGCCCGCCCGTTGTCACGGCGTAGTACCTCCCTTCCCTCAGCTCCACGACGGCCCGCAGGAAATGCCTCAAAGCGGTATCCTTGTGGAGGTCTTCCATCAGGACGGCCTTCACGACAGGCCTGAAGAGACTCGTGCAACCCGACATTTTGAGGATGGCCGGGCGGACGAACTGCTCGAAGGAGACCATGACGGATACGGGGTTTCCCGGAAGCCCGAAAACCGGAACACCCCCGATCGCGCCGAAGGCGAGAGGCTTTCCCGGCCGCATGGCGACGGACCAGAAATGCATCGCACCCAGTTCCCCCATGACATCTTTGACGAGGTCGTAGTCGCCCACGGAGACACCGCCGGAGGTGACGATGAGATCGGCGCCCCCGGCCGCCTCGAACTTGGACAGGAGATCCTCGCGCCTGTCGCGGGCGATACCGAGGCGAAGCGGCACGGCCCCGCAGTCGGTTACCAGGGCGGCAAGGGAGTAGCTGTTCGAGTTCATGATCTTTCCCGGGACAAGCTCCCCGCCGATGTCCACCAGTTCGTCGCCCGTGGAAAGGACGGCCACCTTCGGCCTCTCGTAAACGGCGACATCGCGGCGGTTGAGCGCGGCAAGCATCCCCACCTCCGCCGGCCGGATGACCTTCCCCTTCGGGATGACGAGCTCCCCCCTCTTCACGTCCTCGCCGGCCGGCCGTATGTCGATCCCCTTCTCCGCGGAAGCAAAGACCCGGACGCGGTCCCCGTCCTTCTGCGTGTCCTCGACACGAATGACGGCATCGGCTCCCGCGGGAATCGGCGCGCCCGTCATGATCCTCACGGCCTGGCCGGGACCGACGGTCTTTTTCGAAATTCTACCCGCCGGCACATCGTCGATCACGGCAAGGACAGCGGGCTTTTCTCTTGATGCGCCCAGGGTATCCTCAGACCTCAGGGCATAGCCGTCCATGGCCGAATTGGCAAGTGACGGGATGTCGCGGTTCGAGACGACATCCTCCCCCAGAACCCGCCCGAGGGCCTCGAGGATGGCCACCCTTTCGCACCGCAGAGGGTTGATGACAGCCAGTATTTGTTCAAGGGCTTTATCGACGCTGATCATAGGTCCTCCCTTCCACAGACGATGAAACTTCTGAAGGGTGATTCGCTCATGAAGGGGCTTTCCGTCAAAAACACGAATTCTTCAATGTGAAAGACGACGGACATTCCCTCAATACCCTTCAACGGCCGGTCCATTTGTTGTGACGCCATGACGGAAGACACGGTACACCCAGGCCTGGTAGGCGATCACGATGGGAACGAAAATGACCGCCACAACGGTCATGATGCGAAGGGTGTAGATGCTGGAAGAGGAATTGAAGGCCGTCAGGCTGAATGCCGGGTCGAGACTCGACGGGACCAGGTTCGGGTAGAGGCCGACAATCCCCGTCAGCGTCACCGTCACGATGGTGATGCAGGAGGCGAGAAAGGCCCTGGAGGCGTCCGACCTTGCCAGGAAAAAACGCGCGGCGATGAGGCCGCAGACGGCTGCAGCCGGCACAATGAACCAGAGAGGGCTTCGCAGGAAGTTGTCATAGAGCCGAGTCGCAAAGGCCGTGTAAATGAGAAAAATGACGGCGACAAGCGCAAGGGCCCACCACGCCTGCGCGGCCGTCGAAGCCGCTTTCTTACTCAACTCGCCCCCGGTCCGCAGAGCGAGCCACAGGCCGCCGTGAACGGAGAAAAGAAGGACGAAAAGGGCACCCGTCAGAAGCCCGTAGGGGTTCAAAAGTGAGAAGAGGCTGCCGTGATAGCCCCGGGCATCCATGGGGAGACCCTGGAAGATATTGCCGAAAGCCACACCGAAGAGAAACGCCGGAACAAAGCTTCCGGCGAAGATGGCCGCGTCCCAGCTTCTTTTCCATCCCGCGCTCTCGATCTTTCCCCGGAACTCGAGAGCGACCCCCCGGATGATGAGCCCGAAGAGGATGATCAGGAGGGCCGAGTAGAGGTAGCTGAACATGAGGGCGTAGGTGGCGGGAAAAGCCGCAAAGGTGGCGCCCCCCGCCGTGACAAGCCAGACCTCGTTGCCGTCCCAGACGGGGCCGATGCTGCGAATGATCGCCCTTTTTTCAGCGTCATCCTTTCCGAGGAGGTTGTAGAGCATCCCCACGCCGAGGTCGAAACCGTCGGTCATGAAATAGGCGGTCCAGAGAATACCCCACAGCACGAACCAGGTGATCTGATACTCCATGTCAACCCTCCCTAATATGCCACACCCGTGTCATCAGGCCCCTTTCCGGCGAATCTGGCCAGGAGGTAAATGTCCAGGATACCGAGGAAGCTGTAGAAAAAACCGAACCCGACGAGCGAGGCCATGACCTGCGAGGGCTCGATGCTTCTCGAAACACCCTCCGACGTCCGCAGGACCCCGTAGACGATCCAGGGCTGGCGCCCCATCTCCGCCACGATCCATCCCAGCTGTGCCGCGATGTAGGGAAGCGGGACGGCGTAGAGCATGATCCGGAGAAAGAGCGGGCTGGACTCCAGTCGGTCCTTTCTCGCGAGGTACCAGGCCACGAAGGCGAGGCCGATGAAAAGGAACCCCAGCCCGACCATGACCCTGAAACTGACGAAGACCGGCATGACGGGGGGCCGGTCCTTCTCCGGGAATTCCTTGAGACCCTTGAGTTCGGCATCCCAGTCCCTGTAGGCCAGGAAACTCACTATCTTGGGGATGCCGAACGCCTCGACGGAGTTGCGCTCATTTTTCGTATCCGGGATCAGGATCAGGTAGAAAGGAACCCCCTCCCGGGTGTCCCACAGGGCCTCCATGGCGGCAAGCTTCGCCGGCTGGACCCTTCCCGCCTCGGCGCCGTGGAAATCCCCGATGACGACGACAAGGACGGCGCTCGCAAGAGCGAAGGTAGCGGCCATCCGGAAAGAGCGCTTGAAGAAGGCCAGGTGCTGTTTTCGAAGGATATGGTATGCCGATACGGCCATTACGAAAAAGGCACCGACAACGTAACCCGCGACGATGGTGTGGCCGAACTTGAGCCACCCGTAACTGTTCGTCAGGACGGCCCAGAAATCAACCATCTCCGCGCGGCCGTTGCGGAGCACGTAACCCACGGGATGCTGCATCCAACCGTTGGCGATCAGGATCCAGAGCGCCGAGAGGTTCCCCGCAAGGGCCACAATCCAGATCGACAGGCAATGGACCTTCTTGGAGACACGGTCCCATCCGAAGATCCACAGGCCGATGAAGACCGACTCGAGGAAGAAGGCCACCGTGGCTTCGATGGCCAGAGGCACGCCGAAGATGTCCCCGACGTACTTGGAGTATTCCGCCCAGTTCATTCCGAACTGAAACTCCAGGGTAATCCCCGTCACGACACCCACGACGAAGTTGATCAGGAAGAGCTTTCCCCAGAATTTCGTCATCCGGAGATAGAGTTCGTCCCCCGTCCGGACATAAAGCGTCTCCATCCAGGCAACGAGCAGGGAAAGACCCAGGGTGAGAGGGACGAAAATGAAGTGGAAACCCGCCGTCATGGCGAATTGAATCCTGCTTAGGGTAACGGTATCCATCGGATTTTCCTGTGGAAGACGCGCATGGTTTGCCGAAGGAACATTCGTTGTTTTTCGGCGGCAAGCGATTATATACAAGATTCCCCCGTCCGACAACATAATTGAAAAATATATTGCCCTGATCCCGACCCGTAACCCCTTTTACCCTTGAATAAAGGGCACCCATGAAATATATTAGCGCAATGGCTTAAGGCATAGGACTAAAGGCGAAGGGCTGAAGGCAAATGGATAATGGCTGAAGGCGAAGGGCGAAGGGCTGAAGGCAGGTTTCAAGTTTTGCGTTTTTGATTTTGAGCCGTGAATCAAACCGGGGCCGGAGAAATGGCATGACCGAAATCCAGAGGGAAATCAAACGTCTTGTCCGGCAGAGAAACGCCATTGTCCTTGCCCATTACTACCAGCGCAACGAAATCCAGGACATCGCCGACTTTCTCGGGGATTCCCTCGCCCTCAGCATGAGCGCCGCCCGGACGGAGGCGGACGTCATCGTCTTCGCGGGCGTGCACTTCATGGCGGAAAGCGCCGCCATCCTCTGCCCGGGGAAAACGGTCCTCCTGCCCCGACTCGAGGCGGGATGCCCCCTGGCGGACACGATCACCCCCGGGGAACTGGAGTCGGCCCGAAGACAGTACCCCGATGCCGCCGTGGTCACCTACATCAACTCCTCGGCGGCCGTGAAGGCGAAGAGCGACATCATCTGCACCTCGGCAAACGCGCTCCGGGTGGTCAACTCCCTCAGGGACGCAAAGAAGATTCTCATGGTTCCCGACGGGAACCTCGCCCGCTACACGGCCCGCTTCACCGACAGGGAGATTATCCCGTGGAAGGGGTTCTGTCCCGTCCACCACTACGTCACGCCGGAGGAGGTGAAGGCGGTGAAGGCCCGGCATCCCGGCGCGGTGTTCGCCGCCCACCCGGAGTGCACCGAGGAGGTGCTGGCCCTCGCCGACTTCGTCGGCAGCACCACGGGAATCATCCGCTACGGCCGGGAGACCGAGGCGAAAGAAGTCATCATCGGCACTGAAAGAGGCGTGATGTATCAGCTCCGGAAGCAAAACCCGGGCAAGACCTTCATTCTCGCCTCGGAGAGGCTTTCCTGCGAGACCATGCGGTCCATCACCCTCGAGGATGTCCGCAGTGCCCTCGAGGGCATGAAGCACGTCATCACGGTGCCCGCAGCAATCGCCGCGCCGGCGAAGAAGGCCCTGGACCGCATGCTCGAAATTTCATGATTTGCGGCAAGGAGACGTGTATTTCATCCGGTGAACAGCGAAAAAAAGCTCGAACATATTCTGACGGACCCCGCTCTTCACGAGGTCCTCGAACGGATCCAAAAAGGCGAAGGCCACCTGAGGCTGGGCGGTCTTCGCGGTTCCTCAAAACCCCTCCTCATCAGCATTCTCTCGAAGATCCTCGAAAGGCCCCTGCTTGTCGTTTCCGCAACACCCGAGGAGGCCCGGGACCTCTGCCGCGATATCGGCTTTTTCCGTGGAAACGGGACATCCCTGTTCCCGGCCCGGGATATCCTTGACGCCGGCGTCCTGGCGCCCCGAAGGGACGTGGAGCTCAGACGCGCCGAGGCCCTTCACCGGCTGTCTGTCGGTGAGGACGTCGTCGTCGTGGCGCCCCTTGCCGCGATCCTCCAGAAGGTCGTCCCGAAGGGTATTTTCACGTCTTTCGTGGAAAAAATCTCTATCGGCGACGCGCCGGATCGCGATCACCTGGCCGAAAAGCTCGTCTCCGGGGGCTACCGGCGGCTTCCGCTCGTCGAGGAGGAGGGTGACTTCAGCATTCGGGGAAACGTCATCGACGTCTACCGGCCCGGCGTCCCGAAACCCTACCGGATGCTCTTCGCCGGCGACGAGATCGAATCGATCCGCGAGTTCGACGCCGCCTCGCAACGCTCAGGCCGGGAACTCGATGAATTCACCCTTATACCGGCGAGAGAACTCATCCTGACGGCCGAAGCACGCGCGCGGGCGCTTTCGAACCTGAGGGACCGGGCGAACGAACTCGATCTCTCCCGCGCGGCCCGTGACTACCTCGCGGAGATGGTCTCGGGGGACCCTGAAAGTCCCGTGAACCCCCAGCTCCTTCCCCTGTACTACACCGACCCCGGAGGACCGCAGGGCCTCGATCCCTTCCTTGGATATCTCGGATCCCGGTGCATCGTCGTCTTCGACGACCCCTTCTCGCTCCGACGCGCCGGCGACCGGCTCGAGGAGGAACTGGACCGCTTCATCAAGCGCGCGAAGGAAGAGGAGAAGTACTGCCCGGAAAAAGAAAGCCTCTATGTGGAGACGGAAAGCATATTCGCCCACGACGACGGCCAGCGGCTTACCATCGAAAGCCTCGAACTCGACGGCGCGTCCCCGGGGGAGACGGCCATCCGGTTTCGCACGGAAACGGATCTCGGGATCGGCCGGGACAGGGCTGCGGTGATCAGCAGGGAGGAGAGCATTCTCGCGCCGGTTGCCGAGAAGATCCGCGGCTGGATCGGCGAGGGGAACCTCGTCGAGTTCCTGTGCGCGGGCGAAGAGGATGTCCAGCGGATGACCCACCTGCTGGAGGCCCACGGGCTTCCGATCGTGCAGGCGATGGACGCCTTCGCCGGGGATCTTGCACGGCATGGCGGGCGTGGCGGTCTTGTCCTGAGAAAGGGGCGGATCGGCCGGGGGTTTTTCTTCCCGGGACTGAGGCTCGTCGTCTTCAGCGAGGAGGATATCTTCGGGAAAAAGACGAGGCAGCGAAGGCCCCGGCCCGCACGGGAAGGCTATTTTCTCCGGTCTTTCGGCGAACTCCGGGAGGGCGACTTCGTCGTCCACACCGATCACGGCATCGGCATCTATCAGGGGCTCAAGCGGCTGGCCGTCGGGGACATCGAAAACGACTTCCTCCTTCTCGAGTATCAGAACAGCGACCGCCTTTACATCCCCGTGCACCGCCTCGACATGATCCAGCGCTACATCGGCCCCGACGGGCACGCACCCAAGATCGACCGGCTGGGCGGAACCTCCTGGGAGACGGCAAAACGGAGGGTGAAGAAGGCCGTCCATGAGATCGCCGAGGAACTCGTCTCGCTTTACGCCGCCCGCGGGGTGCTGGAGGGCCACGCCTACGGCCCCCTCGACCGCTACTACGAGGAATTCGCATCGGCCTTCGAGTACGAGGAGACGCAGGACCAGGCCAGAGCGATCGAGGACATCCACTTCGACATGGGCTCGCCGAAACCCATGGACCGGCTGATCTGCGGCGATGCGGGATTCGGCAAGACGGAGGTGGCCATCCGGGCCGCCTTCCGGGCCGTCATGGAAGGGAAACAGGTGGCCATGCTCGTCCCCACGACGATCCTCGCGGAACAGCACTACCAGACGTTCTTCAGGAGACTGACTCGCCACCCCGTACGCGTGGAGGTCCTGAGCCGCTTCAGGACACGGGAACAGCAGAAGCGGATCGTCGAGGACCTCGCGAAGGGGAACGTCGACATCGTCATCGGCACGCACCGGGTCCTTCAAGCAGACGTGGCCTTCAAGGATCTCGGGCTCGTGATCATCGACGAGGAGCAGCGCTTCGGCGTCACCCACAAGGAGAAACTCAAGAAACTCCGAACCCTCGTGGATGTGCTCACCCTCACGGCCACCCCCATCCCGAGGACGCTCCAGCTGTCGCTCGTGGGAATCCGCGACCTCTCCATCATCAACACGCCTCCTGAGGGGAGGCTGTCCATCAAAACCTACGTGCTCGAATTCGACGAAGGTGTCATCATCGACGCCATCCGAGGGGAGATCCGCCGCGGCGGCCAGGTCTTCTTCCTCCACGACCGCGTTCAATCCATCGACCGGATGGCCGGCATGATCCGGAAGCTCGTCCCCGAATGCAGGGTTGCCGTCGCCCACGGACAGATGAAGAGCCGGGAACTCGAGGACGTCATGGTCCGATTCCTGCGGCGGGAATACGACGTCCTCGTGAGCACCACCATCATCGGTTCCGGGCTCGACATCCCCACGGCGAACACCATCATCATCAACCGGGCGGATCGCTTCGGGCTCTCGCAGCTCTACCAGCTGCGGGGCCGGGTGGGACGTTCCAACGAGGAGGCGCAGGCCTACCTGCTGATCCCGAAGGGGGCCCCGCTGCCGAAGGACGCCCAGAAAAGGCTCCAGATCATCAAGGAGTTCACCGATCCCGGATCGGGTTTCCAGATCGCCTCCCACGACCTGGAGATCCGCGGCGCGGGGAACCTCGTGGGCATGTCGCAGTCGGGACACATCTCCGCCGTGGGTTACGAGATGTACATCACCCTCATGGAAAAAGCCGTCCGGGAGATGAAGGGGGAGCCGCTGAGAGAGGAAGAAGTCCGCCCCGAGATCAACCTGGGTCTTCCCGCCTTCATCCCCGACGAGTACATCACCGACATGCACCGCAGACTCGTGACCTACAAGCGGCTGTCCATGGCGGCAACCGACGAGGACGTAAACGACATCCGGGAGGAACTCGCGGACTGCTTCGGTTTCGTGCCGCCGCAGGTCGAAAACCTCCTCGAGGTCATCGGCATCCGCAACCGGCTGAAGGCGGTCATGGGTGAACGGATGGACTACAACGGGAAGGGTCTGACCATCGCCTTCCACCGGGAAAGCACGATCGACCCGGCGAGGATCCTTCATCTCTCGAAAACGCGCATGAAGGGGCTCCGGCTCACGCCGGATCACAGGCTCTCCCTCACACTGCCGGGACTCAAGGATGATGACATCCTGCGGCAGGCGAAGAACATTCTGGAGGAGCTCACCGCCTCATGACGAAAACACCGGAGACACCCGCCGGAGCGAAGACCTGGAAGGAAGAGGTTTTCGCCCTGTTCGGGACTCTCAGGGACGCCCTGATAAGAAAAATAACCGCTCCGCGGCCGCGGGGTCCGCTTCCCTACGCCCTCGTCGTTTTCGCCGTGTTCGTGGGGCTCCTTGCCTTCTTCTACCGGGACGTGCTGTCGGAACCCTTTCGGAAGGGCGTGGCGACCGTGAACGGGGAAAAGATCACCCAGCGCGAGTTCGAAAGAGTTTTCATGCGCCACATGGAAACCTTCGGCCAGGGGTCGGCCTTCGACGAAGACGAAATCGAAGGACTGAAGCACGAGATCCTCGACGACCTCATCGCCCGGCGGATCATGCTCCAGCAGGCGAGAAAGCTCCATATCACCGTCAGCGACCGCGAACTCGCCGGCAGGATCGAGGAGATCAAGAAAGACTACGAATCCGGCGAGAGTTTCTACGGGGCCTTCCGGGAGGGCAAGATGGACTATACCACCTGGGCGGAGGAGCTGAAAAAGCGCCTGATCCTGGAAAAGCTCATCCAGTCCGAAGTCAATGCCCGTGTCGAGGTCTCCGACGATGAAGCCCGCCGGTACCACGCGGCCAACCGGCGGGGATACGTTACGGACGAAGGAGTCCACCTGGCGCAGATCATCGTCACGGAGGATGCCGAGAGGGAAAAGGCCCTGGAGCGATTGAAGAACGGCGAGGATTTTGATAAAGTCGCCCGGGATGTTTCCAGCGGCCCCGAACGGGAGCGGGGAGGCGACATCGGGTATTTCAGCCGGGGCATGCTTCCCGAGGTCGTCGAGAAGGAGGTGTTCGCCCTGCCCGTCGGCCGGACGAGCAGAGTCATCAAAAGCCCTTACGGCTATCACATCTTCAAGGTGCTGAAGAGGGAGCGGAAGGGGACGGGCCGTTTCGAAGACGTCCGTGAACGGGTGATACAGGATTTGAGAGAAGAAAAGGAGGAAACGGCTTTCCTCGACTGGCTCGAGACCCTGAGAGCCTCATCGGTCGTCGAGATCGACGAGGAGGCCATGCGGCGGATCCGGCTGGAATAAGCGTAAACGCAGCGGCGGGTTTCGCGTTTCGAGTGGTGAACGGGACCCGGGAGATCTGAAGTTGAAAGGTTCGGAAGGCAGGAAGATGAGCCGTCGGGGAAATGAGCCTTCAGCCTTTTGCCTTTAGCCTTAAGCCATAAGCCTCCGCCCAGGAGGCCAATTGACCAGACGGACCAGAGAGGCCGGATCGGAGAGAGGGATGAGAATGAAACCGAAATGGATGATGATCGTTACGGTGTGGATGTTTTTCGCATTCCCCGCGGGCGCGGAAGTGGCGGACCGGATTGTCGCCATCGTAAATGACGACGTGATCACCCTGCAGGAACTCAACACAGCGTCCGAAGTCTTCGTCCGGCGGGTCGAAACAAGCAATCCCGACATTCCCAGAGACAGGATCCGTGAAGAAGTCCAGTTGCCCGTGCTGAACAACTTGATCGAGGAGGCGCTTCTCAAGCAGGAGGCCAAGCGCCTGGGAATCACCGTGAAGGACGAGGAGATCACGGCAACGATCAACGATCTGCTGGCGAAGAGAAAATGGAAACTCGAGGACGTCAAGGCGGGCCTCGAGAAAGATGGTGTGAGCTTCGAAGAATACCGCGAGGCAACCCGAAACAACATGATCAAGGGCCGGGTCATCCGGAGGGAGATTCAGTCGAAAATTGCCGTGAGCAACGAGGAGATCGGCAATTACTACCGCGATCACCGCGATGAGTATGAGGGCAAGGAGGCGGTCAGGATCCGTCAGATCATGATCCCGGCCCCGGCGGCCTCCGAGGCGGACATCCGGAGCCTGAAGAAAGCCGAAGCCGAGGACGTTTTGAAGAAACTGAAAGAGGGAGTCCCCTTCGAACAGCTGGCGGCCCAGTATGCCCGCGGCGAGGGAGCGGGCATGAGCGGGGACATGGGTTATGTCGAGAAGGGCTCCATGCTCTCCGCCGTCGACGAAGTGGCTTTCAAGCTGAAGATCGGCGACACGAGCGATGTGATCGAGTCCCCCCAGGGTTTCCACATCATCCAGATCCTGGACAAGAGAGGCGGGGGGATGAAGCCCCTGCCCGTCGTGCGCAACGAAATCGAAGACGCCATCGGCCGGGAAAAGGCGGAAAAGAAATACGGCGAATGGATGACGGAGCTTCGGAAACGGTCCTACATCGAGATCCGGCTCAAGCCGGCAGGCGCCAGGCCTTAGGAAAGAGAAGACGGGCTTCGGGACCCGGCTATCCGGGGCAAGGTCCGGGAAATCAGATGGACACGATCAGGATTAAAGGGGCGTCCCAGCACAACCTCAAGAACATCAACATAGACATCCCCCGGAACCGGCTCGTCGTGATCACAGGGGTCAGCGGTTCCGGCAAATCCTCCCTGGCCTTTGATACGGTTTACGCCGAAGGCCAGCGGCGATACGTGGAGTCCCTCTCCACCTACGCCAGGCAGTTCATCGGGCAGATGGACAAGCCCGAGGTGGAATCGATCGAGGGCCTTTCCCCCGCCATCGCCATCGAGCAGAGAACGGCAAGCCACAACCCCCGATCCACCGTCGGCACCGTCACGGAGGTCTACGATTACCTGAGGCTCCTGTACGCCCGGATCGGCGTCCCTCACTGCCCCGGTTGCGGGCGGGAGATCCGGTCCCAGACGATCGACATGATGATGGACCGGGTCACAGCGCTGCCCGAGAAGACCGGTGTCACGATCCTGTCGCCCCTCGTCCGGGGAAGAAAGGGCGAATTCCAGAAAGAGCTGGGAAGGCTCCGGAAGGAGGGCTACGTCCGGGTCCGGATCGACGGGGAGGTCCGCGACCTTGCCGACGATATCCCCCTGGACAAGAACAAGCGTCACGACATCGATGTCGTCATCGACCGTCTCGTCATCCGGGAAGGTCTCCGGAAACGCCTGCGGGATTCCCTGGAGATCGCGTCGAAGCTCTCGGAGGGCCTGGTCCGGATCGATGTGAAGGGCGGCGAGGAACTCCTCTTCAGCGAACGATACGCCTGCCCCGTTTGCGGGATCGGCATCCCCGATCTCGCCCCGCGGATGTTTTCCTTCAACAGCCCCTACGGGGCCTGCCCCGAGTGCGGAGGACTGGGGTCGAAGATGTTCTTTGACGAGGATCTGGTCGTTCCGGACCCGGGCCTTTCCGTCCGGGAAGGCGCCATCGCCCCCTGGGAAAAAAGAAACTCCATGTACTTTCACCAGATGCTCGAGGCGCTCTCCCGCCACTACTCCTTCGACATCAACAGGCCCTACAAGGACTTGCCCGAAAAGATCCGCCGGGTGCTCCTGTACGGGTCGGGGGACGAGGCGATCCGGTTTTTCTCGGATTTCGGGGGGAAGCGCCAGTTTTTCACCCGACCCTTCGAGGGCGTCATCCACAACCTGAACCGCCGATACCTGGAAACGGAATCGGGCGACGTGAGGGCCGAGCTCGAGCGTTATCTCAACCTGAGCGAATGCCCCTCATGCCGCGGCTCCCGTCTGAAGAAGGAGAGCCTAGCCGTCACCGTGGGCGGAAAAAACATCCACGAGCTCTGTCGGCTGCCCATCGCGGAGGCCGCCGCCTTCGTGGATACCCTGCCGCTTACGGAACCGGAACGGGCGATCTCGGAGCGGATCGTGAAGGAAATCCGCCAACGGCTCCGGTTCCTCCTCGACGTGGGCATGGATTACCTGAGCCTGGAGCGTTCCTCGGGAACCCTCTCCGGCGGAGAGTGGCAGAGAATCCGGCTTGCCACCCAGATCGGTTCGGGTCTGACGGGCGTTCTCTACGTGCTGGACGAGCCGACGATCGGCCTCCACCCGAGAGACAACCGGAGGCTCATCTCAACGCTGAAACGCCTGAGGGACATGGGCAACACCGTGCTCGTCGTCGAGCACGACGCCGAAATGATGACGGCCGCCGACGACATCATCGACATGGGCCCCGGCGCGGGGCTCGATGGCGGCGAGATCGTCTTTCACGGAACCCCGGAGGAGATCGCCGCAAGCGACGTGTCACTCACGGGAAAGTACCTGTCGGGTCGGCTTTCGATCCCGCCGCCCGGCCGAAGAAGGCCCCTCCCCCGCCGCTTCATCATCCTCGAGGGCGCTTCGGCAAACAACCTCAAGAACATCGACATACGGATCCCCACGGGGCTTTTCACCTGCGTGACCGGCGTTTCCGGCTCGGGCAAAAGCACCCTGGTCATCGAGACCCTCTACCGTGTCCTCTCCCGCAGGCTCGACCGGTACCGGGGAAGGATCGGAAAGGTGAAAAACGTCAAGGACCTGGGGGGAATCGAACGCGCGGTCATCATGAACCAGCAGCCCATCGGCAGGACCCCGCGCTCCAACCCGGTGACCTACACGGGGGCCTTCGCTCACATCCGCGAACTCTTTGCACAGCTTCCGGAATCCAGAACGATGGGATACCGGGCCGGGCGCTTCAGCTTCAACGTGAAGGGGGGGCGCTGCGAGGCCTGCGAGGGAAACGGACTGATCCGGATCGAAATGCACTTCCTGCCCGACGTGTACATCACCTGCGACAGCTGCCGGGGGCGGCGCTTCAACCCGGAGACGCTGGAGATCCGCTACCGGGGCATGAACATCGCCGATGTCCTGGACATGACCGTCAGCCAGGCCCTCTCCTTCTTCGAGAACATTCCCGCCGTCCGGGCGAGGCTCCAGCTCCTCCACGACGTGGGTCTCGGGTACGTCAAGCTCGGCCAGTCCGCCACCACCCTCTCCGGCGGCGAGGCGCAGCGGATCAAGCTCGCGCGGGAACTGGGCAAGCCGAGCAGCGGGAAGACCCTCTACATCCTCGACGAGCCGACAATCGGACTCCACTTCGCCGACGTGGAGAGGCTGCTGGCGGTCCTCGGGAGGCTCGTCGACATGGGGCACACCGTCGTCGTCATCGAACACAACCTCGACGTGATCAAGTGTGCCGACCATATCATCGACCTCGGGCCTGAGGGCGGGCCGGGCGGCGGGGAGATCATCGCCGCAGGCACGCCCGAGGAGGTGGCCCGGTCCGGGCGGTCCATGACGGGGCGGTTTCTCCGCAAAATCATCGGCGGTGAGGCGGTATCCTGAAAAGAGAATGCGGAACGACCCGCTGACAGGATCTCGAATCATCGGGAATTGCAATTGCGGCTTTTCCCGTGTTCGGCGAATACCCGGCCGGACCCGGGTTCATTCGGCGTAGCGGAGAAGGTGGGTGTTCCCGATGTTTACCCTCCGGAGGTGCCGACGGGCCGCCCGGTAGCACTCGTCGACCTGCCTCCTCGGGGTGACGGGCAGGTCCTGCATCATGAAATCGGGATGAAAGATGAGAAGCGAGTAGGGGATGGCGGGGTTGATGTCGGCGATGAAGCGTGCAATGGCCTCCACTTCCATCGCATCCACGTAATAAGGAACCAGGAGGGTGGTGGCCGTGAGGACATCCCTCCCGGGGAAAGCTTTCGCCACCCGGACGAAATTTTCAAAAGACCGTTCATTCTTTACACCGCAGAGGGCCAGGGCAAGGGCGGGGTTTCGGGCCTTCAGGTCGAACTTCACCACGCCCCCGCTTTTCCCGGACAGACCGGCGGCCCGCTCCACCAGCCCGGGATTCCCGCAGCCGTTCCACTCCCAGCAGATTCTCTTCGAGTTGCCGCTCTCCTCGATGATGCGTTCGGAGACACGGAGGGCGAAAGCCATCTGCGGCTCCGGGGAACCCCCGAAGTAACAGACGCACCGGACATCCTCCGCGAGCGCCGCCCGGACCATGTCATCCTCCCGGACGGCCGGCGCCCGGGTGATCTCCTTGTGGGAAGCGTTCTGACAGAAGAGGCAGTCGAAGTTGCACCCGTAGAAGAAGACGGCGAGGTTGCACCCCCTCTCCCGCGAGCCGGCGCAGAACCAGGCCGCGCAGCAGTTCGTGGGAAGAGAATCCCGGTAGACACAGGCCAGCGCACTTCCCTTCGGTGCGACCGGCACCAGGCGCCCCCCCAGATTTCGGTGAAGGCCGCAAAATCCCTCCTCGCCCGGTGCCATCCGGCAGGCATTGGCGCAGAGGACACAACTTTTCCCCTCACCGCTTGCCGGCGGTCTCAGGGGAAGACCGAAGGCCTGCCGGTCCGGGTCGTGGAGGTGGACGATGTCCGCCTGATCCGCGGACGAACGAAGACAGTCGACACAGAGCTTGATCACCTTCGAGGCGACGGGGCTTTCACAGCGGCTGCACTTCGTCATGACCCGATCCCTGTCTCACCGTGAAGGCCGCCCGTTTCGGTTGCCCAGACCTCTCGTAATCCGAATAGGCGAGCTTCACGAGTTCCGTGTGGAAACCGGCGCTGAAAGCGATGTTCCCCGGGGTGGAAAGCACACCGGCCACATCGACATCGATCCCGTGGAGATTTCCGAAGGGCGGCATGGCGCCGCGCTCGCACCCCGGGAAGGTGTCCTTGAAATCCTCCTCCGAGGCAAGCCCGACGTTTCGGGCATCGAAGGCCTCCCGGGGTTTCCTGAAATCGACCCGGCAGGATGCGGGGAAAACCGCCATCACGAGGCGGCCGTTCTGCCTCACCATCACCGTCTTCGCGAGTTCCTTCCCCGGGGCATGGGCCGCCGCGGCGATTTCCCGGGTCCAGTACACCGGGGAATGAATCATGGTAACATGTTTCACATGGTGACTGTTCGGAAATTCCCTCCATTGCCTGAGCGGCATAGAGACCTCCTTCCTCCGAAGCCTTACTGGACGAGCGGGACTTCTCGCCGGGACCGGAGGGGAATGGACGGGGGAATTCGAAATGCGAAAATGGAGCGGAAAAAGCACCGCAGTTCACGAATGACCCTTCCCGTCAACCATGACACGGCGTCTTCAATTTATCAAGAGGGATAAAATGCGGGGACCGAAGATGATCACGCCCACGATGACGGAAGCCACAGCGGCAACGAGAACGCCCCCCGCCGCGATATCCTTGGCCTTTTTCACGAGGGGATGAAGGCCGGGTGAGGTCGCATCGGCAAGGAACTCGAGGGACGTGTTCAGGGCTTCGGCCGTCCACACGGCGGCGATGGTGATCACGATCACACACCACTCCACCCGGGAAAGGCCGATGAAGAAACCGGCGGCCAGTACGACAAGGGTGACGAAGGCGTGAATTCGCGCGTTCGGCTGGGATACCAGCAGGCTGACGATGCCGGAGAAGGCGTAAACGAAACTTCGGGCTCTGCTCTTCAGTGCATCCATGGTCATGGACCTCCGGCACGCGCCGATCGACAGAGCCGGCCGGAGCCACGCTGAGGGGTCAGACCCTCGGCCACAGGATCATCTGCGTGCAACGAAAAAGGGCAAGGGTTCGCCCGGTGGCTTCATCGGTCACGACGGCATCCCACACCTGGATGGTGCGCCCCCCGCTGACCAGGGTGGCCTCGCAGGCCATCGTCCCTTCGCGCAGCGTGCTCAGGAAATTTGCCTTGACTTCGAGGGTGGTGAAGTTTTCCGCCCCTACGGGCAGGTGGGTAAAGGCCCCGTACCCGCAGGCGGTGTCTGCAAGGCCGATGATCGAGGCGGCGTGAAGAAAATCGTTCGGCGCCAGGAGGTCCTGGCGGATCTTCACACGACCCGTGACTTTCCCCTGCCCCAGGGAGAGCCACTCGATGCCGATGAGTTCCGGCAGGTATCCCCTGTTCCGGCGGTGCATCTTCTCCAGATCGATATCGGGCCTCAGGCTTGCGAATTTTTCCTTGGATTCTTTCCCCATTGCCTCTTCCTTTCAGCGGTGCGCGGCAGGACCTCTGCCGCGCCTCGATTCTGGTGCTCTCTCAGCGGGAATCAGGAAGCCGCGTAGAGGATGTGATCTCCGATATACTTCCTGACCGTATCAGGAACAAGATACCGTATGGACATCCCTCCCCGGATCCGCCGGCGGATATCGGTGGAGTGGACATCGAAGAGGGTCACCTTCCGGAAAAACAGGGCGTAACCCGACGGCCCGATGAACCCGTCGACGGCCCTGTTGAATCGGAACCGGGCGGTAAAAACAGTCGGCAGGGCAACGCTCATGAGATCCTCGGGCTCCGTCTCGGGCTCGGTCATAATGACGAAATGGCAGAGGGTGAGGAGCCTCTGCCAGTCTTTCCATTTCTGGATTTCCAGGAAGGCATCCTGTCCGAGGATGAAGTGGATCAGGAGCTCCGGCCCGTGCTTTTCCTGGAAATACCGGACGGTGTCGATCGTGTAGGACTTCCCCTCCCTCTTCTCCTCGATGTCGGAACAGGAAAAATGCCGGTTCCCTTCGATCGCCAGCATCACCATGGTCTTCCGGTGCTTGAAGTCGGTGAGGCCCTGGCGCGCCTTGAGCGGCGGGACTGCGGAGGGCACGAAGACGACCCGGTCGAGAGAAAACATCTCGAGCACTTCCTGAGCGCACCTCAGATGCCCGATGTGAATCGGGTCGAAGGTCCCCCCCATCAATCCCCACTTCATTTTCACCGTCTATCTGGTCTGTTTTGTCTATCTGGTCCGTCTGGTCAATGGGCCTCCTGGGCGGAGGCTTATGGCTTATGGCGTAAGGCTAAAGGCAAAAGGCTGAAGGTTCATTTCCCCAATTTCTCATCTTCTTATCTTCTGAACTTCTCAACTTCTGATCCATCCGGTTCTGCTTAACACTCGAAACTCAAAACTGTTTTCACCCTGTACTCGGTACCCGACACCCTGGCCCCTGTAACTTAGGTCCGGATCTGTCCGTTTCCATAGACAATGAACTTCGTCGTCGTGAGTTCCTCGAGGCCCATCGGCCCGAAGGCGTGAAGTTTCGTCGTGCTGATGCCGATCTCGGCGCCGAGACCGAGTTGGAAACCGTCGCTGAACCTTGTGGAAGCGTTCACGAGGACCGTCGAGGAGTTGACCTCCGAGAGAAACCTCTGCGAGTTGGCGTAATCCCGGGTGACGATAGATTCCGTGTGGAGGGAGCCGTATTTCCCGATGTGCGCGGCGGCTTCGTCGAGACTGTCCACAACCCGGACGGCCAGGGTGAGATCGAGGTATTCGGCGTACCAGTCCTCCTCCCTTGCGGCCTCCATGTCGGGGACGACCGCACGGGCCTTCTCGCAACCCCGGAGGACGACGCCGGCCGCCCTGAGTTGCCGCGCCATCTCGGGGAGAAAAGCCCCGGCGATATTTTTGTGGACCAGGAGGGTCTCCATGGCGTTGCAGACACCGGGCCGCTGCGCCTTGGCGTTCATGCAGATGGTGTAGGCCATCGGGAGGTCGGCGCTTTCATCGATGAAGACATGGCACACACCCTTGTAGTGCTTAATGACCGGTATCCGCGACTGGCTGACGACGGCCCGGATCACCTCCTCGCCCCCCCGGGGGATGATGAGGTCGATGTACTCCTCGCAGGAGAGCATGACATTCACGGCCTCCCGGTCCACCACGGGAATAAGCTGCACGGCTTCCTCGGGAAACCCCTTGATCCGGAGCACGCCGCGGAAGAGAAGGTTCAGGGCCGTGTTGGAACGAATGGCTTCGGAGCCGCCCCGCAGGATGACGGCGTTTCCCGATTTGAAGCACAGGGCCGCCGCCTCGACCGTGACGTTCGGCCGTGATTCGTAGATGATCCCGACAACGCCGAGAGGTATCCGCATCCTCCCGACGAGCAGGCCGTTGGGCCTGCGCCACATCGAGGTGACTTTCCCCACCGGGTCCGGGAGCGCAGCCACCTCTCTCAGCCCCGTTGCCATTTCGTTAATCTTGGCTTCGTCGAGGGCGAGCCGATCGAGCATGGCCTCTGAGAGTCCCTGCCGGCGGGCGGATTCCACGTCTTTCTCGTTTTCTTCGAGAAGATAATCAGCGTGAGGCATCAGCTGGTCCGCCAGTTCGAGGAGGACCCCGTCTTTGTCCGAACTCGAAAGCCCGGAGAGCCTGTGCGAAGCCGCCCGCGCGTTTTTCGCCATTTCCAGAACGGTTTCCCTGATGTCCATAGCGCTTTCCCTTCCGTCGTTTTTCTCCTTGCAGCGAGACTCTATCGGAGGCACCGACGGCTGTCAAGAGCAAAGGAAGGACATTGCATTTACAAGCATTTTGGAATAGAATTTCCCGCTCTTTCGGACGGGTCACGACACCCGAACCGGACGGTCCGAGCCCTTCAATTCAACCATGAAAAGACTTCGCATCCAGGCGGGAAAAAATGCCTACGGCATCATCAAGGACGGGGGGTTCTCTTTCGATTCCGTCTCGACCTATGTCGGCCCCGCCGTCGGTCCGCGATGGCTCGTCGCCAGCGGTTTCGATCTCGCCCTCATTGCGGGCCGGAAGCTCGGGTCCAGGGCCAGGCCCGTGCTGCTCGCCGGTTCTTCCGCCGGGGCCTGGCGCTTTGCCGCCTGGGTGCAGCCGGAGCCGGGAAAAAGCTACAGGCAGCTCCTGAAGGCCTACATCCGGATCCCCTTCAAAAAGACCCACACGCCCGAGACGCTCCGTGACGCCCTCGTCCGGGTCGTCAATGCCTACGTCAAAGACGACGCCATCCCCTTCGCTCTGGCCAACGACCACTTCCGCCTGGCCTTCACGACGGCAAGGGCGAGACACCTGACAGCTTCCGAGATCGTATGGGTCCAGTGGATCGGGCTGGGAGCCGGCTATCTCCTCAACCGGTTAAGCAGCGGGAACCTCCCCCTTTTCTTCGAGCGCGTCGTCTTCCACAACGGCCCGCGGCCGCCCCATTTTTTTTTCCGGGATGACTTTCGGGGGAAAGCCGTCCCGCTGAACCCGATCAACTTCAAGCACGCCCTCCTCGCCTCGGGGGCCATCCCGATGATCATCGCCGGGATCCGGGACATCTACGGCGCGCCCACGGGCGTCTACAGGGACGGCGGGCTCGTGGATTATCACCTCAATCACGACTACAGCACGAGGGAAGAGGATGTCACGCTCCTCTTCCATCACCAGGAGAGGGTGATCCCGGGATGGTTCGATCGGACCCTCGTCAAACGTCGTCCCCGGCCCGGCGTCATGGACTCCGTCCTCCTGATCCGTCCGTCGGAGGAACTGATCCGGACGTTCCCCGGCGAAAAGGTCCCGGACCGGGATGATTTCGTTACCTTCATCGACGACCCGAAAACGAGGATCAGAAACTGGGAGGAGGTCGTCGAACGCTGCGCGCCCCTCGGCGAGATTTTCATCGAGGCGGTGGAAAGCGGGAAGATACGGGAAGTCATTGAGAAAATCGAGGAGCCGTCCACGGGATGATGGACCCTGAAGAAATCCGGAAGGGAGCGGTCCGGCTGCGGCGGATGCTCGAGGATTGCCGCCTCTGCCCAAGGGCCTGCCGGGTCAACAGGACAGCCGGCGAGATCGGCTTCTGCGGCCTCACCGGTGACGTCATCCTCTCCCATGCCCTTCCCCATCACGGTGAGGAACCGATTCTTTCGGGGACCCGCGGAGCGGGGACGCTTTTTTTCTCTTCCTGCAACCTCAAGTGTCTCTACTGCCAGAACCACCAGATCAGCCGCGGCGTCAGCGGCAAACCCTGTGACGGGGAAACCCTGGCAAAGGTCATCCTGGGGCTCGAGGAAAAGGGCTGCCACAACATCGAACTCGTCACCCCCACGCCGCATATCCCGGGGATCCTGGAAGGCCTGGCAATCGCGGCAGGAAAGGGCCTTCACGTCCCCATCGTGTACAACTGCGGCGGCTATGAAAACGCCGGGGTGCTCCGGGAGCTCGAAGGGATCGTCGACATATACCTGCCCGACTTCAAGTACGGAAGCGACGAAACGGCCATGCGGTTTTCGGGCGTCGGGGACTACGTGAATCAGGGCCTGCAGTCGCTTCGTGAAATGCTCCGCCAGACCGGCGAGGCACCGGTCCTCATGGACGGCACCGCCCTCCGGGGCCTGATCATCCGCCACCTGGTCCTGCCCGGGGCGGTTGAAAACAGCCTCGAGGCGCTCCGGCTTCTGCGGAAACACCTGCCCCCGGCGGTTCCCGTAAGCCTCATGTCCCAGTACACGCCGCCCCCCCCGGTGGCGGGGCATCCCGAACTGGGACGCAGGCTTGCCCGTGATGAGTACGACGCCGTCGTCGATTACGCCCTCCGCCTCGGCTTCGAAACGCTCTTCGTCCAGAAGGTGGACGAACGTCACATGGCTCCCGACTTCAGGCTTGAAGCGCCTTTTCAATGGGTGTAGCATTCGATACGGATATCGGGTATAGGGGTCAGGGTACAGGGTGAAAGCCGTTTTGAAGTTTGAGTGTTGAGTTATGAATGAAAGGCACAGGAATCACTCCGCAATTCAAAACTCAAAATTCATAATTCAAAATGGAGCAAAGCTCGAGACAGACCAAGAAAGACAAAGAAAGACGATTCGGATGGAAGGTTTTTCTTCTCTGGGAAAGATGCTGATCGTCATCGGCGTGGTGATCGTCATCATCGGCGCCGTGCTCCTGCTGGGTCCCAAGGTCCCCTGGCTCGGACGGCTCCCGGGGGACTTCTCCTACAGGGGGAAAAACTTCACCTTCTACTTCCCCCTGGGCACGAGCATTCTCATCAGCATTGTCCTGACCCTGATCCTCTGGCTCATCAGCAAGAAATAGCGGTGAGTGGCGAGTGAACAGCCGCGAGCAAGACCAAAAGAACAAAACAGGCTAAATGAACCGGACCAAACCCGTTGCCCTTGACCCTCTGCCCTGGCCTCAGCCCCAGAGCACCAGTCCCAGTTCCTGCTTCGAGGCGAGGTCCTTGTTGTAAGGCATGACGCGGACGCCATAGGAATGGGGGCCGTTTTCCTGCACCACGTACTCGCCGGCGAAGGTCACCGTCCCGTCCCCGGCTTTCTCGGTCATGCGCAGCGATAGGGTCACCGGGGGAGCAATGAACACCTGACCGTCCCGCCGGCCGATGACCAACTCGGCCAGAATCTCCTCCGGCTCCAGCTTCCCGGGGTCGACATGCACGCTCACGGCGAAGGGCGTCCCGACGATCACGCTATCACCTATGATCCCGTCGACGCGCACATCCAGCAGCTTCACCGACGAGAAGCGCATGGGGATCTTGCGCTTCCAGTCTGAAAGTTCCCGGGCGAGCCGGTAGCCGTCCCGCGTGACGGCCTTCGCCCTCCGGGCCGTGGGGAGATACATCTTATTGTAGTAATCGAGCATCATGCGGTCGGAATTGAACACGGGAACAAGCGTCTCCATGGCCCGCTTGATCATGCTGATCCACCGCAGAGGGATGCCCGACGTCCCCCGCTCGTAGTAGAGCGGTGCGATGACATCCTCGATGAGCCCGTAGAGGGACTGTGCATCCGATTCATCGCTGGATCCTTCTTCCTGGGGGGTGTCCGTCATCACCGGGCCGATCGTCCAGCCGTTGGTGCCGTTGTAGCCCTCACACCACCAACCGTCGGAGGTGCTCACGTTGAGACATCCGTTGATGGTCACCTTCTGGCCGCTCGTCCCGCAGGCCTCGAAAGGTCTCCGGGGGTTGTTGAGCCAGAGATCGACCCCCTGAACGAAGATACGCGCCGACTGAAGATCGTAATCCTCGACGAAGAAGATCTTCCCCCTGAACCGCTTGTCTTTCGTGACATCGATGACCTTCCTGAGGATGTCCCTGCCCATCTGATCGTTCGGGTGCGCCTTGCCCGCGTAGATGACGTGAACGGGCCGTTCCGGGTGATTGATGATCTTGTCGAGCCTGTCGAGGTCCGTGAAGAGCAGGTCGGCCCGCTTGTAAGGGGCGAAACGCCTTGCGAACCCGATCATGAGGGCCGAGGGGTTGATCTTCCCCAGGATTTCCTCCTGCAGGCCCCTCGTGTATCCGTACTTGTTCCATTGCCTCGTGATGCTGCCCCGGAGGAAGTTGATCAGGTCCTGTTTCAACTCGTACCGGACACGCCACAGGACAAAGTCAGGGATGTTGTTCACCCGGCTCCAGCGCTTTGCGTCCATGACCTCCTTCTCCCACTCGAGCGCCAGATAATCCTCGAGAAGTTCCCGCATCCGGGGCGCCACATAGCTCGGCAGGTGGACGCCGTTGGTGACGTAATCGATGGGGATGTCGGTGTCGTAGAACCCTTTCCAGACGTCCCGCCACATGCGACGCGACACGGTCCGGTGCATGCGGCTGACGGCGTTGCTCATGTGGGAGAGCTTGAAGCCGAGGATGTTCATGAAGAAGGGCCTGTCGTCTCCGATCTCCTTCCTGCCCAGTTCAAAGAACTGGGACCACGAAATGCCGGTACGCTTGATGAAACTCGAGAAGTAATACTCGATGAGGTCTCTGGCGAACCGCTCGTTGCCCGCCTCCACGGGGGTGTGGGTCGTGAAGACGGTGCTGCCCCGGACCACTTCCGCGGCTTCGTCGAAGGAAAGCCCCTCGTCGGTCATGAGCGTGGTGATTCTCTCGAAGATGAGGAATGCCGAGTGCCCTTCGTTGATGTGATAGACGCGGGGGTTGACGCCCAGCTTCTCCAGGAGGCGGACCCCGCCCCGTCCGAGGAGGATTTCCTGCTCGATCCGGGTCCGCTGATCCGCCGGATAAAGTCTTGCCGTGATTCTCCTGTCCTGGACGGTGTTCTTGCTCACGTCCGAATCCAGCAGGAACAGAGAAACGCGTCCCACCTTGATCTCCCATATCCTCGCGTAAAGCGTCCGGCCGGGGAGATCGATGGACACCTGGACCTCGTCGCCCCTGTCGTCCTGGACGATCTGGACGGGCAGGTTGGAAAAATCGCTCTCGGGATACTCCGCCGTCTGGATGCCGTCCCGGTCGACGGACTGCCGGAAAAACCCGCTCCCGTAAAGAAGACCGACTCCCACCATGGGGATGTTCATGTCGCTGGCCGTTTTCAGGGTGTCTCCCGAGAGGGTGCCGAGGCCGCCTGAATAAAGAGGAATGCATTCGTGGAGGCCGTACTCCGTCGAGAAGTACGCCACGGGCGAAGACCACCGGATATCATTCTGCCCCGATTTTTTGTGGTTGCCCCTCTCGACCATGTAATGGTCGAATTGTTCGATGACCTGTTCGTAGAGCTTCAGGAAGCTCTCCGAACCCGCCGCCTCCGCGAGTTTCTCCGGTGAAACGGACTCGAGCATCCGGACGGGATTGTTCCCCATCTCCTCCCAGAGTTTCGTGTCGAGGTGGGCGAAGAGATCCAGGGCCCGGGGGTTCCAGGACCACCAGAGGTTGTATGCCAGTTCCCTCAGCCGCGCGATCTTCAGGGGCAGGTTCACAACGGCCGTGAAACACCGGAAGTGCGGCTGCGACGACCCGGTCCCCGGAAAAACGTGTCTCACCTCCGCCCGATACTCCGCCGAGCTCATCTTGTCGGCACGACCGGCGGACCGGGCGGCCGACATTTCATAGGCCTCGAAATGACGGCTGTAGAAGCGGCTCCAGTCCGCCAGGGAGGCGGCCTCTCTGGCCGCAAGCCGGCGACTTTGCATCTCTTCCTCGTTCCAGCCCAGGGAACCCTTCAGGATATTGAAAAGGTCCTCTTCGACGGATGCGGTGTCCCGGCCGCGGCGCTTGAGAACGATCACGCCGCTGCCGCCGACCTCGCTCTGAACCCAGAGGCCGAACCCCGACTGGTCCGTCGTCACGGTCGGCACGGCGTGGGCCGCGCTCTCGAGCGTCGTGTACCCCCAGGGCTCGTAGTACGAGGGGAAAACGCCCAGATCACAGCCGGAGAGCACCTCGTAGTAGGACATGTTGAAGAGCCCGTCGTAGCCGTTGAGATAGGCCGGCACGAAGATGACATTCACTCGGTTCTGGGCGAGATTCTTGAGCCCGAGCCGGTTGCAGGTTTCCAGGATGGGATCGGAAGCCTCGAAATGGAGCCGGTGCGTGGCGATAGGCGGTGTTCCGGTCTCGACCCTGGCATACTCGCTCTGCAGGGCGGGGATCAAATCCATGTGACCGCCCAGCACACACAGGAGGGCGAGGACGGCACCTCCCTGCTCGGTCTCCTTGTCCAGACGCCCCAGGCTGTGGAGAAACACATCGATACCCTTGCCGTGGAAATCGTAGTCTCCCGAGATGATGAAGATCCTCGTGTTCGCGGGCAGGTCTTTTCTCAGGAAACGCGATGCCTGAGCAAGGATCTTCTCGCGTGCCTTCAGGGCCGGGGCCCGGTCGAGCGACAGGTCGGGGATCGTCCCGATGTCGAGGCCGCTCGGAAGAATGAAGTCCGGCGTGCGGCCGAGAAAATTCTTGGCCTCCGTGGTCGTGATCTCGCTCACCGTCGTGAAAACGTCGGCTTCCCGGACCGTGGCAACTTCCAGGGAATATTTCGCCATGACGTTCAGAGATGCCGCCTCCCTCTGGGGCGATATGTGATCCATTCCGGCGTAGAGTTCGACGCCGGCGCTGGCCAGGGACTTCCCCAGAACGGTGGCGTGGGTCGTGAAAACGGTGCCTATGGCGGGGACCCGGTTCCGGAGCGTCAGCAGTCCCGCGCCGCTCATCCATTCGTGAAAATGGGCCACGGCGGCAGCGTCCTCCGGTTTCACACCCAGATTGAAGATCGTCTCGATCACCTCACTGCAGGCGGCCCCGAACATGACTCGCTCCACATATTCGGGTGTGTCGGAGATGGAGTCGACACCGTGGTCTTCCCAGAGCTGGTAGAGCAGCTGATCCTTGTTGTACTTCTTGCTGTAATTGACCAGGATGACCTTCGGCTCTCCGGGGATCTTCCATCGTCCGAACCGGCACGGAATATCCCTCATCGCCGTGTGCTCACGGATCGGTTTCCACTGCTCTTCATCGGTTTCTTCGAATTCCAGGTTGTTTTTGAGGTCGGGGCCGAGGAGATAGTACCGCTCCCCGAAGACCGAAAGGGCCTCCGGTACCTTGGTGCTGATGACGGTATAGATGCCGCTGATCTGGTTGCAGACTTCCCAGCTGACCTCAAAGAGATATTTTTCACTTTTTCCGTTCATCTCTCTTTTTCTCCTTCCCCCGCTCTGGCCCTCCGGAGAAACATCCCCGATCATCGGCGCTGTTCCGTGGCAGCATCATGAAAAGCGTCGATTTTCTTTGATTTGTCAAGAATTATGCCAGAAGCAAAACATCCCATGCCCCCGCCGGCGCCCGCGCATGACAGGAGGCCACCCCGTCACCCCGGCGTCATTCGACCGAAAAAGAGCGGGGGGGGGGTACACCATCGGGCCCCTCCTCCCCGCGGATTTCTTAGCACGATCATCTTTAATAGTCTAATACGATTTCGACGGCGAATTGCCTCACAATAAATGTTACCGGAGGTGAAGATGCATAATGGTCGTTGACTCATAATTCATGTTACCGGGAGAGAGACTTTCTCCAGGAGCCATGACGATGAGTCCGCGAACCAAACGCG
>Ga0302243_1000524_pt1 | contig 34136 bp, 33 predicted proteins | sample AAG_UR_Met_MG_FD_193514 | JGI IMG/M metagenome (GOLD analysis project Ga0302243, IMG submission 193514) | Enriched activated sludge microbial communities from anaerobic digester in WTTP, New Holstein, Wisconsin, United States - AAG_UR_Met | ecosystem: Engineered > Bioreactor > Anaerobic >... | reverse complement strand
TGACCAAGGATGAGGAGAAGATAGGCGCCGACATCATCCAGCACGGCGAGAGCGCCTACTACCTGAGGTGAACATCATGAAGAAGATCGAAGCGATAATCCGCGCCGAGACCCTGGACTCGGTGAAGTGCGGCCTCGAGAAGCTGGGAATGAACGCCATGACCGTCACGGACGTGCTTGGCCGGGGGGAACAGAAAGGATTGGAGTTCACCCATCGCACCGGCAAGTACCGGGTGGACCTGCTTCCCAAGATCAAGATAGAGGTCGTGATCAAGGACGAGGAGGCCAGTAAAGTGATCGATACGATAATCGAAAGGGCCAGGACCGGGGAGATCGGTGACGGGAAGATATTCGTGTCCTCGGTGGAGGAGGTGATCAGGATCAGGACCGGCGAGAGCAGCAAGGGTAAGGTCTGATACTCCCTCGGACCTCCCCTTTTTTATCTTTTTTAATCCTTCCTCTATTTCAATGAACGCCGAAGAGGCCCTTGTCCGACTAGAGTCGATGTCCGATCGAACCCGGTTGGAGGGGATGTCCAGATACGGGATCAGGATCGACCAAGCTCTGGGCGTCAGCATGCCTGAGATGCGTGCCTTGGCCAAGATGATAGGCAAGGACCACGGATTGGCCATGGACCTCTGGCGCTCGGGGGTGCACGAGGCGCGCGTGATGGCCAGCCTTCTAGCTGACCCATTGCTGCTCACCGAGGACCAGATGGAGGAGATGGTCGGGGACCTTGATTCCTGGGACGTCTGCGACCAGTGCTGTTCCAATCTCTTCAGCCGCTCCCCGCTAGGCATGCGGAAGGCGTTGGAATGGTCCGCACGGGATGAGGAGTTCCAGAAGAGGGCGGGCTTCGCCACCATGGCCGCCCTGGCCGTGCACCGGAAGGAACTGCTGGAGGACGAACTCCTACTCCTCCTGGAAGCGGTGGTCCGGGAGAGCCACGACGACCGCAACTTCGTGCGCAAGGCAGTGAACTGGGCCTTGCGGCAGATCGGGAAGAGGGACCTGCGGATGAACGCCCTGGCCATCAGCGCCGCCGAGAGGATCGAGGACAAGGGGGACCGCGCCTCCAGGTGGGTGGCCTCTGACGCCCTGCGGGAGCTGCGCGGCGAGGCGGTCCAGGAAAGGTTGAAGAGCCGCCAAGGGAAATGAGGGGGCATGACAGAGATCGAATACCTAGGACATTCGGCCTTCGCCATCAGGAACTCGGGGAAAGAGGTGCTCATAGATCCCTTCCTGACGGATAACCCCAAGGCCCCGCCGTCGGCATCCCTTGTCAAACCAGACCTCATCCTGGTGACCCACGCCCATCATGACCATCTGGGAGATGCGTTGGAACTCTCAAAGCGTTTCAGCTGTCCGGTGCTCTCCGTATCCGAGATCAACGACCATCTCGAGGAAGAGGGAGCTAAGGTGCTACAGGGCAATATAGGCGGAGAGATCGAGCTGCCCTTCTGCTTGGTCAAGTTGTTTCCGGCCGCTCACTCCTCGTCCTTCGAGGACGGCAGTTACGGGGGCGTCGCCTGCTCCTTCCTCGTTCGCATGGGAGATAGGACGATATTCCATGCTGGCGACACCGCCCTGTTCAATGACCTGTCATTGATCGCCGATGAAGCCGACATCTCCGTGGCGCTGCTTCCGGTGGGCGGTACCTACACCATGGGAGTAAGGGACGCGGTGCGGGCCATGCGTCTCCTGCGAGCGCGCATCATGGTTCCCATGCATTACGATACCTGGCCGAGCATCGCCGTTGATCGTTCCGAATTGAGATCGGCCTCCAATGGCGATGAGTTCACCGTGAAGGTGATGGTGCCAGGGGAACGCCTGGTCCTCTGAGGTAAAAAGTTTTATCCTCAAGGGACATGAAGGGTTTCGGCCATGCCTAGAAGGGTTTTCGGTTGCTGTCTGGCGCTGCTCGCGGCGCTGTTCTTGATATGCATCAGCCCGGCCGCCATGTCCGCCCCCGCAGACGTATCGGTCTTCCAGGTCAGCGATGCCCTTACATTGGATGCTGGAAAGAGCGTGTCGTTCGAATGGGTCGCCTTCAATAACGGCACGGACCGTTTACTGGTGATACCCGAGCTGCGCTCCGATGTCCCGGACCGCATCACCTGGACCCTGGAGCCCAGCTACGCGGTGATCGAAGGAGGCGCAGGATGCAGTTTCTACCTGAACCTCTCCGCGGGCACCGACATGTACACGGACCAGGTGCCGTTGGACGTCGTTTTCAAGATCACAGACATGAACACCCTGGAGTCCGGTGAGGTGAACCATCGGATCGTCCTGAGGGCCGAGTCCCTATACGGACACCTGGACCGGCAGAACCGGATCATGGGGGTGTGGGAGAACTTCCTTCCCGCGCCTTTCGATGATAACTGGGGCGCCTTCGGGCTGAGCCTTTTGATATGGGTGGCATGCGGGCTGCTGGTCATGAAGGTGGTCGGTCCGACCATCCATCGCCTGACGCGCAAGACGGAAAGCAAGTGGGACGATATCGCCATCGAGGTGGTCAGGCTTCCGCTCACCATGCTCATCATCGCCTACGGCGCGATATCTTCGCTGGAGATACTGGACCTATCCCCATCGCTGGTCGCGGACCTTGAACTGACATACATGATAGTCCTGACCATAATCGCCTCGATCCTGGCCTACCGCATATTGGTGAGGGTCGTGGCCTGTTACGGCAAGGAGAAGTGCGATGACGGAAAGGATGACGCCAAGGACATCTTGCTGGACACCGTATCGCTCCTTGGGAAGGTGGTCATTCCGGTCGTTGCCATATTCGTACTCGCCGGGCTTCTGGGCGTGAACCTGGGAAGCATGATACTGGGCATAGGTTTCCTTGGATTGGTGGTCGGTTACGCCACTCAGAACACGCTGAGCAACATGTTCTCCGGGCTGCAGCTGCTGTTCGATCGCCCATTCAAGACCGGGGACCGGGTGCCCCTGAACGACGGACACACCTCCCAGGTGCTGGAGGTCGGTTTGCTCACCACCAAGTTCCTGGACCTGGATACCTATGAGGAGGTCATAATCCCCAACTCGCTTATCGAAAGCCGGGTCATCGTGAACATGAACGCTCCGGACGTTAGTTGGAAGTCCAGCGTGAAGGTCAAGGTGCCTTCGAACAGCGATCCCAAGGTGGTCGAGGAACTGATGATGGAGGCCTCCCGGCGCACCCCTCAGATACTGCAGGGCAAGCAGGCGCCAGTGGTGCGCGTCTCGGCCATCAATGACGGCCGAATGCTGCTAACCATTTTCATCTGGATAGATGATGTTGCGAACCGGCATATCGCCCGCACGGAGTATCGCCGGAACCTGGTGAAGGTGTTCCGAGAGAACAACGTTGAGTTCGCCATACCGCGCAACATGGTGTGGGTTAACCGTGAGAACTAGGCCCTAGAACGAGAAAGCGAGCGGGGAGGGATTCGAACCCCCGACCTGCAGCTTAGGAGGCTGCTGCCATATCCAGACTAGGCCACCCGCCCGTGCGCTCCGTTGATTAGAAATAAGATATTTAAAATGTTTCCGAAGTAAGGGGTTTAAAGCTCTTCTGGAGACTTCTCTTCGGCGATCTCGGCGGGAGCGACCTCTACAGGCTTGTCCTCCTTCTTGAGGTACTCTTCCACCAGCTCGACGGTGATGGCTCCGAAGGCATCGCGCAGATCGGCGACCACCTTGTACTTGGTGAGCAGCCACTTCTGATCGTACTTGCAGACGTCCGGGAGGTAAAGAACGACCTTCCCCTCGGTGACGATTGCCCGGAAGCCCTCGGCGGTGCTGTAGTCCATTTCGCAGATGGACATGACCTTGGCCTCGTCTCCCTCGACCTTGTCGAGCACGGTGAACTCGTACCTCAGTGCGGCGCCGGCGAAGCGGCGGTTGAAGTCCACGCGGACCATCCTGTTGGTCACGGCGACCACGGTGCCCACGCGGTTCTTCATGTTGACCTCCATGCCGATCTCGGGGCGTATCTCCTGGCGGAAGAACTCGCGCAGGGCGATGTTCTCGACCAGCTTGGGGTCCCGGGCTCCGGCGGCCTTCTCCGCGGGTATCTCAACAACGGTCAGTTCTCCCACCTTGGCCTCGGCCAAGGCCTCGTCCAGACCGGGGAACACCCTTCCACCGCCGACCAGCAGGGGCAGGGGCTTGTAGGTCAGGTTCTCGTTGAAGATCTCGGCCTCCTTGGCCTTGTCCGCGTTGGTGGTGTCGAAGAGCATACCGCTTTCGGCGAGATAGGCGTTGTATTCAACGTGGACGATGTCACCCTTGGAGACCTTTACGATCGAAGATTTAGTGGTCATGAAATTCACCAGTAATCCTAATTAGGCGAACTGGTTGATTGATTTCCTCTTTTTATATCTTTCGCACGTTCAGGAAGGCATGTGGAACGGGAACTTCGAAATGACCAGGAAGGCCAACTGAGCATGCCTTTTGCCTTTTCGGTGCATTTCATTTTCAATGGAGCGGGGAAAAGGTGAAAAGACCACGAGCGCATGGCTTCGATGCTGACGCGCTCACCGCGTTTGGAACATCATGAAGCTCTGCGATCATCGTTTGGTCAGGAACCGGCCGTCCTCCTGCTATCTCATGCACCTGCATAACGTGCCCAGGGACAGGTACCGAGAACATCGCACGCTTTTCCGAGACGATCGCCTGAGCGGTCTGGACCTTCCGATACACCTGCATTGCGATGATGAGATGGCGGACATCTGTCCGTTCAGACAGTGGGCGCCCAAGCTCAAATGCGAACCGGCCAGGAACTTCTGGACCGAGTGCGAGGCATGTGGCCGGAAGCACCGAGAGGAGCAGGCGCATCAGACCTGCCTATCGTGGCATAACTTCCTGGCGCTCTACCGCTCAAAGGAGACCAAGGCCTGGAGGCCGGAAGGGACCACCGAGGACTATCTGTCGATGGGACCCGGATCGGAACTCCATGAAAAGGTGCGCAACTGGCTGTGGAGAAGGATAAGGCGATACGTGAAACGCCGGGACGGCGGTCGCTGCACGGAATGCGGCATAGAGGTGAAGGGGAGGCGCGTTCCTTACGAGATCCATCACATCGTTCCGAGATCGCGAGGGGGCACCGAGCACCCGGCCAATCTGAGGACGCTCTGCTCGGTGTGCCATCGCAAGTACACCAATGAGCTTCTGGAGGACAACACCCAGCGTCGGAGAAGGGACCGGGAAAGGCCTGGACCGGCGACCGGGGAGGACCGCCGGTCAAAGGATCGATGATGCCTTCAGATCGCGGTAAGCGAGTCCACGGTCTTCCGGTCCAGAACCTTGACCAGCTCGACGATCAACTTCATGCACGCCTCCATGTCGGCGGTGTCGAACAGCCCCACGTGCGAGTGGATGTGGCGGGTCGGCACTCCGATGACTATGGTGGGAACCCCAGTTAGGGAAGTGTGGATCAGACCGCCATCGGTCCCTCCCCGAACCACATAGGCCAGCTGGTGCGGGATCTTCTTCCTCTCGCATATGGATATGACCAGCTCCTTGAGCGGCTGGTTCGGTATCATGGTTCCGTCGTAGACGGTTATGGATACGCCCTCCCCCATTCGCGCGGGGGCTTGCAACGGATCTATTCCCGGAACGTCCCCAGCGATGTCAACGTCCAGAACGATGGCCACGTCGGGATTGGTGGAGGCGGCCACGGTCCTGGCGCCCCTCAATCCGACCTCCTCCTGAACTGTGGCGGCCGACACGATTCGGTTGGGGTGCCTTACCTTACCCTTCTTCAGCGCCTTCAGCAGTTCCACCGCCGCGAAGGCCCCCAGTCGGTTGTCGAAGGCCCTTCCGAACATGATGGTTCGCTTTCCGGCTGGCTTTCCGTCCTTGTAGGCCTGCTTCTCCACGGCGAACATCTTGGAGTCGGGAGTGACCGCGTCCCCGAGCCTGACGCCCATGGCCTGCGCCTCGTCCTTGTTGCAGGCCCCGACGTCAATGAACATCTTGTCCTTGGTAACCACCTTCTTGGCCTCCTCCGGTTCCATCAGATGGGGAGGCTTGCAGGCAATGACCCCGTTCAGGACCCCTTTCCGGGTGTGCACCAACACCCGTTGTCCCAGCAGTACCTGGTCGAACCAACCCCCCAGCTGGCTGAAGGCCAGATATCCCTGGGAGTTTACCCCGGTGATGATGAAGCCGCATTCATCGACGTGCCCCGCCAGAAGAACGATGGGACCGTCCTTCTGGCCCACCTTTTCGAACATGGTGTTGCCGAGCTTGTCGGTGAACACCCTGTCGCAATAGCCCTCGGCGTAGTTCTTCATCAGCCGGGTGGCCTCGGCCTCGAAGCCGGAAGGCCCGGGCACATCGCAAAGCTCCTGCAGGAATTTCAACGAATCCTTGTCCATGAACGTCACCTGAACGCCGATATCGGCGAGACCGGCGTTCATCGACGCTCGCCGTATAAAAAAGCGCCCCTGCCAATCGTAAAAGAGGGGAAGTAAGTGGTTTTCCGGTCCTATTTGCGATCGCCCAGAGGAAGCATGGCCCTACCGTTCGCATCGTTGACCACTGTCGCCAGACCGGTGTAGATGGCCGAAGCGCCGCAGATCAGGCCGATGTAACCGGCGGCCACGGTGATTTCCTTTATCAGGGTGAAGTCGCCTAGAGCCAGACCAAAGAACAGCACGGTGAGCGAGCCGAACACGAACTGGGTGGCCCGGTTGCTTTTTATGGTGCCCAGGAAGAAGAACAGCGTGTATATGCCCCACATGGTCAGGAAGTAGCCCATGGTCACCTTGTCGGTCGGCTCGCCCAGACCAAGGGTCGGCAAGGTCCAGATGCCCACCAGGGTGAGCCAGAACAATCCATAGGAAGTGAAGGCCACCATTCCGAAGGTGTTGCCCTTCCTCCATTCCATTAACCCGACCAGGACCTGCGCCAGTCCGCCGTAGAATATTCCCAGCGCCAGAATGACCCCGCTCAGGGGGATGAGATCGGCATTGTGCAGATTTAGCATCACGGTGGTCATACCGAAACCCAGAAGCCCCAATGGAGCCGGGTTGGCGGTCAGGTCCATCAGCACTCTTTTTTCAAGCTTGTCGTCGAGATTAGCGTCCAAGGGCGCACCTTGCTGCATGATAATTCGTTTTTATTTAATCGTTATTAATCGGAAGGGGCCTGGCGGACCTTGGACCGTTGATAAAAACGGTTATATCCGGAATGACGTTCCAGATGGCAGGCCACTATAGCTCAGCTGGTAGAGCGGCTGACTTGTAATCAGCAGGCCGGGAGTTCAAATCTCCCTAGTGGCTCCATCCGCCCGCCCTTCGATCGCTTGACCCCTTCGGATCAACCGTCCAGCCACACCGTGTCGTGCTCCTTGAACCCCACCTTCAGCACCAGTATGCGGAAGTCCTTCTCGATGACCGGGTTCCCGTGCACGTCGCCCGGCTCGCAGATGAGGCAGTCACCTTCGTTCATCACTACCGGCTGCCCGTTCATGACAAAGGGCGCTGGCCCGACCAGGCAATAGAATATCTCGCGGGTGACCTGGTGGAAGTGGAACGCCACCTTCTCCCCGGCGGTGAACTGCACTTCCTGCAGCAGGGTGTCCTTGATTCCGATGTCCTTGGCCTCCAGGACGATCCTCTTCAGATAACCGTCCCCGGAGACCTCCTCGTATTTGGTCCTGGGTAGATGCTTCATATCCTATTCCTCACAACGGCGCCAATGCTCTCCTCGAGCAGACGCATCCCGGTGTCCAGATTCTCCTCGCTAATGGTCAGCGGGGGTATCAGGCGTATGCTGGACTTTCCGCAGCCCAAAGCTATGACGCCTTTTCTGAGCAGGGCATGGACGACCTCATCCCTAAGCTTGACGGCAGGTACCTTCGTGCTCCGGTCCTCCACGAACTCCAGGGCCCTCATCATCCCCAGACCGCGCACGTCGCCGACCTTCTCGAAACGGTCCTTGATCTCCTCCAGTCGCTTCTGCATGAGAACGCCCTTGCGCTCCGCTTGCTCCACCACCTTCTCCTTTTCGATGACATCCAGCGTAGCCAATGAACTGGCGCAGGCCACGCAGTTCCCGCCGAAGGTGTTGGAATGAGCCCCGGGAACCCCCCAGTCCAGCTCCTTGCGGAACACCGTGGCGGCGATGGGCATGCCGGAACCCAACGATTTGGCCATGCAGGTCACGTCCGGCTCCAGGCCGAAGTGCTCGGCGGCCCACATCCTTCCGGTTCGCCCCATGCCCGACTGCACCTCGTCGTCCACGGTCAGAATGCCGTGCGAACGGCATATGCGGGATATCTCGGTCAGGAACCCCTTGGGAGGAACGATGTAACCGCCCTCGCCCTGGACCGGTTCAAAGAACAGCGCCGCCACCTCGTCCGGAGGGAGCAGGGCGTCCAGATACACCTCGTCCAGTATCTTGGCGCACCACAGCCCGCAGGACGGGTATTCCTGATGGTAGGGGCAACGATAACAGTTGGCGTACGGTATGTGCGTCACGCCCGGAACCGTCGGGAAGTACTTGGCGCGCTGTACGCGCTTGCTGCAGTTTAGAGATAGGGCGCCCAGGGTCCTGCCGTGAAAGGCGCCGAAGAAGGCGATGAACTGCTTCCGTCCGGTGGACCAGCGAGCCAGCTTCATGGCCGCCTCGATGCTCTCCGCCCCGCTATTGCTGAGGAAGACCTTCTTCTCGGAGCGGCCGGGGGCGATCTTGGCCAACCGTTCGGCCAGACGGGACTGCACATCGTAATAGTAATCGGTGCCGGCGAAGTGCATGACCTTGGCCGCCTGCTCCTGCACCGCCTTGACCACGGCAGGATGGCAATGCCCGATGTTCAGAACGGCCACGCCGCTGGAGAAATCCAGGAACAGGTTGCCGTCCACATCCCACACCCTCTCGCCCAGGGCGCTTTCCACGACCAGCGGTGCCGATTTGGTCACCGTGGCCAGATACTGTTCGTCCAGATCGACTATGCTCCTTCCCAACGGGCCTGGAATGTCCGTCCGGACCAGGGGCACCTTCCCTTTAGGATCGTTCTTCATCGGCCGTTGATAAGGCTTCACCGCATAAATGGCTTTGTGGCGTTAATGCGCCGCATCGGTGGCCTTCTCCGCGCTTTCCAGCAGGTTCGACAGCAGGGAATAGGCCTGTATCATGTCCTTCTCGTGCACGATGAAGATGGTGTCGGTGTAACAGGAAACGGTCTCCACCATGTTCACCCCCTGCTCCGAGAGGTTCGAAGCCAGATACGAAAATACGCCGCTGGTCTCCCCGATCTTCTGCGGACTTTTGACGGTGATCTCGACCAGGTCCTCCCGAACCTTGAGGACGTTGGTCTCTCCCACATCGTTGACCACCTCGTTGCGCAGCTTCTCGTCGGCGATGATGGTGATGGCCTGAGCGCCCTGTATGACCTGCATGAGGGCCTTCTGGTTGATTAGCTTGGTGAACAGTCGCTCCAGACGTTGCAGCACCGTCCAATCGTTGCTGGCGGTGACTATGCAGATCTTCGTCTTCACCTCCAGGCGGCTGTCGGCGAGAATGGCCAGGATATCCCCCTCGTGATCGCGCACGGAAAGCTTCTGGGCGTAGCGGCGGCAGGCGATCATGACCGCCTCCTCGTTCTTGATGCCCAAATCCTTCATTATCAGCCTGGCCAAGGAGGAATAGTTGACCAGGTCCTTGGCCATGCAGTCCTTGACCGAGGGATGCGCGTCGATGTATGCCCGGGTCCGCTCGGCCACGCTCTCCTTCTGGGGGACTTCCTTCATCGCCCCGGATAATCCGAGCGGATTATTTATTGTTTATTTTCAGACATTTCATTTCAGGAATTCCCGCAGGGCGGTGTTCAGTTCGCCTACCGAGGCATCGGAAATTATGAGCGGGGGCACCAGGCGCACGACCTTGCCGGCGCTGACGTTGACCAGCAGCCGTTTGGAGAGAGCGAACTTCTGGAACTCCTTGGCCATGTCCCCCATCTCCACACCGATCATGAGACCCAGACCGCGCACGTCTATGACCTCGGGATGGTTGGACGATATTTTCCTCAGCTCGGACCTCCAGCGCTCGCCGAGGTCGGCCGCGCGCTCCACCAGTTTGTCCCTCCTCATGGTGCGTATCACGGCGTTGGCTGCCGCGCAGGCCAAGGGGTTCCCGCCGAACGTGGTCCCATGCGTGCCAGGGGTGAACGTCTTAGCAATGTCGGGAGTGGTGACGATGGCTCCGATGGGCACCCCTCCGCCAAGCGCTTTGGCCAGCGAGATTATGTCCGGCACCACGCCGAAATGTTGGAAGCCGAACCATTTGCCAGTCCGTCCCATGCCGGTCTGCACCTCGTCCACGATCATCAACGCCCCGGAGTCGGTGCACAGGTCCCGTACGGCACGGAAGTATTCCCGATCGGCCGGAATCACGCCACCCTCTCCCTGCACTGGCTCCAGTATGACCGCCGCGGTGTTCCCGTCGACCTTGTTCTTAAGCTCCTCGATCGAATTGAAGGTGACGAAATCGACGTTCTTCGAAAGTAACGGCTCGAACCCCTTCTGGTACTTCTCCTGGCCGGTGACGGACAGGGTGGCGGAGGTCCTTCCATGGAAGGAGTTGCGGCAGGCCACCACCTTGCCGCGTCCGGTGTGCTTCACCGCCAGCTTAAGCGCCGCCTCGTTCGCCTCCGCCCCGCTGTTGCAGAACAGGGAGCGCCCCAAGGGCGAAGGGACTATGGAGGCCATGGCCTCCCCGAGGTCCGCCTGCTCCTTGATCTGGTAGAGATTGGAGACGTGGATGATCCGGGAGGCCTGCTCCGATATGGCCCTGACCAGCTCGGGATGGGCGTGCCCCAGGCAGTTGACCGCTATGCCGGCCACGTAGTCGGTGTACCTTTCGCCTTCCAGGTCCCAGAGGTGCTCCCCCTGGCCGTGAGAGAAGCATATGGCCTCGCGTCCGTAGTTCTGGAATAGATAGTAAGAGCTCAGTTCCGCAACCTGTTTGCTGTCCATGTCATAACCTCATAGGGTCAACCTGGTTCCCAGATTCCTGCCGCTGAACAACTGGTCCACGATGGAGTTGGGGGTCATGCCACATATTATGTGCGCCGTGCCCACACCGCCCCGCAAGGCCATGAAGCAGGCTTCGACCTTGGGGATCATCCCATCCTTCAAGATGCCGGAGGAGGTCAGCGGCCCCAGGTCCGACTCCCTTATCTCGGGAATGGTGGAACCGCGGTCCTCGAAGACCCGGAGAACCCCCGGGGCGTCGGTGACCAGGACCATGTCCTTAGCGGCGATGCCGGCGGCCAGAGCGGCCGCGGCGGTGTCGGCGTTGACGTTCATCAGCATCCCGGTATCGTCAGCGCAGATGGAATATACGACTGGAACGAAGCCCTTGTCGCAGAGGGCGTTCACCAGACGGGGGTCCACCTTGACCACCTCGCCCACGTGACCCAGGTCCACCATCTTCGTTCCGTCGGGCCCGTCCAGCTTCACCGGGTCCATCTTTTTCGCCACCAATGTGTCCGCCTCGCTCCCGGCCACTCCTATGGCCTTGAGACCGGCGTTGCGTAACGAGACCACGACCCGGTCGTTGATGCGGGACAGCACGGATTTCGCTATCTGCAACGTCGCGTCGTCAGTGATCCGCAGCCCGGCGACCTTGTTCACCGGCAGTCCACATCGTTTCATCTCGTCGGTGATCTCCGGCCCGCCACCGTGCATGACGATCGGCGTTAGGCCGCGCTCCCTCAGCTCGGCGATCTGCTTCGCGAAGGCGTCTATCTGCTCCATCCCTCCGATGGAAGAACCGCCGAACTTGACCACCACCTTCCCCGCTTGTCGCGGGACGCCAACATCTGAACTGTGCGGCATCTCATCACGTGGTATACATGGCGTTGATCTTGACGTAGTCGTAACTGAGGTCGCAGCCCCAGGCCTCTCCAGTGGAGTATCCGTTGTTCAGGTCCAGGTCGATGACTATCTTCTTGTGGGACAGGACCCTCTTGGCGGCGGCCTCCACATCGCTGCCGGCGACCATCGTCGGCGCCCCGTCCTCGAAAAGGGTAACGGAATCACCGTTGGAACGCAACACGAGCTTTACCTTTTCCAGATTGAACTCCGCGTCCGAGTTGCCTAACGCGGCCAGAATGCGCCCGAAGTTGGGGTCCGCCCCGAAGATGGCCGTTTTGACCAGAGAGGATGCGATTATGGCCCGGGCGGCCGAACGCGCTTGGACGGGGTTCTTGGCCCCGTGCACCATGACCTCGATGAGCTTGGTCGCCCCCTCCCCGTCGATAACTATCTTCTTGGCCAGCTGTTGGGCGATGTAGCGAACGCCCTCCCAGAAGGCCGGATCGTCATCGGCCGGCTTGCCGCCGGCCATGCCGTTGGCCAGGAACACCGATATGTCATTGGTGCTCTGGTCCCCGTCGACGCTGATCACGTTGAAACTGACATCCATCATGTCCTGCCAGCGGCGGTTGAAGTTCTTGCCAAGGTGGGCGTCGGTGACCATGAACGTGAGCGTGGTGGCGTGCAGCACCTTCATGGCCGGGGAGATCATCCCGCTGCCCTTGGTTATGCCAGCTATGGTCGCCACCGTTCCGTCCTTGAGGGTCACCCTGCAGGAGGCCTCCTTCTTCACGGTGTCGGTGGTCATTATGGCCCTTGCGGCCAGGTCATCGGACTCCGGACCCTTTCCCAGCGACTGAACGGCCTTGGGTATGCCGGCGGATATCTTATCCATGGGCAGGAAGCGGGAGATTACCCCGGTGGAGGCCACGCCCACGAGGGTGTCGCGGATGCCCAGGGTCTGGGCGGTGAGGAACACCATCTGCTTGGAATCGTAGATCCCCTGCACTCCGGTGATGGCGTTGGCGTTGCCGCTGTTGATCACCAGGGCCTGCAGGGTCTTGGGGTCCTTCTTCATCATGACCTCGATCGGCGCCGCCCGCACCTTGTTCTGGGTGTAGGCGATGGCGCATTTAGCGGGTACCTCGGAATAGATGACCGCCAGATCGAGCTTCTCCTTCTTTATCCCGCAATGCACCCCAGCCGCCTTGAAACCCTTCGGCGAGGTTATGCCACCTTCAAAAACTTCCATTTTTAAACCCCCAATCCTGGAAAATCCAATCCGGTCTCCTCGCTCCATCCGAACATGGCGTTGCAGTTCTGCACCGCTTGCCCGGCGCCTCCCTTGACCAGATTGTCGATCGCGCTCATGACCACCACGTTCCTGTCGCCAACCACCTCCAGCCCCACCTCGCAATGGTTGGAGCCGATGACGGCCTGCATCCATGGAACCTCGGTCATGCGCACGAAGCGCTTCCTACGGAAGAACTCGGTGTACATGCCCAGCAGTTCCTGTTTGTTGAGATCGTCGTTGAGCTTGAGATACATGGTGCATAGCATTCCGCGCACCACGGGTATGAGATGCGGAGTGAACACCACCTCGGCCAGTCGTCCCTGCAGCCTGGTGAGCGTTTGAGCGATCTCCGGAGTGTGGCGGTGAGTTCCGACCTTGTACGGGTTGACGCTCGCCCCGCAATTGGGATGATGAGTGGCCTTGGTCGGCTCGACCCCCGCTCCGGAGGTTCCGCTCTTGGCGTCTATGATGACGCCGCCTGCCACCAGGTGGTTGGCGAACAGAGGGGCCAATCCCAGTGTGGAGCAGGTGGGATAACAGCCAGGATTGGCGACGAAATCAGCCTCCGCTATATCGTCCCAGTACAGCTCGTTCAGACCGTAGACGGCCTTGCCCAAGTTCTCCAGGTCGGCGTGTTCGTGCCCATACCACTTCTTGTAGGTCGCGGGGTCCTTGAGCCTGTAGTCGCCGCTGAGGTCGATGACCTTGGCCCCGCTCCGAACTATTTCTGGCGCCAGTTTCATGGAGGCGCCGTGCGGTGTTGCCAGAAAAACAACGTCGAATCCCTCGCCTGTGATGGATTCGCTGAACTCAAGGTCGACGTAGCCACGCAGGAACGGATGGGTGTCCGACACTTGCTGTCCGGCCAACTGCCTGGAGGTAATCGCTTCCAGGGAGATCTTGGGATGACGGCTGAGCAGGCGCGCCAGCTCCCCGCCTATGTAACCGGAACCCCCGACCACCGCTGCCTTGATCATTCTGCTTCCTCGTCCAATATGAGAGTTTGCCGAATTAAGAGTTTGTTTATTAAGTATTATGCCCGAAACGGGACATTTTGACCGGGGATGTTCCATATGCGTCATATCTGGCAGCGCTTCGGAGGCGGTTATGAACCTCGGACATCCGACCGGCTGTCCGATTACGAACACAAGGAACGAACAATGTCCCGCTTCCGCCAATTCTGATTAATATACAGGTTCGCTTCATCGCCGCAGATTCATATGGCAGCTCGCGCTAAGAAGGTTCGTGACAAGGTGGTGCTGGCATACTCCGGCGGTCTGGACACGTCCGTGGCCATCCGGTGGTTGCAGCAGAATTATGATCTGGACGTCATCGCTGTTAGCATCAACGTCGGACAGCCCGGAGACCTCCAGGAGGCTGTAGACCGCGCGCTCAAGATCGGGGCGGTGCAGGCCTACGCCATCAACGCGACGGAGGATTTCGTCAAGGACTACATCGGACCGTCCTTGAAGGCCAATGCCCTGTACATGGGGACGTATCCCCTGGCCACTTCGATCGCCAGGCCGCTCATCGCCAAGATAATGGTGGACATCGCGAAGAAGGAGGGCGCCAAGTTCATCGCCCATGGCTGCACCGCCAAAGGCAACGACCAGGTGCGCTTCGACGTGAGCATAGCCGCCCTTGCCCCGGAGATCAAGATCATCGCCCCCATGCGAGAATGGGTCATGACCAGGGAGGACGAGATCGAGTACGCCCATAAGCACGACGTGCCGATCAAGGTCAAGAAGGAATGCCCGTACAGCACCGACGAGAACATCTGGGGACGAAGCTGTGAGTGCGGCATTCTGGAGGACGCCATGGAAGAGCCGCCCAAGGATGCCTACGAGTGGACCGTGGACCCGGCTGACGCTCCGGATAGGCCGGAATACGTTGAGATCCACTTCAAGAAGGGATTGCCGGTCGGGCTCAACAAGAGCAAGAAGATGTCCATGACCGACATCATAAAAAAGCTCAACCAGCTGGGTGGTAAGCACGGTTACGGTCGCATCGATCAGATCGAGGACCGCCTGGTCGGCATCAAGTCCCGCGAGATATACGAATCTCCGGCGGCCATGATCCTGATAAATGCGCACAAGGACCTGGAGAAGATGGTCCTGACCAAGGACGTTTTCAGCTACAAGCGCGGGATCGAACAGCGCTTCTCCGAGCTGGCCTATGATGGACTATGGTTCTCCCCGCTGATGGAAGCCCTGACCGCCTTCATCGACAAGACCCAGGAGTTCATCGACGGGACCGTAAGGGTCAAGCTCTACAAGGGCAGTGCCACCATAGTGGGCCGTTCCTCGCCGTACTCGCTGTACGATACGGGATTGGCGACCTACGCCGAGGGAGACCAGTTCGATCACAAGTCCGCAGAGGGCTTCATCTACGTTTGGGGTCTCCCGTTGCGCAGCGTGGCCAAGGCCCAGAAGAAGTGATCGATATGTCCGAGAAGCAGCTGTGGTCAGGTCGTTTCGCCGAAGGTCCGTCCGAAATGACATTGTCGTTCACGTCGTCCCTATCGGTCGACACCAGGCTGGCCTGGTATGATATCGTCGGTTCCTTGGCTCACGCGAAAATGATAGGCAAGACCGGGATAATCGGGAAGGACGAATCCGAGGTCCTCTCGAACGGGCTGAAGCAGCTGCTGATCGATCTGGAATCAGGCCAACTGAACTTCTCGGCCGAACTGGAGGATGTGCACACCAACATGGAGCACATCCTGACCCAGAGGGTGGGGGAGGCGGGAAAGCGCCTTCACACCGCCCGGAGCCGAAACGATCAGGTCTCCACGGACCTCCGCATGTTCGTGCGCGACGCCTTGCTCGAGATCATTTCGCTTTTATTGGACGTCCAGTCAGAGCTGCTCGAACGGGCGGCGAAGGAGACCGGCACCATCATGCCCGGTTTCACCCACCTGCAGCACGCCCAGCCCGTTTCGCTGGGATTCCATCTGCTGGCGCACGTGTTCCGGTTGCAGAGGGACGCCGAGAGGTTCCTGGACGCCTACAAACGTCTGAACCAGTGCCCCCTGGGAGCGGGGGCTTTGGCCGGAACCGGGCATCCGATAGACCGGGAAATGACCTCGGCCCTGCTGGGCTTCGATCGTCCGACCGATAACGCCATGGACACCGTGAGCGACCGGGACTTCGCCCTGGAGTTCGCCTATGACTGCGCCCAGGCCATGGTGCACCTGAGCAGCATGGGCGAGGAGCTGGTGCTGTGGACCTCCCCGGAGTTCCGCTTCGCCGAGATGCCGGACGCCTTCGCCACCGGCAGCTCCATAATGCCGCAGAAGAAGAACCCGGACGTGGCGGAACTGGTTCGTGGACGGAGTTCGATCGCCATCGGGAACCTGATGCAACTGCTCACCGTGATGAAGGGACTGCCGCTCAGCTACAACCGGGACATGCAGGAGGACAAGGGCTCGGTCTTCTCGAGCTACGAGACCCTCACTTCCTGCCTTTTCATGATCGGCCCCATGTATCGGGACCTGAGGTTCGACCGGGAGCGCATGGCGAAGGCGTGCGCGGACGGGTTCCTCAACGCCACCGACCTGGCCGACCACCTTGTGCAGAGGGGAATGCCCTTCCGGCAGGCTCACGAGGTGGTGGGGGCGGCCGTGCAACATTGCGTGAAGAAGGGGAAGAGGCTCGATTCGCTCACCATCAAGGAACTGAAGGGATTCTCGGAGCTGCTGGATGGATCATCCCTGGAATTCATATCCCTGGACGCCTGTTTGCGCCGGCGCACTTCGGCCGGCGGCACGGCACCGGAGAGGGTTCAGGAGCAGCTGGTATCGGCCCAGACCATGCTGGCATCCCACCGGGGGGAATGCGAGAGCGAGATAATACGTCTGGACGATGTTTGGGAAGAACTGAGGAAGTAGTTCAAAGCTCCAGGCAGGAGAGGGTGTTCCACTCCAGCTCGTGCTCGAACCCGTTCTTGGTGAGCATCTTGCTGATCTTCTCCGCCACGCGCACCACCTCTCCGCTCTTGGACGACCCCTTTACGTAAAACTCCATGCGGTTGGTCGGAAAGATCAATCGCATGCGTCCCTTGCGGTTGTAGCCTTCCGGCTTGCGGTTGGCCTCCAGGTCCATCTGGTTAAGGTGGATGAACATCTGCATGATCTCCGGGTCCTCGGGGACCTGGTCCGTCTCTTCCAAGAATAGCTTGAGCAGCTCGGGAAAGACCTCGGCCAACTCCTGGTATTCTGTGCGGGTGTTCAACACCAAGTGCCCACTGCTCGCTTTCATCGTGTTTTTCGAACAGCGGCCCTCGATATATAATGTTTGTTGGCGGAAAGAGACCGCCACGCCCTGTTATAATTATTAGGAAGGCGACCCTTACACCGTCTATGGCGATCATCCTCACTGTCGCGGGTTCCGATTCCGTGGGCGGGGCGGGCGTGGAGGCCGACATCAAGGCCATCTCCTCGATGGGCGCGCACGCCGCCGTCGCACTGACCGCGGTAACCGCCCAGAACACCTCGCGGCTTCGGGAGATATTCCCCTTGCCGCCGGAACAGGTCACCGCCCAGATCACTGCCGTGGCCGAGGACGCCTGCATATCCGCGGTCAAGACCGGGATGCTGCATTCGGCACGCACGGTGCGTGCGGTGGCCTCCCTGCTCACCGAGCTCAAGGTGCCGCTGGTCATCGACCCGGTACTGTTCGCAGGTGTCGGCGCCTCATTGCACAAGGAAGGACTGGCTGAATCCCTGGCCAAGGACCTTTTCCCCTTGGCCACGGTGGTCACCCCGAACCGTGAGGAGGCGGAGACGCTATCGGGAATGAAGATCACCGACGATCGATCGCTGGAGGAGGTCGGCAACATCCTTCTGGGCCTGGGACCGCAGGCGATCCTGCTGAAAGGCGGCCATCTGGACGGCAACATGGCTCGCGACCTGTTCATCACCGATGAAGGGGTCATGGAACTGGTATCGCCTCGACTGGACCGCAAGGTGCACGGGGCGGGATGCACTCTCTCCTCGTTCATCGCCGCCGGGCTGGGATTGGGACTTGAGCCCAAGGAGGCGGTGCAGGAGGCCAAGCGACGCATATACGACTCGATAGCCATGGCCCTCCCGGTGGGCAAGGGGCTGCTGGCCATAAACCCCATGGCCACCTTGTACAAGGAAGCGATGCGCGGCCGGATGATCGAGGAGGTCCGTTCCGCGGTGGAGACCATAGAACAGCGTCTGCCGCCTGAACTGGTCCCGGAGGTGGGCATGAACCTGGCCTATGCCCTGCCCTACCCGCAGGGATATCGGGAGATATGCGGCGTCCAAGGGCGACTGGTGAGAGTGGGCGGGCACATTCGCCGGGCGGGCGAGGTTCGTTTCGAAGGGAGCCGACATATAGCCCGGGTGGTGATGGCCGCCGCGGCGGCCGACCCAGAGGTCCGTTGCGTGATGAACCTGCGTTACTCGGAGGAGACCTTGGCCACCTTGGAATCGTTCGGTCTGGATATCGGTAGCTTCGATCGGGCCGAGGAGCCGGAGAGCGTATCCTCCATGGAATGGGGGACCGCGAAGGCGATAGAGCGATGCGGTCACGTTCCAGACGTCATCTTCGACCGCGGGGGAGCGGGCAAGGAGCCGATGATCAGGGTGCTCGGCCGGGACCCGGAAGAGGTTCTCGGCAAGATAGCAAGGTTCATGAGGTGAGGTAGAACCCGTGAAGATCGCCATGTTCACCGACTCGTACCTTCCCACCCGTGACGGGGTGGTGACCTCGCTGCTGCTCACCAAGAGGGAGCTGGAGAGGATGGGCCACACCGTTTATGTACTGGCCCCTGACCCGGCCGACCCGGCAGATAGGGAGGAGGGCGTCCACTATTTCCGATCCATCGGTTTCCAACAGTATTCCGGATACCGCATCCCCATCTTCCCGACCGACAAATGCCATATACTGGCCAAGCTGGATGTGGATGTCATCCACGTGCACGGGCTCATGTTCCAGGCCGTGCGCGCCATGCTCGCCGGTCGCGCCCTGGACAAGCCGGTGGTCCTGACCTTCCACACCATGGTCACCGAGGCGGCCAGGTTCTACAACTTCACCCCCTTCCCGGAATGGGTGATCCAGCTGGGGATGTGGAGCTATCTGAGGATAATCCTGCACCGGGCCGAGGTGGTCATAGCGCCCACCTTGGCCATAAAGAACGAGATCAAACGCTACGCCCCTCACATTAAACGTTTCGAGGTGATCCCCACCGGGGTGGACCTGGACCGCTTCAATCCTCAGCTGGACGGAAGTGCGGTCAGGAAACGCTACGGTCTGGAGGGCAAAAAGGTAGTGCTTCATCTCGGACGCATCGCCTGGGAAAAGAACATCGAGCTGGTCATGCGCGGATTCCGCATCCTGAGCGAGCAGGAGCCGGACGCCCGCCTGGTCCTGGTCGGAGATGGCCCGGCCAAGGAGCACCTGGTCCGATTGACCGAGGAGCTGGGTCTGGCGGACAAGGTCACCTTCACCGGCTTCGTTAGCGATGATGAACTGCCCCAATACATCGCCGCCTGCGACGTTCTTACGTTGGCAAGCAAGTTCGAGACGCAGGGACTGGTGGTGCTGGAGGCCATGGCCGCAGGGAAACCGGTCAGCGGAATACGCTACCGGGCCATCGCCGAGCTCATAAGGGAGGGGGAGAACGGAGAGCTCTTCGAGGAGACCCCCTATAGCTGGTCGCAGGCCACCTCCCGTCTGCTCAAGGACCCCCTGAAGTACCGGGAGGGAGCACTGGCCAGGGCGGGCGAGTACTCGGCGGGGCAATGGGCCACCAGACTGCTGGATATCTATAGGTACGCGATCGAGTCCAAGGCTGGACGGGTCAACAACAAAGTTTTTTTAAAGCACTAGCGCTCGGGAGATAGGATGTTCTCCGTCGGCGAGGCCTTTTACACCCTGTTCTCACCCCTGGGCCTGGCCGGATGGTTGCTCTGCACATTTCTGCTGTTCTACATCGACGCCATCGTGTTCCCGACGCTCCCTGAGCTGTTCGTGGTGCTTTTCTTCATCGCCGGTTATGGCACCCTGCCCGATTGGGCCTTGTGGTCGATGTTCGTGCTGGTCATCGCGCTTGCCGAGGTCCTGGGTCTGACCACCCTCTACCTGGTGGTCAAGCGGCTCAAGGTCCCGCCAAAGATATCCCGGGTGATCGAACGATACCGCCGCTTCCTGCTGCTGCAGGACGAGCGGATGATATTGTTGAACCGGGTGGCGCCGATCCTGCCGTTCACCGGGGCCTTCGTGGCCCTGTCTGGCTGGTCCTACCGGAGATCGCTGTTCTACCTGGTGCTCGGAGGGACGCTGAAGTACGGCCTGATACTGGCCGCAAGCAACTATTTCCTGATCTATATGGAAAAGGGAATGGCCGCCGACGTGACCCTGGCCATGGTGGTTGTCATAATCATACTCAGCTTCATCGCCTCCAGCTATCGAAAGCGAAAGGCGGACAAGCGGGGCGGAGAGACCTTGTCCCAATAGAAGAAAGGTAAGGGGTTGGGGTTTGGGATCACTCGACGATGCTCACTATGGTTATGGTGAACACCAAAGATTTGCCGAGCAGTTCGGTGTTGTAGTTCCGCATCGCGGTCCCACCGTCCTGGTCCACGCCGGTTATGAAGAAGGTGCTGGTTCCGTCCAACCCCTTTATCATGTCGCTGTCGGCGTCGTCCAGCTGGTGCTGGATGGTGATCAGGCCGGAGTTGCTGTCCATGGCCGTGACCTTGACGTCCCAACCCACGCTGCCCGTGCCGTAGATGTGGTATAGCGAGTCGATGGTCGGAACGTTCTTCACGTTCACGCGGTCGGCCTGTTCATCATAGGCCTCCACGATGGCGTCCCAGCCGTACCTCGGATCGGTCACCATCAGATGGTAAGCGGGGTCCACACCGTACTCGGCCTGGAAGGCGCTGGAGGTGAAGACCTTCAGGAGCGGAACGTTCTCGGTCAGTTGGAAGGTCACCAGCTTGGAGGGGTCCATGTCCCCGTAGGCCTCATCGGGAGATAGGGTGACGGTCTTGGTCTCCCCGATCTTCATGCCCACCACGGCCGCGTCGAACCCGGAGATCATTTTTCCGGCGCCGACCTGGAAGCTTAACGGTGCGTAAGAAGAATCGCTGCGCTTGGTGAACGAGAGGGTCTTGGGGTAGTTGGCGTCATCGTTGGCCACAGTGAGATAGGAAGTGTCGAACACCCTTCCGTCGAGCAGCTTGCCGGTGTAGTTGACCTTGATGGTCTGACCGGCAGCGACGATGTCGGAAGAGCCTTCCTCGGACTGTCCGCCCTGGTAGATCAATATCACGACCGTGCTGGCGCTCACCATGAGAACGGCGATCAGAACGATGAGCAGGACGTTCACGGCACCCGTGACATCCCTGGATAGCCTCAATGACCTCATAAAGATGCGAATCAGGCAAACCTTTTCTTGAATTTAAACATTGCTTATGCGTGAGCACCGGAGAAACCATGCTGGCTATGATGATACTCCGGAATCGTTTATTTATACACGTGGACCATTACCAACCACACCCTATCAGGCGATAAGATGAGGACCCTTTACATACACGCCGATTTTATGGAGTTCGAGGTCAAGAAGCCCACCCCGTTGGCCGAGGCCATAACCGACCAGGAGAGGACCGGCCGGATGGACGAGGTCCTGGTGGCCTTCATCACCGTCGAGAAGAACGACCAGGACAAGGCGGAGGCGGTGGCCTCCCAGGCCTCGGCGGATATCATGGAAACGGCCAAGAAGGTCGGAGCCGAGCGCATAATGCTCTATCCCTACGCTCACCTGAGCACCGAACTTTCCGATGCGGAGACCGGCAAGAAGGTGCTGAGGGAGATGGAGCGCCTGGTCACCGAAGGTGGATGGCAAGTGCATCGCGCCCCCTTCGGATGGTACAAGGCCTTCAAGATAAGCTGCAAGGGACATCCGTTGTCGGAACTGTCCAGGGAGATCGAGGGCGAGGAGACCGCGGCCGCCCCCAAGGGAGAGGAGCGTTTCATAGTTCTCCTTCCGGACGGTAGCGAGATCGACCCCCGTGACTACAAGAAAGGCACCGAGTGCTTCCAGATCATGATGGCCAAGGAAGCCCTGAAGAAAGACTGGCCCTCCACCGGCGAGGTCAAGTACACCCGCCTGTGCAAGAAGTTCGGCATCAACTGGGAGTCGATGAGCGACGCCGGACACATGTGCTTCCAGCCGAAGGGCGCCCTGATGTTCGACCTGGTCGCCGATTACTCATCCCGCATAGTCAACGATATGACCCTTCCCGTCTACACCGTCCGCGGCACGAACATGTTCAGCCTGGACGAGGGTCCGGTGGCCGAGCACGCCAAACTGTTCGGCGACCGCCTCTACGTGATAAAGGGCGAGAAGCGCGACTTCGTCATGAGGTACGCCGCCTGCCACCAGCAGTTCGCCATGATGCGTCTCTGGAACATCAGCTACAAGACATTACCGTTCGGAGCGTTCGAAGTGGCCGACTCGTACCGGCTGGAGCAGTCCGGGGAGACCATGCTGTGCTTCCGTACCAGGCGCATGAACATGCCCGACCTGCACGTGGTGTGCAAGGACATCCCGGAATCCGAGGACTGGTTCACCCGCCTTGACGAACGGATATACAAGGAGGCCAACGACCTCGGCCGGGATTACGAGATGCTGGTCAACTTCTCCTCGTGGGAGGCTTATCAGAACCACAAGGAGATGCTCATGAGCATCGTGCGCAAGCACGACAAGCCGGCCCTGCTTCACTTCTACCCGGAGGGCATAAACTACTACTGGACCGTCAACATCGAGTATCACATCCTGGACGACCTGAAGCGTGCCCGGGAGATTGGGACGGTGCAGATCGACGTTGGCAACGCCCAACGCTTCGGGATCACCTATACTGACGAATCGGGAAAGAAGGTGTTCCCGGTGATATTGCACACCGCCGTCATCGGGACGGTGGAGCGCTACCTGTACATGCTCTTCGACACCGCGGTGGGCATGGAGTCCCAGGGAAAGCTGGGGACGCTCCCCCTGTGGGTGCTGCCGGAGCAGGTGCGCTTCATGAACGTTTCCGAGCCTCACCTGGAGAAGGCCAGGGAACTGGCCGATAGGGTCCGCAAGGCCCAGGTCCGCGTCGGACTGGACGACCGCTCCGAGACGGTCGGCAAGAAGGTTCGGGAGGCCAAGCAGGACTGGGTCGGCTATGCCATCGTGATCGGTGACAAGGAGATGACCGCTGACGTTCTCACGGTGTACGATCGCTCGCAGAACAAGAACGTGGAGATGACCGTGGACCAGCTCATCGAGAAGGTCCGCGGAGAGATCGGCGACATGCCCTTCCGCCCCATGTACCTGCCCAGCGAGCTAAGCCGGCGCGTCGACATGTGAGGTCGTGAGTTGCGCATAGTCGAGGTAAACGCTTTCCATTACCCTTTTATCGGCGGCATAGAGAACCGCCTGCATCACATATGCCGGAGGCTGGGAAAGGAGCACGAGGTGTTCGTGCTCACCAGCCGCCTTCCTGGAACGGCGGAAAGGGAGGAGATGGACAACTACACCGTCATCCGCCTGCCCTCCAGGTACCTCAATATCTACAATCCCCCCTATGTCCGAATTTCAAAGGTCCGGGAGGCCCTGGACGAGCTGAGGCCGGACGTGGTGGACCTGCACTATCGCTGGTCCGGATCGTTGATCAAGGGCGTTCTTGGTTACGAAGGCCCCAAGATATACACCTGCCACAACACCCTGGGGGAAGGCGTCGGGTTAACGCATTACGCCAGCGAGCTCAACGATCGCATTTTCCTTCGGCATCTGCATAAGTTCGACCGGGTGGTCTGCGTCTCCGACTATATGAGAAGGGACGTGGCCGCCCGAGGTTACTCCGAGGACCGGCTTCTCACCATCTACAACGGAGTGGACATTCCTGAAAAAACGAGTCAGGACGGCGATTATATCCTCTCCCTGGGAAGATTGGTCAGGCTGAAGGGACTGGATTGCCTGATCAGGGCGATGCAGCACACCAATTGCCATCTGCGCGTCTGCGGGGAAGGCCCGGAACGAAAGAACCTGGAGAGGCTTTCCCAACATCTTGGACTGACGGACCGCATTGACTTCATGGGCTGGATCAGCGAGGAGGAGAAGAAACGCATGCTCTGCGAGTGCCGCATGTTCGTCATCCCCTCGGTCCACGAAGCGTACGGCATGGTGGCGGCCGAGGCCATGTCCTACGGCAAGCCGGTCATAGCCTCGAACACCGGTGGGCTTCCGGAGGTCGTGGGAGACGCCGGGATCCTGGTCCCCCCGCAGGACGAGAAGGCGTTGGCGGAAGCGATCAACGCCCTGGGCCAGGATGTAAGTAGACGCGCACAACTTGGCAACGCCGCCAAGGAGCGGATGAGGGCCTTCAGCTGGGATGAGATGGCCAAGCGCACCTTGCAGACGTATCAGGACGTCATGGATGACCGACAGTGATCCGGCGATCATCGGTCAAAAAAAGGATTTTTGAAGGGGTTTAAAGGTTCGACGATCACTTCAAGGCGTGGATGGCCGCCACCACCGCGTCGCCCATCTGCTTGGTGGTGTACTTCCCGCCCAGGTCCTGGGTGTAGACGCCCTTGTCGAAGGCGCCGCGCACTCCCTTGAATATGACATCGCCCAGGTCCCGGCGGCCCAGGTTGTCCATCATCATCTTGGCGGCGAGTATCGTGGCCACCGGGTTGATGCGGTCCATTCCCTTGTACTTGGGAGCGGAGCCGTGCACCGGCTCGAACATCGATATCCCTTTGGGGTTGATGTTGCCGCCTGGCGCCAGTCCCAGTCCGCCGGTCACCTCGGCCAGCAGATCGGTTATAATGTCCCCGAACATGTTCGGCACGGCGATCACCCGGAACTTGTCCGGGTTCTTTACCAGGGCCATGGTCATGGCGTCCACGTACATGTAGCCGTGCTCCTTGCCGGCCTTCCTGCACTTCTCGTTCCAGACCTCCCTCCACAGGGAATAGATGTTGCTGCACACGTTGGCCTTGTCCACCACGGTGATGTAGTTCTCCCCGATGAGGTTGGAGAAATCGATGACGTGGTCCGCGAAACGCTCGATGTTCTTGCGGGACATCATGCCTATCTCGAAGGCGAAATCATCGGAGGCGTCAGCGTTCGCCTCCAGACGCACCTTCATGTCGTATAGGTGGCGCTTGACCCTCATGTCGATGGCCCCCTTGCCACCGGTCACCCGTCCTCCCGCTCCGATGTAGTAGTCCTCGGTGTTCTCCCGGAACACGTCGATGTTGAAGTCGACGTCCCTCTTCAAACGTCCGAAGGGCTTCCAGAGCGGTGCTGGCCGGTGATTGATGTACTGGTCGAAGCTGAACCTGAGGGCCAGCAGTATCCCCTTCTCCAGGACGCCGGGCTTCACCCGGTCGTCCCCGATGGCGCCAAGGAAGATGCTGTCGAACTTGCGAAGCTGGTCGATGTCCTCGTCCGTCACCAGCTTCCCGGTGCTCAGGTACCGCTCGGAGTTGATGTTGAACTCCTGGAAATCGAACTTCACCGAGTAGTTCTCGGAGATGGCGTTCAGAACCTTCAGGCCCTCGGCCACGACCTCCGGGCCGATGCCGTCCCCTGGCAGTACCGCTATTTTTTGCATCTTTTCTCCTCCTTGATCTTGGCCATCAGGCCGCCCTTGTCCATGAGATCCTGGACGAACTTCGGGAAGGGGGCGAACTTCCACTCCTTCCCCTTGGTCTGGTTGATTATGATACCTTTCGTTAGATCGACGGAAAGCACATCGCCGTCGTCAGCCTCGACATGGCACTCCACTGGAAGGAGCCCGGTGTTTATGCAGTTGCGGTAGAATATCCTGGCATAACTTTCAGCGACCACGCAGGATATGCCCATCTGCAGCAGCGCCCGGGGAGCGTGCTCCCGGCTCGATCCGCAGCCGAAGTTGCGACCGGCTACGATGACGTCACCCTGGTTGACCAGTTTGACCATTTCGGGGCGGACCTTCTCGAAGGCGAACGTGCCCAGCTTGTCATTGTTATCGCTGGTGAGCCGTTCAGCGGGGATTATCTGGTCGGTGTCCACGTGGTCGCCGAACCGCCACACCCTTCCCTTGACGCCCTTCATTGCACCGCCTCCAGGTCCCTCGGGTCGGTTATGCGCCCGGTGATGGCGGAAGCGGCCACCACGGCCGGTCCGGCCAGATACACCTCGGAATCCCGGTGCCCCATGCGCCCGATGAAGTTGCGGTTGGTGCTGCTGACGCACCTCTCACCCGGGGCGAGGATGCCCATGTGACCGCCCAGGCACGCTCCGCAGGTGGGTCCGGAAACGAAGGCCCCGGCCTTGGAGAACTCCAGGAGCAACCCCTCGGACATGGCCTGATCGAACACCTTCACGGAAGCTGGAACGATCACCATGCGCACGTCCCGGTGCACCTTCCGTCCGCGCATGATCTCCGCGGCCAGGCGAAGATCTTCGATGCGCCCGTTGGTGCAAGAGCCAAGATAAGCCTGGTCTATCTGGACGCCGACGTCCCGCGCCACCTTGCCATTGGACGGCAGGTGCGGCAGGGCCACCATGCTCTCCAACCCGGAAAGATCGTACTCCAGGGTGCGTTCGTAGGAAGCGCCGTCGTCGGGAAGGGCGGCGTTGAAACCGTCCTTTCGAACGGTCTTCATGTAAGCCACGGTCGCCGCGTCGCAGGGGAATATTCCCGCCTTTCCGCCGGCCTCGATGGCCATGTTCGATACCGAAAGTCGGTCGGAGACGGTCAATGACGAAACACCAGTGCCTCCGAACTCCAAGGTCTTGTAGGTCGCGCCATCGACCCCGATGTCGCTGATGAGCTTGAGCACCAGGTCCTTCCCGCCCACGTACCTGGAGGGCCGGCCTTTCAGCAAGACCCGGATGGAACCGGGCACCTTGAACCACAGCTGGCCGGTGGCGAAAACCGCCGCCGCCTCGGAACTGCCGACGCCGGTGGCGAAGGCGTTGACCCCTCCGTAGGTACAGGTGTGGGAATCGGCGCCCACGACCAGCGCCCCGGGGTAGGCGAAGCCGTTGTCCAGCATGACCTGGTGACAGACGCCGCCACGTCCGACCTCATAATAGTTCTTGATGCCCCAGCGCTTGGCGAAATCGCGCATCTCCTTGGCCTGCTTGGCCGATGCCACGTCCTTGTTGGGCACGAAGTGGTCTGGCACCAGCACGATCTTGTCGCGCACCGGCTCGCAGCCCAGGGCCTCGAACTCCTGGAAGGCCAGCGGCCCGGTGACGTCGTTCACCATCACGTGATCGACGTCCGCTTCGACGATGTCCCCGGCTCGGGCGTCCGTTCTGGACTTCAGCGACAGTATCTTCTCCGAAATGGTCTTGGGGTCCGTTCTCATCTGTTCACCTTAGGATTTGTGCCTGCCAAGCAGACGGTCGACCGCGTCCATGGCGGCGTTCACGCTGGTGAGCACGATGTCCGAGCCGATGCTCTTGCCCACCGACATCACCTTCTGGTCGCCGTTCATCTTCAACTTTACGGTAACCTCGCACAGGGCGTCGCTCCCGCCAGTGATGGCGTTAAGACGGTACTCGACCAGCGAAATGTTCTCGCTAACCGCCGTCCGGATGGCGTTCAACGCCGCGTCCACCGGTCCGATGCCCACGTCCGAGGAACGTACCAGCTTACCATCCACCTCTATGACCACGGTCGACGTGGGAGTGATGTTCATGCCGGTGAACACCGTGAACTCCTTTAATTTTACGTGCTGGTGCTCCTTGTTCACCTGGCCTTGTATGTGAAGCGCGAGCGCCACCAGTTCGGCGTCGTCGACCTCCTTGCCGCTCTCGGCCAGGGTCTTGATCTTGCTGACCACGGTGGAGAGCATCTCCTCTGGAAGGGCGATCCCGTACTCGCTCAGCTTTTCCTTTACGGAGTGAGCCCCGGTATGCTTGCCCATGACGATATTGCGCTGCATCCCCACCAGCTCGGGGGAGAACGCCTCATAGGTGGAGGGGTCCTTGAGCACCCCGTGCACATGGATCCCGGACTCGTGGGCGAAGGCATTGTTGCCCACGATGGCCTTGGTGTCCGGGATCGGAACGCCGGTCATCCGCGCCACGGCCCGAGAGGTCATCCCTATCTTGCGGGTCTCCACGTTGGTGCGAACGTTCATGAAGGCCAGAAGGCTCATCACCACTTCCTCGAGCGCGGCGTTTCCCGCCCTTTCACCCAGGCCGTTCACGCACACATGAACCTGACGGGCCCCCTTCCGCACGGCCGCCAGCGAGTTCGCCACGGCCAGACCGAAGTCGTCGTGGCAATGGATGGACAACGGGACCTTGGTCACCTTCATGACCTCGGAGACCAGATACTCCATGGCCGGGGGGGACATGGTGCCCACGGTGTCCGGCAGGTTGATCTTGTGAACGCCGGCCTCCTGGACGGCGATGTGCATCTCTTTCAGGAAGTCAAGTTCGGTGCGGGTTCCGTCCTCGCAGGAGAATTCCACGATCACGCCGCGGGATCGGGCGTACTCGACCGCGTCCACGGCTCGGGCCTTGACCTGCTCCCGGCTCATCTTGAGCTTGTTCTTCATGTGCCCTTCGGAAGTGGCTATGAAGGTGTGAACGTAGTCCACGCCATTGTCGACGGCCGAGTCGATGTCCTCCCTGGAGCAGCGGGCGAGACCGCAGACCTTGGCCCTCAGCTTCAGGGAGCTGATCTTGCGTATGGCCTCCTGCTCCCCCTGGGAAGTTCGTGGGAAACCGGCCTCGATGACGTCCACCCCCAGCTCGTCCAGCAGCTGCGCTATCCGTATCTTGTCGTCCATGGAAAGCGCCACGCCGGGCGTCTGCTCGCCGTCGCGCAGGGTGGTGTCCAGAATCTCCACGCGATCAGGGGTGGAGGGGTCCAAGGCCAAGCGATTGAAGTGACTGGTGAATATTCTGTCCGCCTCAAGCCCGTCACGGGCGCTATGGTCCTGACTGTACGACGTTCGAAGTTCGGTCATGATGCCCAACTCTTACATCCAAGGTCGCCGCGATGAGCCGATTTAAGCACGCAAAAGACAGTGTCCTGCCACGATAATGATGCTCATCGTCATACCTCGTATGTAGATGAGGGAAACTAGAAGCATATTATATAATCATTGCTAAGGTATGACACGGCTCACACTCCGCGCCGTTCTCCCCAGATGAGCTTGTGCAATTGCGGCAGCACCCTCACCTCTAGCTTGTGCTTGAGGACGAACTCCACCACTGGTCCCAATGTAAGACCGCCCACCGGAGTGAAGATGGCCGGACAATCGGGTTCGAACTTTCGCAGGACGTCCTCGGCCATCTCAAGGTCCTCCTTGTCCGCCACCACGAACTTGAGCTGGTCCTTGGGCCTCAGGAGTCTGAGGTTCTCCAACAGCATTCGGCCCTCCATCCCGGAGGAGGGGCACTTGTGGTCCATGCTGATCATCAGCCCCGGGTGGTCCGGCAGACCAGCTATGGAAAGTGAGCCGTTGGTCTCCAGTGACACCTGCTTGCCTTCCTCCAGCAGTCGGGAGATGAGCTCTGGCACCTCATCGTGCCACAAAGGCTCGCCTCCGGTCAAGCACACATGTCTGGTACGGTATCCGTTCACACCCGCCAGCACGTCCTCCACCGACATCTCCGACCCGCCCTCCTCCGCGTAGCGCGTATCGCACCATCGGCAATCCAGATTGCAGCCGCTCAGGCGGACGAAAACCGTAGGCAGGCCCATGGTCCGGCCCTCTCCCTGGATGGATAGGAACATCTCGTTGACGAGCATCCTCAGCCCTCGTAGGCCACCGGGTCCTTGGCCCCGGCCTCCTTGAAGCCCTTCAGGCGGAGGACGCAGGAATCGCAATGGCCGCACGCCTTGTCCCCGCCACGGTAACAGCTCCAGGTGAGGTGAAGCGGGGCTTTCAACATCATTCCCATCTTCACGATCTCCGCCTTGGTCTTCTTCAGGATGGGATGCTCTATGCTTACCGGGTGGCCTAGCACACCCCTCTTGGTTCCGACCTCCAGCATGTCCTCGAACGCCTGGAAGAACTCCGGGCGGCAGTCCGGGTAACCACTGTAATCGATGGCGTTGGCCCCGATGAACACCGCACTGGCATCGACCGATTCGGCCATACCGGCCGCCAAACTAAGGAATACTATGTTCCTGGCCGGAACGTAGGTGTCCGGGATGTCGTATCCGATCTCCTCCGATCTCCGGTCCGGGACGGGAATATTTACGTCAGTGAGGGCGCTGCGGAACCCGGTGAGAGGGAACTCCATCACGATGTGCGGAACCTTGTAATGAGCGGCGACGGCACGGGCGGCGTCCAGCTCTCTCTTGTGCCTCTGCCCGTAATTGATGGTGAGGGCGGTCACCTCATACCCCTGGTGAATGGCGTATGCTAAAGTGACGGTCGAGTCCAGGCCGCCCGAGAGCAGACAGATCGCCTTCATTTACTCACCCCCAGCTTCTTGCTGACCCAGGCGCTCTGCCCCAATTCCTCGTGGACCCCGACCTCCACCTCTTTGACGTTGGACGGGAAGTTCACGCTCTCCAGGACCTTGGCGAGAATGAATTGGCAAAGCTCCTCGGCGCTGCTCTCCTCGGTCGGCAGAAGCACCACGTCCTCCCTGGGCAAGGAGTACCTCTTGCCGCAGGTCTTGATCAGCACCTCCTCGCCCAGCGTCAATGCGATCTTCTTGGAGTTGGCCGGCACCAACACGCGATGGTCAAGCTCTTCGGCGATGGCCCGCAGCTCCTTCTTCAATGGTATGAAGTCCATGACCATGCCGTCCTTCCCCATGCCTCCGTGCAGCTTCAGGCTCACCACGTACGTGTGCCCGTGCAAGCGACCGCACTTGTCATGCCCAGCTATGAAATGGCAGGCCGAGAACCTGATCCCTGCGAACTCACCGTCTATCTCCAATCTCATGTTATCTCCCCTTCCCTATCGCCCCGGTACGCAATAATCATTTTCCTTGATGGGCCAGGGCGGAGGCCAGGGCGATGGAGTCGGCATAGCACTTCTTGGCCCTCGAGGTATCGATGAAGACCTGTTCCAGGTTCAAGATCGGAGCTCCCATGGACACGCATCCGTCCACCAGGTGCATGGTCCGGAATATGACGTTGCCGCTGATGCCGTCCGGAGCGATGACCAGGTTCTTTCTTCGCACCGCATCCTCAATGAGTATCTGGCAATGCTCCACGTCGAACCCTTCTTCCTTGCCGAGCCTCTCTACCTCGATGGCCTCGCGGATCGTCCGGTCCACCTCGGCGGACCTTCCTATGTCCCCCAACCGGCCGCCGGACAGCACCCCGACCTCCATGTCGATGCCCAGTTGAGCGAAAAGCGGCGCGGAATACCGAATGAACTCCAGCTTCTGCTTTACCCCCCACCCTTCGTCGACACCGACTGGCGCCAAAAAGAACATGCGACCCCCCTTGGGCTGCATCAACGCCGCTCGCAAGAGATGATCATGCGAGAATTGGGATTTGACCTCGGCCATGGCCTCGTTCGCGCTAAGGTCCCCGCGCACCACCGCGCCCACTTCCCCGTGCCGCAGCGCGGAGACCATCTCCTTGGCGGAGTCGAAGGTGATGACGCGCGCGTATCCTTTCTTCTCTGCGTTACGGACGCTTCTCAGGACCTTGCGGGAATCCTCCCCCAGGCCGATGCCTACCGTGGCATGATTGACCACGGCCTTCTGGAATATGTGCTCGGGGGCTAGCATGAAAGGGTGATTCGCCCCAACCGATATATTATCTTCATCGGAACGGAGGTCAGGCCATCCTGCCCTTGAGCCGCTCCTGGAACTTCGCTTCGTCCTCGTAGCGGAATATATGCTTGGGTTTGAGCTGGCCCAGCGACCGTCCGGCCTTGGCCCGTTCATCTATCTCCGCCTGAACTTGCGCGTACGCCGAAGGCTTGGCCACGATTATCTGGAGGCGGTCCAGGTCCCGGCCCATCTTGAGCGTCCCGAGCAGGTCGTTGCACTCGTTGAGCAACTTCCTCTCCACCAGGTGCCGGAAGGCTCCCTCATCCTCCACCGGTCGTTCCGGAACGATCAGGAACACCAGCCTTGACGGGCGGCCGCCGACGTCATACAGCTCCCACCATCGCACGTTGTCCGAACGCTGCAGCGCTTCCTGGATGTGCCGGGAGTATATCTTGCAACCAAGGTAGTTGCCGCTCTCATCCTGCGATTCGAAGTCCAGGGTGTCCACCGAACGACCCATGACCCGGAGGGATGGCGAGACGACATGACGGATACCGTCCTCCATGTTGACCTCGGTGGAGCACATGGGATCTACGACCTCCACCTGGTCCCCGGTGGCGTAGCGCAGGAGCGGCAGGCATTCACCCGGGCGGCTGATGATCAGTTCCCCGATCATCCCGGCCTTCCATTCCGTCCACGGGACGGCCTTGAGCGGCGTCCTCTCCTTTTTGGACCTCAGCACCTCCCGGGGGTCGGCCAGTTCGGCGATGACCCCCGGCTGGAACAGCTGCAGGCCTTTCTGACCAGGCGAATATTGGGAGGCGATGAGGGGGCACTCCGTGCTTCCCAGCACGTCGAACGCCTTGATATTCGGATAGAATTCCCGGAGCGAGTCCATATAAGGGCTGAGCGGCTCGGCGTAGGTTATGGCGAGGTGCACCGCCCCGATGTTCTCCCGAAGCCTGTCCAGGTCCAAACCGGCCAGCATCAGGCTGGCGGTCAGCTTGGCCAGTGGCCCCGGAAGATGGTAGTTGTTCCGAGCCGCCCTCTCGATCATGCTTCGGAAATAACCTTCCTCATTTGCGATCCGTCCCAGAACGTAGAACAACAGGGGGGTCCCGGCCATGATGTCGAACGGTTTGGAGCGGGAGGCCTTGGAGACCGCCTTGCGCAGGTCGGTGTCCTGGGCCAGTAGTGTCGATAGGAATTCAGCTCCCAGCACCTTGCTGGCGTTGTGCAGTGTAGGCCCGGAGACGAGCGGCTCCTCCCCGGCTATGCTCCAGCCGGTCATCCCCGGCCGCGCTCCCGCTATGTAACCGAAGAGGGCGTAGCTATGAGCCATCCACTCGATGTCCTTGGCGCTGTAATACACGCGCTTGGACACCCCGGTGTAGCCGGACGTGTGATAGAAACGGTCCGCAGGAGCCAGAAGGGACCTCTCCAACCCATGGGCGTTGAACATCTGGTCCATGCGGTCATAGCCGATGGCCGGCAGCCTCTGCAGGTCCTCCCAGGAATTGACGTCCGGCATGTCCGGACCGTATACCGGAGAGGCCCGCGCCCTCTCCACCTCCCGTTTCAGGATGTCGAGGTGCATCCTTTCGAAGTCGGCCGGGCGCTTAGATAGGAAAAGCTCGGTCTCGCCTTTTAGCGCAGGCGTTACGTTCGGCGAAGTCCGCACCTCCTCATCAACAAATTGGAATTATAAAAATCTAGTCGGGGGTTTCCCCAGCCATTATCTGATCGAACTGGTACTCGTCCATGCTTCGTAGGCCGAGCACCATCTCCATCTCCCAGGGGGTCAGAAGCGGGATGGGATAATGCGGACCGTCGTCTATCGCCAGACGAGGGCAGGCCGTGCTCACCGCCGCCTCCGCACGGTAGGGCAGCAGCGCGTCCGCCCGGACCTCGTTGAGCTGGACCAGGTCCGCCCTCATCCCCTTCTTCCGGAGGGTGTCCCGGCAGCGTATTGCCAGCTCGTACCTCCTCTGGCCGGGCCTGTCGCACAGGAGGACCAACCAATCCTTGGCGTCCAGCGCCTTGGCCATGGCGGCGTACCTCTGCCTGATCACCTTCTCCCTGGCTTCGGCGACATCATCCACCGTTCCCCGGTATGGGTCGATGCACAGGACCGGAAGGCCGGTCCCCAGCGAGACCGCCAGAGGGTGGAAGTATCCGCTACCGAGGAATATGAACTGCTCCACCTCCTTGGCCACGCTGAGAGCGGAGGTGACATTGCATCCCAGCACCTGGCCTGGGGAGGCGACGCGGGAATCTCCTGCGCCTATGACGACGGTACGGTCCGCG